>JACCDW010319145.1_pt1 | contig 33853 bp, 35 predicted proteins | sample 7449781 | NCBI WGS metagenome assembly JACCDW01 (sample SAMN15323449, study PRJNA562643) | freshwater metagenome | isolation source: river surface water | place: USA:Blue River Watershed | collected 2017-08-18
GACCGATCGAGTACTTGTAGGTCATAGCGACAATCGTCGGCATCTTGGCGATGATGCGATTGAACGCGATGCGACGCACTTCCGGCTTCGAGTAGTCTTCACCGTGGTGATAGAACGCCGACAGCGCGCCTACCACGCCGACCATGACGGCCATCGGGTGAGCATCGCGGCGGAAGCCATTGAAGAAGCGGGTGATCTGGTCATGAACCATGGTGTGGTTCTTGATGTTCTCTTCGAAGGCTTCTTTTTCGGCCTTATTCGGCAACTCCCCATTCTTCAGCAGGTAGGCAACTTCAAGGAAGTTACACTGCTCGGCCAACTGCTCGATCGGGTAACCGCGGTACAGCAATTCGCCCTTATCACCATCAATGTAGGTGACTTTCGACTGACAGCTGGCCGTCGACAGGAAACCCGAGTCGTAAGTGAACAGACCGGTCTTGCCGCCGAGGCTGCGGATATCGATAACATCGTTACCGTGTGTACCGACCATGATCGGAAATTCAACGGCTTCCTGACCAGAAATCTGGAGAGTGGCTTTACGTTCGCTCATTTGCTTCTTCCCAAAAAATGAGGTGTTTGACAATGATGCTTAATGGTCGATACAGCTTGTAATTCTGATCGTGACAGCAGTTAACGATTACATCGTCAAACTAACTGTCCAGTCTTACTCAATGCTTACGGATTGCGGCAATCACTTCGGTTTCGCGGGGATCTGTTGCATCCACCTTACCACTGATCAGCGCCCAGAGGTCATGGTCTTCCATGGCCACGAGGTCCACGAAGGTTTTGACCTGGCTATCCGTCAGCTGGTTAAAGCCGTTATCCAGAAAGCGGCCAAGGATGATATCCAGCTCGAGCAAGGCACGCCGCGTGCAGTGCCAGCGTAATTTATTGAGCTCGTGCTGTTCCATCCCTGACCGATTCCTTATAGATTTGCGCTTAAACCGCGCGACGAACCATCATGTCCTTGATCTTGCCAATGGCTTTCGTCGGGTTCAGACCCTTCGGACAGACATCAACGCAGTTCATGATGGTGTGGCAACGGAACAGGCGGTACGGATCGTCCAGGTTGTCCAGACGCTCGTTGGTGGCCTGGTCGCGCGTATCGGCGATAAAGCGGTAAGCGGCCAGCAGGCCAGCCGGGCCAACGAATTTATCCGGATTCCACCAGAACGACGGACACGAGGTCGAGCAGCAGGCGCACAGGATGCACTCGTACAGACCGTTCAGTTCTTCACGATCCTCTGGCGACTGCAGACGCTCGCGCTCCGGAGCCGGATCATTGTTGATCAGATACGGTTTAATCGAGTGATACTGCTTGAAGAACTGGGTCATATCGACGATCAGGTCCCGAATGACCGGCAGGCCCGGCAGCGGACGCAGCACGATCGGCTGCTTCAGGCTGTCGACGTCGGTCAGACAAGCCAGACCGTTCTTACCGTTGATGTTCATGGCGTCAGAGCCACAAACGCCTTCACGGCACGAACGGCGGAAAGAGATCAGATCGTCTTTGGCCTTCAGTTTGACGAGGGCATCGAGCAGCTTCTTGTCGCTGGCTTCGAGCTCCACCGAGATGTCTTGCATGTACGGCGCGTCATCCTTGTCCGGATCGTAGCGGTACACCTTGAAATGAACGGTACGCTTGGTCATGTTCGATTTCCTCCGGATTAGTAAGTACGCGTCTTCAGCTCGACCGTTGGAGCGGTCAGCGGCTTCAGCTGTACAGGCTTGTATTCGATGTGGTTGTCACTACCAAACCACAGGGTGTGCTTGAGCCAGTTGGCATCGTCACGACCATTCGGATTTGCCGGGGTATCCGGGGCATCGTCACGGACGTGCGCACCACGCGATTCCTTGCGGTTTTCCGCCGAGATCATGGTGGCCTTGGCGACTTCGATCAGGTTCTCAAGCTCCAGCGCTTCGACACGGGCCATGTTGAACACCTTGGACTTATCCTTGATGGCAACGTTCTTAACACGCTCGGCCACTTCCAGAATTTCCTTGACGCCCTGCTTCATGTCTTCACCGAAACGGAACACGCCGGCATTCGCCTGCATCACACGCTGCATAGCAGCACGGACTTCGAACATGCTCTCACCCGAGGTCGCCGAGTCGATACGGTTAACACGCGCCAGCGAAGCCGCAGCGGCATTGTCCGGCAGCGGACGGAGCGGCAATTTACCTTCCTTGACCGCTTCAACCACCGTTTCACCCGCCGACTTACCAAAGACCAGCAGGTCGAGCAACGAGTTCGTGCCCAGGCGGTTAGCACCGTGCACCGAGGCACAGGCACATTCGCCAGCAGCGTAGAAGCCCTGAACCGGGACACTGGATTCACCGTTTTGCGGCACAACCACTTCGCCACGATAGTTGGTCGGAATACCGCCCATCTGGTAGTGACAGGTCGGCACCACCGGAATCGGGGTCTGAATCGGATCCACTCCGGCGAATTCGATAGCGATTTCGCGGATACCCGGCAAACGTTTCATGATGGTCTCGGGTGGCAGGTGGGTAATATCGAGCAGGACATAGTCCTTGTTCGCACCGCAACCACGACCTTCCTTGATTTCGGTCGCCATGGCACGCGACACAACGTCGCGCGAAGCCAGATCCTTCAGATTCGGGGCATAACGTTCCATGAAACGCTCGCCGTCGGCGTTGCGGAGGATACCGCCCTCACCGCGTACACCTTCCGTAATCAGTACACCGGCACCGGCCACGCCGGTCGGGTGGAATTGCCAGAACTCCATGTCTTCCAGCGGGATACCCGCGCGAACGGCCATACCCAGGCCGTCACCCGTATTGATGAACGCGTTGGTCGACGAGGCATAGATGCGACCGGCACCACCGGTTGCAAAAATCACGGCACGGGCATGGAAAATTGAGATCTCACCCGTTTCCATATCCAACGCAGTGACACCGATGACAGCGCCAGAATCGTCACGGATCAGATCCAGCGCCATCCATTCCACGAAGAACTGGGTGTTAGCACGAACGTTACGCTGATACATGGCATGCAGCATGGCGTGACCGGTACGGTCGGCGGCAGCACATGAGCGGTTCACCGGCTTTTCGCCAAAATTCTGCGAGTGACCACCGAACGGACGCTGGTAGATTTTGCCGTTGTCAAGACGGTCAAACGGCATACCGTAATGCTCGAGTTCGACAACGCACTCGGTCGCCTTGCGCACCATGAACTCGATGGCGTCTTGGTCACCCAGCCAGTCCGACCCCTTAACGGTGTCGTACATGTGCCACATCCAGTGATCTTCATTCACGTTGCCTAGCGGCGCAGCCACGCCACCCTGTGCCGCAACCGTGTGCGAACGGGTCGGAAACACCTTGGTCAGAACAGCGGTCTTCAAACCGGCTTCCGCTACCTGCAAGGCAGCGCGCAGGCCAGAACCACCGGCACCAACGATTACAACATCATATTTATGAACGGGGATGCTCATCTTTACAGGCTCCACAGAATCTTGCTGGCCCAACCGGCGTAGCCGATCAGCACAGCGATAGTCAGGACATGCAGCGACAGACGAACGCCGGTCGGCTTAATGTAGTCCATCCACAGGTCACGGATACCAATCCATGCGTGGTAGAACAGGCTCAAGAAGAACAGGAAGGTGACAAACTTCATGAAGCCATTGGCAAACAGACCACGCCAGGCATCAGCCGTTGCCGGCTGAACAAGCACCAAGGCAACCAGGAAGATCACGGTGTACACAGCCATCAGCACGGCAGTTGCGCGCTGGGCAATCCAGGTGGTGAGGCCGTAGTGGGCCCCGACAACGTTACGCTTCATTACCACAGCAGACACCCCCCAAGGATAACGGTCAGCGTCAGGCTGACAATCAGAACCAAGCCAGCCGACTTACGTGCCGATGGCAGATCGATACCGATGTGCCAGTCGAGCAGCAAAAAGCGGATGCCAGCGCAGAAGTGGTGAAGATAGGCCCACAGCAGCCCCAGCAGCACCAACTTGCCGATCGGGTTGGCCACAACGGCCTGTACGTTTTCGAAGCCGCCATCCGTCAGACTCCACTGAAACAGCGCGAGAATGAGCGGCAGGCACAGAAAAAGGCCAACGCCACTAACGCGGTGCAGAATGGAGACCTTGCCCGGCAAGGGCAGACGGATCGTTTTTAGATCCAAATTTTTGGGGCGCTGCTTCTTCTTGATGGCTAACTCTGTCATGTGTTTTCCCTTTATCAAGACTACCTGGAACCTTGGATTGTAGCCGAAGCAGGAGATGATGGAATCCCCCCTCCGATGGTTTTATCAAGCTTTTTTTAATCTCGACGGGTCCCGTCTCCGAGTGACGCGAGGCTCAAAAACCGGGATGTCATCCCAACTCATTGAAATAGTGATGATTTACGGTCGAGTACAAACCTCGACGCCATTCCGCCGCCCGATCACCGTAGGTGAATGCGGTACGTTCCACACTCAGTAGCGGCGTACCCACTGCCAAGCCGAGCAATGCCGCCGCCATCGGATCTGCGGCCACGGCACGGATTTTCTCTTCCGCGCGCACCATACGCACACCAAAGAGCGTTTCGAACAAGGTATACAAGGAACGATCCGAGGCCTTTAGCTGATCGAGCGTCAGGTTCGGAAACAGATCAGCCGGCAGATAGATCTCATCGACGACCATCGGCTTACCATCCAGCCGCAGTATCCGTCGCAGTTGAATCACTGGGTCGCCATGGGCGATCGATAACGCTTTCGCCACCTCTTGACCAGCACGCAAGGTCTGGCATTCCAGTGGTTCGCTGCGCGAACGCGGCAGACCGCCCTCATCCGGTACAAGCCGAAGAAAGCGGAAGAACGCCCGGGGGTCGGCATGGGTGGCCACAAATGTGCCCTTGCCCTGCCGGCGCACCAGCAGATTCTCGGCAGCCAGTTCATCAATGGCTCGGCGCACCGTGCCCTGGCTCACCTCGAATCGGGCCGCCAGATCCATTTCGCTCGGGATCATTTCACCCGGTGCCCACTCCTTGTCGGCCAGCGCCTGAACAATCAGATCCTGGATCTGCCGATAAAGAGGGCGAAATGCCGGGACGGACGCCGGCACAGGTGGTTGTGTTGTCATCTTTCTATTTCAGCACAATTTTGGTTGCTTTGCGCATTGACAGCGAACCCCCTCACTAATACCATCGAAAAGTTTCATCCACACTTCAAAATTTCGAGGAGTCTTCAATGTCCAAAGCGCCTATGCGCGTCGCCGTCACCGGCGCCGCTGGTCAGATCGGTTATAGCCTGCTGTTCCGTATTGCTTCCGGCGAAATGCTGGGCAAGGACCAGCCCGTCATTCTTCAGCTGCTGGATCTGCCGCAAGCCCAGAAGGCCGTGCAAGGCGTGATGATGGAGCTGGACGACTGCGCCTTCCCACTGCTGGCCGGCATGGTTGCCACTGACGATCCGAACGTTGCGTTCAAAGACGCCGATGTCTGCCTGCTGGTGGGCGCCCGTCCGCGCGGCCCGGGTATGGAGCGTGCCGATCTGCTGCAAGCCAACGGCGCCATCTTCACTGTTCAGGGCGAAGCCATCGCCAAGAACGCCAAGGAAGACGTCAAGGTGCTGGTGGTCGGTAACCCGTGCAACACCAACGCCCTGATCGCTGCTGCTGCCGCCAAGAAGGTTGGCCGCACCAACCCGAACAACTACCACGGTATGCTGCGCCTGGATCACAACCGTGCCCTCACCCAGCTGGCCCAGAAGACCGGTCGTCCGGTGTCGTCGCTGAAGAAGCTGGTCGTGTGGGGCAACCACTCGCCGTCGATGTACGCTGACTACCGTTTCTGCACCTCGAACGGTGACAGCGTCAAGGATCTGGTCAACGACGCCGTCTGGAACAACGACGTGTTCCTGCCGACTGTTGGCAAGCGCGGCGCCGCCATCATCGACGCCCGTGGTCTGTCATCGGCGGCTTCAGCCGCCAACGCCGCCATCGATCACATCCGCGATTGGCACCTGGGTTCGGACGAATGGGTCACCATGGGTATCCCGGCACCGGCCGACAACGGCTACGGCATTCCGGAAGGCATCGTCTTCGGCTTCCCGTGCGAGTGCAAGGGTGGCAAGTTCACCCTGATCAAGGGCCTGGAAATTGATGAGTACTCGAAGGGTAAGATCGCTCTGACCCTGAAGGAACTGACCGACGAGAAGGAAGCCGTCGCATCGATGCTGTAATCAGCCTTTCGACTGCTTCGACACAAAAGGGTCACGCTTGCGTGGCCCTTTTGCTTTATCCTTTCGTATTACTGATTTTCCCTGATCCACAATCATCTAATCATGACGCCAACGATCGCCATCCTGACACCCGACGACGTCCTTTTCCCGGGCGAAAAACCCTTCCCGGTTCTACCCGCTGTTGATCACTACTGCGGCTCCGAGAAACTCATGCAAAAGGCGATGGCGCTCCAGACCGAAATCGCCGCCGAATACGGTCCGCTGGCCATGGACATCACCTGCGACTGTGAAGATGGTGCGGCCGCCGGCAATGAAAAAGCGCACGCCGAACTTTGCGTAGCCATGATCAATTCCACTGACAACCGATTCGATCGTGTCGGCGCGCGCATTCACGATGTGACACATGAGCACTGGCAGGATGATCTGGAGATTCTGGTCGGGGGTGCCGGCAAGCGCCTACCCTTCATCACACTCCCAAAGCCACGTGATATTGAGGACGTGCGAGCCTTTCTCAAAGCACTGCGCGCAGCAGAACAACGTCACGACATCCAGAAGCCGATCCCTGCGCACGTACTCATCGAGACACACGGTGCCCTACATCAGGTCTGGGATATAGCCGCCTTGGAGGGGATTGAATCACTGGACTTCGGCGTCATGGATTTCGTGTCGGGTCACTTTGGCGCAATCCCCGGCAGTGCGATGCGAAGCCCCGGTCAGTTCGACCACCCGCTCGTTCGCCGTGCCAAACTGGAAATTTCCAGTGCTGCGCTGGGCCACGGCAAAGTCCCCACACACAACGTGACGACCGAACTTTCGGATCTGGAATATATTCGACGCGATGCAGATCGCGCCCGTCAGGAATTCGGTTTTCTACGTATGTGGAGCATTCATCCGGTGCAAATCCGCCCGATTCTGGATGCCATGAGCCCGGATTTCTCTGAAGTACAGGATGCTGCTGAAATCGTCAGCGCTGCAGCCGATGCCGATTGGGGGCCAATCCGTCATAACGGCAAGCTGCAGGATCGTGCTGCCTACCGTTACTACTGGACCTTACTCAAACGCGCCCGCACGACGGGCGTACCGCTGCCTGTCGATGTTACCGAACGCTTCTTTACTGCCTAACTCCGAAAACTACGCATGACTCACGATACGGATATCGCCCTGATCGAATTCAAGGGCACCACCCTGCCCGTTCTCGCCATCACACTCCGCAGTCTGGAGCCTAACGAACTCGCCGCGGCCAGCGGCGCCCTATTTGGTGATGGCGGCTTTTTTGACGGCGATCTGGCTGTACTGGATCTGAGCCAACTGGTTGTCTGGCCGGAATCCGTCGACTGGGCAACCGTCATCAATCTGCTGACGAGTCACGGCCTGAAGGTACTGGGTGTCACCCGCTGCAATGGCGAGCTCGGTAGTAGCGCCCAAGCCGCCGGTCTGCCGATGCTGGCATTGAGCGCCGGCCGTACGGCAAAACCAGCTGCACCGGCCAAAGCCGCCTCCGTAAGCGATCCTGATCTCGACAAAATTCCTGCCAGCCTGCGTAAAGCCCAGCCAGCCTCATCGTCCGCTCCGGCAGCAGAAACCGTTAGCAACCCTACAGCCGAATCACCGGGCGAAGAGATGATTCAGAACCCCGCCAACCTGATCATCGACCGGCCACTACGCTCTGGGCAGCAGGTGTATGCCAAGGGTGGCGACCTGATCATTCTGGCCGCCGTCAATCCCGGTGCCGAAGTCATCGCCGATGGCAATATCCACGTCTACGCCCCGTTACGCGGCCGCGCCCTAGCGGGAGCCCGGGGCAACAATGAGGCGCGCATCCTGACAACAGTCTTTGCCGCCGAGCTGGTTTCCATCGCCGGCATCTACCGAACCTTCGAAGACGGCGTACCGGCACGACTGGCGAACCAACCAGTTCAAGTTCGCCTGGCTCAAGAACCCGCCATCTCGAACAGCACGGGGCTCAAATCCCGTCTTGAAATCGACATTCTTCGTGTTGACTAGACCACAGACACCAAACGTCGCTTTGAATCAGCTAGAATTCTGAAAGTTTTTTATATCATTCCCGGGAGCAGCCGTGACTCGTATTATTGTCGTAACTTCAGGTAAAGGCGGCGTCGGCAAGACCACGACCAGCGCCTCGTTCTCCAGCGGTCTGGCCATGCGCGGTTTTAAAACCGCCGTTATCGACTTTGACGTTGGGCTGCGTAACCTGGACCTGATCATGGGATGTGAACGTCGCGTTGTCTACGACCTGGTCAATGTCATTAGTGGTGAAGCAACGTTGAACCAGGCACTGATCAAAGACAAACACTGTGAAAACCTCTTTGTGCTGCCAGCGTCCCAAACCCGCGATAAAGACGCACTCACCGAAGAAGGTGTTGAAAAGGTGCTTAAAGATCTGGAGCACATGGGTTTCGACTACATCATCTGTGATTCACCCGCCGGTATTGAGCGTGGTGCTGTCATGGCACTGACCTTCGCTGACGAAGCCATTATCGTCACCAACCCGGAGGTGTCTTCCGTACGTGACTCTGATCGCATCCTCGGCATCCTGCAAGCCAAATCCAAGCGCGCCCAGGCTGGCGGTGAACCAGTCAAGGAGCACCTGCTGGTCACCCGCTATTCACCGAAGCGTGTTGAAGACGGAGAGATGTTGTCGTACAAGGACGTTCAGGAAATTCTGCGCGTACCGATCATCGGTGTCATTCCGGAATCGGAATCCGTCCTGCATGCATCAAACCAGGGCACCCCGGCCATCCATATCGAACAATCCGAAGTCGCCGAAGCCTACAAGGATGTTATCGCTCGCTTCCTGGGTGAAGATGCCCCGCTGCGCTTCGTCAGCTATGAGAAGCCGGGTCTGTTCAAGCGTCTGTTCGGAGGTTAAGCAATGTCCCTCCTGTCACTGATCTTCGGATCCAAACCCAAATCGGCCAACATGGCCAAGGAACGACTGCAGCTCATCATTGCACGTGAGCGTGTCGATGACGGCAAACCTGCTGCGGACTTTCTACCAGCGATGCAACAAGAGCTCGTTGCCGTGATTTCCAAGTATGTCCATGTCAACGCCGACGACATCAAGGTATCCATGGAGAAAAAAGGCAATTACGAGGTTCTGGAAGTGAACATTGTCTTGCCGGAGCAGAACTAAAAGTATCCTCTCGTAGATTCGACGGTTGAAAAAAAGGACCCCATGGGGTCCTTTTTCCTTGTTGCACATTTAGCGTGCATCATTTAGGCAAGAATCTCGGCAATATCATCCGCCAGCTTCAATTCACGTTCAAACTGCTGCCATTCGATGCCAAGCGCATCTCGTGCCGAAACAATACCCACAGGCCGCCCTTGCTCAAGAACGGGTACGTGCCTAAAGCCATGCTGGTGCATTAGATGCAAAGCATGGGATAAAGGCTTGTCGCCTTCTAGCCCAATAACCTCCGCAGTCATGACCTGCGCCAAGTTTGTATCCGCTGCGGAAAGCCCCGCCGCGACAACGCGGTTCATCAGATCACGTTCGGTAAAAATGCCCACCAAGGTCTGATGGGCTTCGATCAGTACCGAGCCTACCCCTTTGTCACGCATCGCTCTTGCCGCATCCAGCACGCTCGTTTCCGGGCTTGCCACAACGAGGGGCCGTTGACGTACGACCGATTTAAGTTGTCTGTTAGGCATATGGGTTCTCCTGAATGTTGGGTAAAGCTATCTTGCGCCTTTTTAAATGACACACAAGCTGCAACGCAACAAACCGATTTGCCTAAACACCGATCAAGACCAGGCACCAGTCAATATTTTTTCTGCCCAAAGCAATGCCGATAGGGTCTTACCATCCGTCAGGCGCCCTGCCCGGACTTCCTCCAGCGCCTCATCGAGCGTTAGTGTCATCACTTCCAGGAACTCACCTTCGTCAAGTTCGTTCGTGCCTAGTGCCGAGAGCTGTTGTGCCAGGTAGATCTCGATACGTTCGTCGGCATAACCAATGGTGGGATGTATCGTGCCCAGATGGCGCCATTGGGCAGCCTCGTAGCCGGTCTCTTCACGCAACTCACGCTTTGCGGTCTCTAGCGTATCCTCATTGACATCAATCTTGCCTGCAGGCAGTTCAATCATGACTCGTCCGACTGGATAGCGGTACTGTCGTTCAAATATCAGTCGCCCATCATCAAGCACTGGGATCATAACGACAGCGCCTGGGTGCGTCACGAATTCACGTACGCCTTCACTGCCATCGGGCAGGCGGACGCGGTCACGTCGGACGTCAAGTAGACGGCCGCGCCAGATCTGCTCACTTTCGATACAGGTTTCAATCAGATGCAGATCATCCTGGTCAGGGGTCATCCAAAAACTCCTCTTGCAAAAGAAAACGCCCCGATCATCGGGGCGTTTCGGCGATTTCAAGTGATGATTCAGGTGCGCATTACAACGAACGCAACAGCGAGAAGGCACACAGTGACATGATCGTCTGCGGGAACAGACCAAACAGTGCAATTGCCAGGCCGTTTGCCGATAGAAGGATACGCATATCCATCGGCGCCTCAATCGGTGTTTCGTCGATCGGTTCGTCAAAGTACATGACCTTGACCAAACGCAGGTAGTAAAAAGCACCTATCAGCGACATCAGCACCGCATAAATGGCCAGACCAATCTGGCCCGAGGCTACAACCGCCTGCAGGATCGAGAATTTTGCAAAGAAACCGATGAAGAACGGGACACCCGCCATCGAGAACATGATCATCATCATGACGGCGGCGAACCAGGGGTTACGTTTGTTCAGGCCCTTGAAGTCATCCAGGCGATCTGCTTCGAAACCTGCACGTGACAGAAGAATAATCACGCCGAAGGCTGCAACGCTCATCATCACGTAAGACACCACGTAGAACATGGAGGAGCTATAGGCGTTAAGAGCGAAACGTGCATCACCACCAACTACACCCACAACAATGCCCAATAGGACGAAGCCCATGTGCGAGATGGTCGAGTAAGCTAGCATGCGCTTGATATTGGTTTGCGGAATGGCAGCCAAGTTACCGATGGCCAGCGAGAGCACCGCCAGAATCAACAGCATCCCCTGCCAATCCGGTGCCAGCAAAAGCAGGCCCGACACCAGCAGGCGCATGGTAATGGCAAAGGCAGCCAGCTTTGGCGCACCACCAATCAGCATGGTAATGGCTGTCGGTGCACCCTGATAAACGTCAGGCACCCACATGTGGAACGGTACCACACCCAATTTAAACGCAAGACCCGAAACGATGAACACCAGACCGAAAATCAGGATAGTCGGGTTCGCTGCATTGGCCACCAGGGCATCCGAGATTTCCGGAATGCTCAACGTACCGGTGGCACCGTAGATCATCGACATACCGTAGAGCAGCAGACCAGAAGCCAGTGCACCCAGGATGAAATACTTCATCGCTGCTTCGGTCGAAGCCACGCTGTCACGGTTCATCGCCACCAGCGCATAAACCGACAGTGACAGCAGTTCAATACCCAGATAGATCGTCAGCAGATGGTTCGCCGAAATCATGACCATCATGCCTAGCGTGGCGAACAGAACAAGCACGTAAAATTCACCGCGACGCAGATCCGGACGTTGCAGGACATAGGGACGCGCATAGAACAGCGTAACGATCACGGTCAGATAAAGCACCAGCTTCAGCAGATCACCCATCAGGTCATCAACATACAGACCATTAAAGGCATACACCACCTCACCTGTGCTGGTAAACAGCGTAAGAATGGCGGCGCCTACCAGGGTGAGCAGACTCATGACAAAGGTCGGCGTTTGTGCCGGATCCTTGACGAACAGGTTCATCAACAGAATCAGACAGCCCATGGCCAGAACCAGTACTTCAGGGCTGGCTGTGATGAGATCGAGCACGTGGGGATTCATAATGACAGTTTCCGTTACTGGAGTTTGCTGATTGCTACGTGACGCAGCAGATCGTTAACCGAGGTATGCATGATGTGGGTCACCGGCTCCGGCCAGACACCCATGGCAATCGTAAAGAAGGCCAGGATAACCAGGATGAACAGCTCACGCTTGTTCACATCCACCATCTCAGCCACGTGATGACTGGTTATCGCACCGAAGATGACGCGCTTATACATCCACAGCGTGTACGCAGCACCGACGATCATGATGGTGGCTGTGATGGCGGCGATCCAGAAATTCACTTGCAGCGCCCCCAGAATCACCATGAACTCACCGACAAAACCCGATGTCGCTGGCAGACCGGCGTTGGCCATGGCAAACAGCATCATGAAAGCGGCAAACACAGGCATCTTGTACACAATGCCACCGCAATCGGCGATCAGGTGCGTATGGATGCGGTCATAGATGACGCCGATACAGTAGAACATGGCACCGGCCACAAAGCCATGCGAGATCATCTGGATCAGAGCGCCTTCAACGGCCAGCGGATTAAACAGGAAGAAGCCCAGGGTCACAAAACCCATATGTGCAATTGACGAGTATGCCACCAGGCGCTTCATATCGGCCTGAACCAGCGCCACAAAACTGATGTAGACAATGGCAATCAGCGACAGCGTAATGATCAGCCAAGCCAACTCATGCGATGCGTCCGGTACGATAGGCAAAGAAAATCGCAGGAAACCGTAGGCACCCAATTTCAGCGCAATGGCGGCCAGCACGATCGAACCCCCTGTCGGTGCTTCCGGGTGAGCGTCCGGCAACCAGGTATGCAACGGCCACATCGGTACCTTGACGGCAAACGCAATCAGGAAGGCCATGAAAATCGCCATCTGCGGACCCATCGGAATAGGCATCTGGTGCCAATCGAGGATCGAGAAGCTACCGCCCGAGTAAATGAACAGATACAGTTGGGCAACCAAGAACAGCAGTGAACCAAGCAGCGTATACAGGAAGAACTTGATGGCTGCATAAACACGGTTATGACCACCCCAGATACCGATAATGAGATACATCGGAATCAGCGAGGCTTCAAAAAACACGTAGAACAGAATGCCGTCTAGTGCACAGAAAATACCATTGAACAGACCCGACATGATCAGGAACGCGGCATTGTACTGAGCCACCTTGAACTGAATGACCTGCCAACCAGCCAGCACGACGATCAGCGTAATGAAGCTGTTCAGAATAATGAACGGCATCGAAATACCGTCAACACCCAGGTGATAGTTAATATTGAAACGCGGAATCCATGGTGCCAGTTCAACAAACTGCATCACAGTCGCTTGCGCATCGAACTTGGTATACAGAGGGAACGTGATGACGAAACCCGCCAGAGCACCCACCAGGGCAAGAATACGCGTCAACCCGGCATTACTATCACGACCGACTGCCAGAATCAGCAGACCGGCCACGATCGGAATCCAGATGGCAAGCGAGAGTAGCGGGTAACCAGACATAGTCATTTCCACAAGATGCAGGAGCGCAGGTTAATCGTTAGATATCGAATCAGGTCGTGAAGAACCACAGAGTCAGCAGTGCAAATACACCGATGATCATCGTGAAGGCATACTGGTACAGATAGCCGGTCTGGAAATGACGGACAATGCCCGCAACCACACCGACCAGTTTGGCGGAACCATTCACGAAGAATCCGTCAATCAGCGTTGCCTCACCAAATCGGTTCAGAAAACCACCGAGCTTACGGGCGCCACCAGCAAATACCGCCATGTTGAAGGCATCGAAATAGTACTTGTTATCCATCAACGTGTAGAGGCCATGGAACTTCTTCTGTAGGGCAGCCGGAATTGACGGCTTCACCATGTAGAAGTAGTACGTCACCACCAGACCGGCAACCATCAGCCAGAACGGCAGGGTCGTCACGGCATGCAGTCCCATGGCGATCGGGCCGTGGAACTCTTCTTCCATGGCTGGCATCACCGAGATGGCCTTGTTCAGGTAGATTACACCATCAAAGAAGGAACCATAGAGCATGGGGTCAATGGCGTAATAGCCGATGATGACCGATGGGATGGCCAGCAGAATCAGCGGCAGCGTCACGACCCATGGCGACTCGTGCGGCTTATCGCCCGGCTGCAGACCATGATGGTGCTCGTCGTGGCCATGATCATCATGACCGTGTGCATCATGGGCATCGTGATGATCGTCATGCGCATGCGCTGCAGCTTGGGCAGCGGCTACGTGCTCGGCATCGTTCCAGCGCTCCGGACCATGGAACACGATGAAGTACGAACGCATCGTGTAGTAGGTCGTGACAAACACACTGGCGGTGACAGCGAATAAGGCGTAGCCATGGCCAGTAATGTTGGACATGTGCACCGCTTCAATGATCGAATCCTTCGAGTAGAAACCCGAGAAGAATGGGAATGCAATCAACGACAGCGAACCGATCAGGGTCGTGATCCAGGTAATCGGCATGTACTTCCACAGGCCGCCCATGTTACGGATATCCTGATCGTGATGCATACCGATAATGACCGAACCGGCACCGAGGAATAGCAGCGCTTTAAAGAAGGCATGCGTCATCAGGTGGAAGATTGCGATCGGATAGGCGGCAACACCCAGCGCCACCGTCATATAACCCAGCTGGGACAGCGTCGAGTAGGCAACAATCCGCTTGATATCGTTCTGGATCATGCCCAGGAAGCCCATGAACAAGGCGCCGGTGGCACCGATGATGAGCACAAAGGACAGTGCTGTTGGCGACAGATTGAACATTGGCGAGCAACGGGCGACCATGAAGATACCCGCCGTCACCATTGTGGCGGCGTGGATCAGTGCCGAAATCGGGGTTGGGCCTTCCATCGAATCCGGCAGCCAGACGTGCAGCGGGACTTGCGCCGACTTACCCATAGCACCGATGAACAGGCAGATACAGGTCACAGTCATCAACGACCACTGGGCATCGCCCCATAGATTGATCGTCTTGTCCGCTAAATTCGGGGCAGCCTTGAAGACTTCGGCGTAATCCAGCGTACCGAAATAAGCCAGTACCAGGCCAATACCAAGGACGAAACCGAAGTCGCCCACACGGTTCACCAGGAAAGCTTTCATGTTGGCGAATATGGCCGACTCACGGTTCATGTAGAAACCGATCAACAGGTACGAGACCAGACCCACAGCTTCCCAACCGAAGAACAACTGCATGAAGTTGTTGCTCATCACGAGCATCAGCATTGAGAAGGTAAACAGGCTGATATACGAGAAGAAGCGACGGAACCCGTCATCATCCGCCATATAACCAATGGTGTAGATATGAACCAGCAGGGAGACTGAAGTCACCACACACATCATCATGGCAGTCAGCGTATCAATCTGGAAGCCAACGCTGAAAGTGTAATCGCCACTGGTTGCCCAAGTGTACAGGTTACCGTTGAAGGTATGACCTGCCAGAACGTCTTGCAGCACCAGCAACGAAGCCACCAGCGAGATGGCTACACCCAGGATGGTGACACCGGCCGCAAACCAGCGCGGAATAACGCGGCAAAACAGACCTGATAAAGCAGCACCAGCCAGCGGGGCCAACGGAACAGCGAGGTAAAGGGTTTTCATGTCCATAGACGATTCCTGCTTAGCCCTTCATACGGTCAAGATCATCCACGTGGATCGTGGACAGATTGCGGAACAGCACTACCAGAATAGCCAGACCGATCGCCGATTCAGCAGCGGCAACGGCCAGGATAAAGAACACAAACACCTGCCCATTCAAATCCTGCAGGAAATGCGAGAAGGCAATAAAGTTCGTGTTGACGGCCAGCAGCATCAGTTCGATGGCCATCAGCAAAATGATCAGATTTTTCCGATTCAGGAAAAGACCAATCACGCTGATGCCGAAAAGCACAGCCGCCAGGACGAGGAAATGTGAGAGGGTCAGCAAGGCAGTCTCCGGTTCGATCTCGGTCTGGGGTTACTTGGCGGCGCCGTCGCCGGCTTCCGGTGCAGGAGCGGCTTCAACAGCGGGTTGAGGTTTAACGGCGTCCATTTTCACGACACGCAGACGATCAGCCGCCTTGACAGCAACCTGATCAGCAATGACCTGCTTTTTCGAGTCTTTACGACCACGGAAGGTCAGGATAATGGCCGCAATAATGGCAACCAGCAGGATGGCAGCCGCCACCTGATCCGGGTAGGTGTATTGTGTATACAGTAACAGGCCCAGATCCTTGGTGTTCGACGAATCAGCCAGTTCCGGGGGCAGCGGTGTATCCAGCACCTGAAAGTACTGCCCACCCAGCACAATACTCATTTCCAGAATCATCAGGATGCCGATCAGCGAACCTAGTGGCAGATAACTCCAGAAGCCCTGACGCATTCGATCGAAGTTGATGTCGAGCATCATCACCACAAACAGGAAGAGCACCATCACCGCACCGACATAAACCAGGATCAGCACAATGGCGAGGAACTCGGCTTGCGCCAGCATCCAGACAGCACCGGCCGTAAAGAAGCTGAGCACAAGAAACATAGCAGCCACGACCGGGTTGCGCGCCGTAATCACGGCAAGACCGGAACCGACCAGAATGGCCGACAGCACATAGAAGAGGATCAGTTTGAATTCCATCTGTAATCCTTAGCGGTATGGGGCATCGCCAGCACGGTCTGCTGCGATCTGGGATTCATAGCGATCCCCGTTGGCCAGCAGCATCTGCTTGGTGTAGTACAAATCACCGCGGGCTTCACCGTGGTATTCGAAGACACGGGTTTCAACAATCGCATCGACCGGACAGGCTTCTTCACAGAAACCACAGAAAATGCACTTGGTCAGATCGATGTCGTAACGGGTTGTGCGACGGCTACCGTCATCGCGCTGATCTGATTCAATCGTAATCGCCATAGCTGGACAAATGGCTTCACACAGCTTACAGGCAATACAACGCTCCTCACCATTGGGATAACGGCGCAGCGCATGAAGACCACGGAAACGACGGCTTTGCGGTGTCTTTTCTTCCGGATACTGAACCGTGATTTTTGGCTGGAAGAAATACCAACCGGTCACACTCAAGCCCTTGCGGAGCTCTTTCAGGAACAGGCTATTAACAACCTGCTTGCTCTTGGTGACGAATTCGCTAATTGCACCCATGATCTTAATTCCAGATATTGAGCGGAGAAATCAGCCAGACGCCAACGACGACGAGCCAGATAATGGTCAGTGGAATAAACACCTTCCAGCCCAGACGCATGATCTGATCATAGCGATAGCGCGGGAACGTGGCACGGAACCACAGGAAAAGGAAAAGCAGTGCCGAGGCCTTAAGTGCCAGCCAGAAGAAACCATCTGGCAGGAAGCCCACGGGCGATAACCAGCCACCCAAGAACATCAGCGATGTCAGGAAGGCGATCAGAATCATATTGGCATATTCGGCCAGGAAGAACAGTGCAAACGCCATACCCGAATAGTCCACATGGAAACCGGCAACGATTTCCGATTCACCCTCGGCAACGTCAAACGGAGCACGGTTGGTTTCAGCCACACCAGAGATGAAGTAAACGAGGAACATCGGGAACAACGGAATCCAGTTCCACGAAAGGACGCCGACACCATAATCAGCAAACACCCCTTTGGCCTGACCGTTCACGATGTCCGACAGATTCAAGCTTTGCGACACCATCAATACACAGACCAGCGCAAAACCCATCGCAATTTCATACGATACCATCTGGGCAGCACAACGCATGGCACCGAGGAATGCGTACTTAGAGTTCGAGGACCAACCGGCCAGAATCACACCGTAGATACCGACGGACGAGAGTGCCAAAACAAAGAGCAACCCGGCATCAATATCTGACAGCACCAAGCCATCGGCAAACGGGATCACCGCCCAGGCAACCAGTGCCGGTGCAATCGACAATACCGGAGCCAGAATGAACAAGCCCTTGCTGGCAACTGTAGGAACAATACTTTCCTTCAGAAGGAGCTTCAGACCATCCGCAATCGGCTGCAACAGACCCCACGGGCCGACACGGTTCGGGCCGATACGGATCTGCATGTAACCAATGACTTTGCGTTCAAAGTACGTCAGGTACGCCACTGCCAACAGAAGCGGCGCAACGATGCAGACAATCTTGACGACTGACCAGACGAGTGGCCAGCCTGCCCCGAAAAGGTTTTGACCTACTTGAATCAGGGCATCCATCAGACACACTCCACAACGATCATGTCACTCAAACCACCGATGGTCGCCGTCGACGGATGCGCGGCAGCAATACGCACACAACCATCCGGCACGGTGTTATCCAGAACCGCATTCAGTACGGCAACGCCTTCGCTCCCCTTGACTCGCACCGAACGGCCATCGGCGGCACCAACACCAGCCAGCGTGGCCGCATTCATACGAGCAACCGGTACTTGAGCATCACGTGTCTTCTGCAGCGATGGCGCACGACGTACCAGCGCATCAGCAAAATAAATGGGCACATCGGCGATACGCTGTAAGCCCGAACCCTGCACCGGCGTCGGCACCGCAGCGGTCACCGGCAGCATACGTGCCAAGACTCCTTCGGGTAACGTACCTTCAGCGCCCAGGATCTCATTGCGGACTTCTTCACTACTCATATAGTCGAAGCCTTCGACGTTGAGCAGATTACCGAGAACACGCAGCAGCTTCCAACCCGGTCGCGACTGACCTGCCGGACGGACAACACCGACAAAGGACTGGGCACGACCTTCGCCATTGACGAAGGTACCTGAGGTTTCGGTATAGGGTGCCAGCGGCAGCAAGACATCGGCATAGGCCAATGCGTCAGCATCCTTGAAGGTTGCGAACTGCACCACCATCTCGGCAGCGTTCAGAGCACGCAGTGCCTGAGCCGGATTGGCCACATCGAGTGACGGTTCACAACCGAACAACACATAGGCCTTACGAGGTTCGGCAAAGAGACGGGCAGCATCGCGGCCACCCTGCTGCGGACAAGCCTTGGCGATGTAACCACCAACCGAGTTGGCAGCCTCACCGACCGTACCGGCCGAAGCACCCGTCATCGTAGCCAGCTCACCGGAAAGCTGTTCCAGTAGCGAATAATCCGGATGCTGTTGCGCCAGATTACCCAGCAGAATGGCGCGCGGCGCACTGTCGGCATCACCGATCAGCGACATCGCAATCTTGCGCTCGAGTTCACCAGCGTTACCGGTGGCAGCCAGCGCCGATGCTTGAACACCCTTGATCTCAGCCGCAGCACGAACCACACCGGCCAACGCTGCAACCAGCTGACCCGGCGGCGTATAGATCATGCCGGCATGCTTGATCAGCGAATCATCGCTGGTCACATTGACCGAGTACACTTGAGCACCGTTGCGTGCGGCGTAGCGCAGACGTTGAGCCACCAGCGGTGCATCCTTGCGCAGGAAAGCACCTACGATCAGAGCCGCATCCACGTTGCTCAGATCGGCCAGCGGCAGACCTAGCCAAGGTGCAGCGCCCGGACGCAGTGCATCAGCACGGAAATCCTGCTGACGCAGACGGAAATCGATATTGTCTGAACCCAGGGCACGCGAGATACGGCCAGCAAGCGCCATTTCTTCCAGCGTGGCATGCGGGCTAACCACCGAAGCGATCTGGTCACCACCATGGTCCTTGGCAATGCTACGCAGACCATGGGCTACATAATCCAGCGCCACATTCCACTCTACTTCCTGCCACTGACCACCCTGCTTCAGCATCGGCTTGAGCAAACGTTGATCACTATTCAGTGCTTCGTACGAGAAACGGTCTTTATCGGAAATCCAGCATTCATTGACGCTCTCGTTATCCAGCGGCAGTACGCGCTTGACCACATCACCCTTGACCTGCACTGTCAGGTTAGCGCCGGTTGCATCGTGTGGCGACACAGATTTACGGCGTTGCAGCTCCCACGTACGGGCCGAGTAACGGAACGGCTTCGACGTCAAAGCACCCACAGGACAGCAGTCAATCATGTTGCCCGACAGTTCGGAGTCTACGGTACGTCCGACGAAGGTCGTGATTTCCGAGTGAACATTACGGTTCACCATACCCAGTTCCATGATGCCGGCCACTTCCTGGCCAAAGCGCACGCAACGGGTACAGTGAATGCAACGACTCATCTCTTCCATCGAGATCAGAGGGCCGACGTTCTTGTGGAAGACCACATGCTTTTCTTCGGTGAAGCGAGATCCGGTCTGACCATAACCAACGGCCAGATCCTGCAGCTGACATTCACCACCTTGGTCACAAATCGGACAATCCAGCGGATGATTGAGCAGCAAAAATTCCATCACACCTTTCTGAGCAGTCACTGCCAGCTCGGAATGTGTAAACACTTTCATACCATTCGTAACCGGTGTTGCACAGGCCGGTAGCGGCTTCGGCGCCTTCTCGACCTGAACCAGACACATCCGGCAGTTGGCAGCAATCGACAGCTTCTTGTGATAACAGAAGTGTGGAATGTAGATGCCCAGTTGGCTGGCCGCGTCCATAACGGTAGAACCGTCAGCTACCTGCGCCTTTTTGCCGTCGATTTCAATTTCTAGCATGTGCGACTCGCGAAATCAGATCTGTGAATGATGCATGACGCCCGTTCAGGCGGCGTACGGAACACGGTGGAAGGTACTGCCGGCGCGTTGAACATCTTTCGGCACCAGACAAGTCTTATGCTGAATGTGATATTCGAACTCCGAACGGAAGTGCTTGAGGAAACTCATGACCGGGAATGCAGCTGCATCACCTAGGGCACAAATCGTCCGACCGCAGATGTTGCTGCAGATGGAGAGAAGCAAATCCAGATCTTCCATCTTGCCCTGACCGTTTTCGATACGATGAACGATCTGGTAAAGCCAATTGGTGCCTTCACGGCACGGCGTACATTGACCACAGGATTCTTCATGATAGAAGAACGACAGGCGGTCTAACACATCTACCATGCAGACGGTTTCATCCATCACGATAACTGCACCCGAGCCGAGCATCGAGCCCGCCTTGGAGATGGAGTCATAATCCATCGTACATTGCATCATGATGTCGCCAGGCAGCACAGGTGACGACGAACCACCGGGAATGACGGCTTTCAGCTTACGCCCACCGCGCACGCCACCGGCCATTTCGAGCAGCGTCGAGAACGGGGTACCGAGAGGGATTTCGTAGTTACCCGGACGCTCAACGTGACCGGAGATCGAGAACAACTTCGTGCCGCCATTATTTTCTTTGCCGGCGTTCAGGAAGTTATCGGCACCCAGACGGATAATAAACGGCACCGATGCAAAGGTTTCCGTGTTGTTTACCGTTGTCGGACGTCCATAAAGGCCAAACGAAGCCGGGAACGGCGGCTTGAACCGCGGCTGACCCTTTTTACCTTCGATCGAATCCAGCAGCGCTGTTTCTTCACCGCAGATATAGGCACCGTAGCCATGGTGCGCAAACAACTCGAAAGAGTGCTCGCTACCCAGAATATTCCGGCCCAGGAAACCGGCGGCACGCGCTTCTGCCAGAGCGGCTTCGAAGCGCTCGTACAGTTCGTAGATTTCACCGTGAATATAGTTGTAACCACGGGTCGCACCCATGGCGTAGGCACCAATGATCATGCCTTCAATGACCGAATGCGGGTCATAACGCATGATATCGCGGTCTTTAAAGGTGCCCGGCTCACCTTCGTCGGTGTTACAGCAGATATATTTATCACCCGGCATGGTGCGGGGCATAAAGCTCCACTTCAAACCCGTCGGGAAGCCTGCACCGCCACGGCCACGGAGCACCGATTTTTTAACTTCGGCGATCACCGCTTCAGGCGGCATCTTTTCAGACAGAATCTTTTTCAGCGCTTCGTAACCGCCGCGCTTCATGTAGGCATCGATACCCCAGCCGGCATCACCCTGCCAGCTCGCGGTCATAATCGGATTGATGGAACCGAGGATAGCCATTACTTCAGTTCCTCCAGCAGTTGATCCAACTTGTCAGGGGTTAGGAAACTACGCATCTTGTGGTTATTCACCAGGGCCACCGGTGCATCACCGCACGCCCCCTGGCATTCGCTCTCGACCAGCGTAAAACGACCATCGGCCGTTGTTTCGCCAATGCTGATCCCCAGTCGCTCCGCCAGATAGGCAGCTGCATCACGGCCACCCGACAGTGCACAGGGAATACAGGTGCAAACGGCCAGCTTATACTTACCCACCGGCTTCAGGTTGTACATGTTGTAGAACGTCGCCACTTCTTCGGCGGCAATCGCGGGAATATCGAGATAATCCGCCACAAAGGCAATGGTCTCTTTGGCCAGCCAGCCCTTTTCTATCTGGGCCAGCGTCAGACACGCCATCACAGCCGACTGCTTCTGTTCAGCCGGGTACTTGGCAATTTCGCGATCAAAACGCGCGAGGGTTTCCTGGGTCAGCATCAGCGGTCAACCTCACCAAAAACGATATCCTGGGTCCCGATAATCGTGACCACGTCAGCGATCATATGACCGCGCGACATTTCTTCCAGCGCGGACAGATGGGCAAAGCCCGGTGCGCGGATCTTCATACGGTAGGGCTTGTTAGCGCCATCCGACGACAGGTAAATGCCGAACTCGCCCTTCGGATGCTCGATGGCGGCATAACAGTCGTTTTCCGGCACATGCATGCCTTCAGTGAAGAGCTTGAAATGGTGAATCAACTCTTCCATATTCGACTTCATCGCTTCACGCGGTGGTGGCGCGACTTTATAGTCATTCGTCATCACCGGACCCGGGTTGGCGCGCAACCAGGTAATGCACTGCTTGATGATGCGGTTCGATTGCGCCATCTCTTCCATACGTACCAGATAACGATCGTAGGAATCGCCATTGGTACCGACCGGGATGTCAAAATCCATGCGGTCATAGACTTCATAGGGCTGTTTCTTACGCAGATCCCAGGCGATCCCCGAACCGCGCAGCATGGCACCCGTCAGCCCCATATTCAAGGCACGTTCCGGCGACACCACACCGATATCGACCAGACGCTGTTTCCAGATCCGGTTATCGGTCAGCAGGTTATGGTAATCGTCGAGGTATTTCGGGAAGCGGTTCGTAAAGTCTTCGAGGAAATCAAGCAATGAACCCTGCCGGTTCTCATTCAGCTCGGCAACGCGCTTGGCATCTTTCCAACGCGAGACTTCATACTTTGGCATCACTTCCGGCAGATCGCGGTACACGCCACCCGGGCGGAAATACGCGGCATGCAGACGCGCACCCGACACCGATTCATACACATCCATGAGATCTTCACGATCACGGAAGGTGTACAGCGCCATCGTCATGGCACCGACGTCCAGACCATGACAACCGATCCACAACAAGTGATTTAACAGACGGGTCACTTCGTCGAACATCACGCGGATGTATTGCGCACGTTCCGGCACTTGCACACCGAGGAGCTTTTCGATGGCCAGACAGTAGGCGTGCTCGTTACACATCGTCGACACGTAATCGAGACGATCCATGTAGGGCACTGACTGAACCCAGGTACGGGTTTCCGCCAGCTTTTCGGTTGCACGGTGCAGCAGACCGATATGCGGGTCAGCACGCTCAACCGTTTCGCCATCCAGCTCCAACACCAGACGCAGCACACCGTGTGCCGAGGGGTGCTGGGGACCAAAGTTCAATGTGTAGTTACGAATCTCTGACATGCTGCGATCCTGGATGTCCGGTGTGGTCCGTACTGATCGTAAAAAGTAAACCTGCGCTTACTGCGCAGGTTCGCCATAGGTTGCTTCACGAACGATGCGCGGCGTATTTTCGCGCGGCTCGATCGTGACAGGTTGGTAGATCACACGCTTCTGTTCCTCGTCGTAGCGCATTTCGACATAACCGGACACCGGGAAGTCTTTGCGGAACGGATGGCCAACAAAACCGTAATCGGTAAGGATACGGCGCAGATCCGGGTGGTTCACAAACAGGATGCCGTACAGATCAAAAGCTTCACGCTCGAACCAGTTGGCGGCCGTCCACACATCAACGAGCGAATCCACCACCGGCATCTGATCGTCCGGCGCGTACACACGCAGACGCACACGCTGGTTCAGCTCAACCGACAGCAGATGCACAATAACAGCGAAACGCTTATCATGCGTTTCCTTACCGCCATAGGTCGAGTAATCCATGCCACAAAGGTCGATCAGCTGGTCGAACTTGAGGCCCGCCGCATCACGCAGCTTCAACGCGGTTTCATGGTAATCCGCAGCGGCAACATCAATAGTAACTTCGCCGAGCTTCTGCTTAAGGCGAACAATAGCACTCCCGAGAACCTGTTGCAGGCTATCAGCGAGGGCTTGGGTGTTTTGCGTCATGATCGTGTATCCCTTGTCCGTTCTCAACGGGCGATCGTACTGGTACGACGAATCTTGTTCTGCAGCTGGATCAGGCCATACAGCAGGGCTTCAGCCGTTGGCGGACAACCCGGCACATAAATATCAACCGGCACAATGCGATCACAACCGCGCACAACCGAGTATGAATAATGATAATAACCACCGCCGTTAGCACAAGAACCCATCGACACGACCCAGCGTGGTTCGGCCATCTGGTCATACACCTTGCGCAGAGCCGGTGCCATCTTGTTCGTCAGCGTCCCTGCCACCACCATTAGATCTGATTGACGCGGGCTAGGACGGAACACCATACCAAAGCGATCCAAGTCATATCGCGAGGTGCCAGCATGGATCATTTCCACAGCGCAGCAGGCCAGACCAAAAGTCATTGGCCACAACGAACCTGTACGGCAGTAATTAATGAGTTTGTCAGCCGTCGTAGTGACGAAACCTTCATTGAGGACGCCCTGAATCTTCGACATCGCTTACTCCCACTCAAGGGCGCCTTTGCGCCACTCGTAGATGAAGCCGACAACCAGGATGCCTAGGAAGACCATCATGGCAACAAAACCGGCCATACCCACTTCCTTGACCACAACCGCCCACGGAAACAGGAAGGCGATTTCGAGATCGAACAGAATGAACAGAATGGCAATCAGGTAATAGCGAACATCGAACTTCATCCGCGCATCTTCGAAGGCTTCAAAGCCGCACTCGTAGGCAGACAGTTTTTCGCTATCAGGATTATTCGGCGCAACGACGTGGTTCAAAACACGAGCCAGTACGCCAACAGCGAGACCAACCGCAACGAACACTAGGATCGGAAAGTAATTTTCGAGCATCAAGCCACCCAAAGTTTGCCAAATGACGCACAACATTCACAACAACAACCGACCAGGCCGAACAATATTGTCCTGGTGCCGACGGCGAGACTCGAACTCGCACAGCTTTCGCCACTACCCCCTCAAGATAGCGTGTCTACCAATTTCACCACGTCGGCATTCCTGTCCGGTTTGTTACATAAATCAGTAACTTACCGAGGCACGTTTTTGGCTTTGGAAGCACCATCAGTATCGGTTGTTTTACCGTCTGTCGGCACTGCCGCAGCACCTGCGCCAGCGGGTGTGGATTCTACATTGGATTGCATCACACTGCCAGCATTTTTCGCTTGCGAAGATTGTAGATTGGCGAGAGTCAGCGCGGTAATGAAGAACACGGTGGCCAATACAGCCGTCGAGCGCGACAGAAAATTAGCAGAGCCTGTGGCACCGAAAAGGCTGCCAGAAGCACCACTACCGAACGCTGCCCCCATATCGGCACCCTTGCCATGCTGCATGAGCACCAGACCGATCACACCCAGCGCAGACACAATGTTCACGACCAGCACGATTACGTAAAGAATATCCATCGGTTTACCTACATCTCTTTCTTGAAAAACTGTTTGTTACACCAGCCGATTAGCCGCAGCGGTGCAGATTGTACTGAATTCCACCGCATTCAGGGCGGCACCACCAATCAAGCCACCATCAACATCGGGCAGCGCGAATAGCGTTTCTGCATTAGAAGCCTTGACGCTCCCCCCATACAGAATCCGGGTTTGAACCAGGCCAGCCTGCAGCAATGCCTGGCGGATATGGGCATGAACAGCCTGAACGCCCTCTGGGGTGGGCGTTTTTCCGGTGCCAATCGCCCAGACCGGCTCATAGGCGACCACCACGCTTGCCCCTTCATCGGCCACACCGGCCAAGGCCAGCAATACCGGTGCCAGCTGACGGTCAATAATCGCCAGAGTTTTGCCGGCCGCTTCTTCTTCGGCTGATTCACCCACACAAACTATCGGCATCAGACCACTATCCAGGGTCGTCAGCGCCTGGGATGCAACCGTCTCGTCTGTTTCTCCACAAAACTGACGACGTTCCGAGTGCCCCACGATGACATACCGACAGCCGAGATCCTTAAGCATCGAGGCACTCACCTGACCTGTATAGGCACCCACTCGGTGCTCACTCACCGTTTGCGCACCCCAGCCGACCGGTGTTTCTGCCAAAAGCGCACCGACTTGAGGCAGGTACGGAAACGGCGGACAAACGCCAACCTCAGGCAAGCGCTTCTGAGCCAGCAAACCGAGCAGACTTTCCAGAAGAAGGCGGTTAGCCTCAAAGCTACCGTTCATCTTCCAGTTGCCTACCACCAAGGGGGTTCTGACGACCGTCATAGTTTTTCTCTGATCGCTCCATGCGATAAAAAGGCGCTCAACCCTTTGGCGAGCGCCCCATGCGTTTGATTTCTAAGGTGTGATTCTATTTTTTTGCCGCGCCCCGGTCAATCTTCACAGAGACAAACGAACCACTTCAGCAATCGATCCGGCCTCGAAACGTGACATGGCGGCATCTTCCGCCTCTACCATCACACGCAGTACTGGCTCGGTACCTGAAGGGCGAAGCAATACCCGACCGCAATCATTAAGACGCGCCTCACTAGCTTGCACCGCTGCCACTACCGTTGGTGCATCCCGCCAGTTGTATCCCGGTTTTACCGGCACATTGATCATGGTTTGCGGATAAAGCTTGAGCCCACCTAGCAATTCAGCCAGCGTACCGCCAGAGCGTTTGAGGGCTACAAGAACCTGTAGGGCAGAAACCAGGCCATCACCCGTGGTGTGGCGATCCAGCGCCAGAATATGGCCAGAGTTTTCACCACCAAACAGCCAGCCCTCGGCAGCCAACAGCTCCATGACATAACGATCCCCTACTTTGGCTCGCTTGAACGGCACACCCAGATCTTTCAGGGATTGCTCTAACGCCATATTCGTCATCAGAGTGCCTACCACGCCCGACACAGGGCCATCCTGCAGACGTTCCCGCACGATGGCGTAAAGAATCTGGTCACCGTCATACGCCCTCCCTTCGGCATCGACCATGACCAACCGATCCGCATCGCCGTCCAGCGCAATACCGAAATCGGCAGCTGCTGCGACCACCTGACACCCCAATGACTCTGGATGCAGCGCGCCGACACCCGCATTGATATTCTCGCCATCCGGGTGATTTCCGATAGCAATCACATCCGCGCCGAGTTCATGCAGGACTTCCGGCGCAATGTGGTAAGCAGCGCCATGCGCGCAGTCCACCACGATCTTAAATCCACGCAAATCAAAGCTATGCGGCACCGTGCTTTTGCAGAATTCAATGTAGCGACCCGCGGCATCATCAATACGTCGGGCACGCCCCAAATCTTTCGGCGCAACCGTTTGCATAGGTTTACCCTCCATCTCGTCGATCGCCGCTTCGATGGCGCGCTCGACATCATCCGGCAGTTTTTTACCATCGGCCGAAAAGAACTTGATGCCATTGTCTTCAAAAGGATTATGTGACGCAGAAATCACCACCCCGGCCTGCAAACGCAGCGCACGGGTCAGGTAGGCAATTCCCGGCGTCGGCAGCGGTCCAACCAAATAAACATCGACACCCGCCGCCGAAAAACCCGCTTCCAGCGCGGCTTCCAGCATGTACCCCGAATTACGGGTGTCCTTGCCGATCAACACACCAGGACGATGACTACCCGACTCACCCCGCTTGACCAAAACGCGGCCTGCGGCATAACCCAAGCGCAATACAAAGTCAGGGGTAATTGGATACTGACCCACACGACCACGCACCCCATCTGTCCCAAAATACTTACGACTCATTTCTTACCCCAACTAAATTTCAACGATCTACAACGACCCCAAGGCCTGACAAATCTTGAGTGCATCCACAGTCTGCGCCACATCATGCACCCGCACGATAGCTGCACCTGACTGCGCCGCCAGCATGGCAGCAGCGACGCTCCCCGCCGTTCGGGCATCTACCGCACGCCCTGTGATCTCACCGATCATCGACTTACGTGAGACACCAACCAGCACAGGCAACCCTGTGGCGACAAAACATGGCAATGCGCGAAATAATGTCTGATTATGAATAAAAGTCTTGCCAAAGCCAAATCCGGGATCCAGCACAATCCGCGCACGATCAATACCCGCCGCCTCGGCACGCTCTACCGCATCGGCCAAAAAGACCTGTACCTCTGTGACAACATCAGCATACACCGGTGACTTTTGCATATCGGCCGGCCGCCCCTGCATATGCATCAGACACAGAGCCACATCCGCATGCGGCCCTACGGTTTCAGCGGCAGCCGGATCACCCAGCGCAGAAATATCATTGATGAGCCCAGCGCCACAACGTATCGCTTCAGCCATCACGGCCGCCTTGTAGGTATCTACCGACACGGGCACATCTGCCGCCTGCAAACGCTCTAACAACGGTAGCAGTCGATCCAACTCCTCATCGGCACTCACCAACGCCGCTCCCGGACGCGTCGACTCTGCACCCACATCCACCAGATCGGCCCCGGCCGCCATCATCGCAACAGCCTGCGCGAAGGCAGCATCAGCATGCTTCGCAAGACCATCACCCGAAAAAGAATCGGGGGTAACGTTGACGATACCCATCACCAAAGGGCGGCCAGGCGCCCAGTTCAAGCGATGCTTACCACAACGAATCACATATTCAGCCATACGCCTTCATCAACAAAAAGGCCGACCCGAGAGGGGCCGGCCCGAATCACTTGAACATCAGCAATGCATCAGGCAGCCGCCGTGGCACCGTCTGTATTCGCGGTTACAGGTGCCGAAGGCGGCTGATTTGAACCGCCCCCTGGCGGCTGCGGCGGACGCGGCGTGTTACCAGCCATGATGTCGTTGATCTGATCCGCATCAATGGTTTCCCATTCGAGCAGCGCCTGGGTCATCGCCTCGACCTTGTCGCGATTTTCATCCAGGAGACGCTTGGCCAAAGCATACTGCTGGTCAATGATGCGACGGATCTCGGCATCCACCTGCTGCATCGTCGCTTCCGACATCGCCTTATGCGTAGTCACCGAGCGACCGAGGAAAACCTCACCCTCATTCTCACCATAGACCATCGGACCGAGATCCGACATGCCGTAGCGGGTCACCATGTCACGCGCCATCGATGTGGCACGTTCGAAGTCATTCGACGCGCCCGTCGTCATCTGGTTCATGAACAGCTCTTCAGCCACGCGACCACCAAACAGCACGGCGATGCGATCCATCAGATAGCCGCGATCATAGGCGTAACGATCCTGCTCCGGCAGCTGCATGGTCACACCCAATGCACGGCCACGCGGAATAATCGTGACCTTATGTACCGGGTCTGACTTCGGCAACAGCTTGGCGACAACGGCGTGACCCGACTCGTGATACGCCGTATTGCGTTTCTCGTCTTCACTCATGACCATGCTGCGACGCTCGGCGCCCATCATGATCTTGTCTTTGGCTTTCTCGAAATCTTCCATATCGACCAGCCGCTTGTTCTGGCGCGCAGCAAACAGCGCCGCCTCGTTCACCAGGTTTGCCAGATCAGCCCCCGAAAAACCCGGTGTACCACGAGCCAGTATGTCGGCCTTGATATCGGGTGCCACCGGCACCTTACGCATGTGCACCTTGATGATTTCTTCGCGACCGCGGATATCGGGCAGCGGTACGACGACCTGGCGATCGAAACGGCCCGGACGCAAAAGTGCTGGATCGAGAATATCCGGACGGTTGGTCGCGGCGATCACGATCACCCCCTGGCTCCCCTCGAAGCCGTCCATCTCCACGAGCATCTGGTTCAGCGTCTGCTCGCGCTCATCGTTACCGCCACCCAGACCTGCGCCACGATGGCGACCCACCGCATCGATTTCGTCGATGAAGATAATGCATGGTGACTGCTTCTTGGCCTGCTCGAACATGTCACGCACGCGAGCGGCCCCCACACCGACGAACATTTCCACAAAATCCGAACCGGAAATCGAGAAGAACGGCACTTTGGCTTCGCCGGCAATGGCTTTAGCCAGCAGCGTCTTACCGGTACCCGGGCTACCCACCATCAGCACGCCACGCGGAATACGGCCACCCAGCTTCTGGAACTTGGTCGGATCCTTCAGAAAGTCGACAAGCTCCTGGACTTCTTCCTTGGCTTCATCGCAACCGGCCACATCGGCAAAGGTGACCGTGTTCTGGGCCTGATCCATCATGCGCGCCTTGCTCTTGCCGAACGAGAATGGGCCGCCGCCTTTGGCGCCGCCACCCTGCATCTGACGCATGAAGAAAATCCAGACACCAATCAGCAACAGCATCGGGAACCAGCTGACAAAAATATTCATCAGCATTGACGGCTCTTCTTCCGGCTTGGCTTCAATCTTGACGCCGCTCTTCAGCAGATCCGACACCAGCCAGAGATCCGGCGGCGCATAGGACGTCACCTTCTTACCATCGGTGGTCGTCGCCTTCAGCGTCCGACCTTCCATCACGACCTTGCTGATTTTCCCTTCTTTCACCTCTTCGATGAACTGGGAGTATTCAACAGAATTCTGGGCCGTCTGCTTATTATTGAACTGGTTAAAGACCGTCATCAGTACAAGACCAATGACCACCCAGATGGCAACGTTGCGAAACAGATTGTTATTCACGATGGCTTTCTGCTCAAAAAGTGAAACTGATGCTCTATTCTAACCCGAGTCGGCAGTCTAACCTTGGGCAATCCTTAAGCCCACGGCTCGACCATGGAAATCCGGCTGTTTACTTCAAACCCTGCCCTAACAGATACAGCTCACTGCTCCGTCCACGCGAGGCGTCCGGTTTCCGGGTGACGACCTTACGAAAGACTTGTCGCATGGCCACCACGTATTCAGCAAAACCCGACCCCTGGAACACCTTCACCAGAAACGACCCCTGCGGCTGCAGGTGATTGGCCGCGAAATCCAGCGCCAACTCTGCCAGGTGAATGGAACGCGCCTGATCAGACATGGGTATACCTGACATATTGGGGGCCATATCAGAAAGCACAAGGTCTACTTTTGCACCATGCAACATAGCTTCAACCTGTCGGAGCACTGACTCGTCATGAAAATCCCCTTGCAGAAACTCCACGCCCGGCAGCAGTGGGTCCAGCGGTAGCAGATCCAGGCCGATGACGCGGCCCGTACTTCCCAGGCGCTTACGTGCCACCTGTGACCAACCGCCCGGCGTACAGCCAAGATCCACCACAATCGCCCCACGACGGATCAACTTATCCTTGTCGTCGATTTCCATGAGCTTGAACGCGGCACGTGAGCGCCAGCCCTCGGCCTTGGCGCGCTGAACCCAGGGATCATTCACATGCTCCCGCATCCATGCCTTGCTCGTCTTCGTTCTCGCCATAATTTCCTGCCTGAATTTCCTGATGATTCGCTGTTCTAATCTCTGCTGGCGTACAATGCCAGCCTTGCATTATCCGCATTTACCGTGTTGAGTTCACTATGACCCTTGATCGTATCGCCCAATTAATCGCCGAAGACGCTGCCGAAGCCCCTGTAACGGGTGAACTGGCTATCAGCACGACCGAGCGACGCGCCCTCAAGGCCGAGGCTCATAGCTTGAATCCAGTGGTCACCATTGCCGACAACGGCCTTTCGGAAACCGTGCTCAAAGAAATCAACCATTCGTTGAACGCTCACGGTCTTATCAAGATTCGTGTCGTCAGCGATGACCGCGAGCAACGTGAAGGCTATCTGAACGAGATCTGCCACGCACTCAATGCCGCAGCTGTTCAGCACATCGGCAAGCTACTCGTCATCTGGCGCCCAAAGCCGGAAGTTCATATCGATAAATCCGGTAAAGCCACGGGCCGCCGCAAAGCGCCCCGGCAGCTCAAGCGCAACTTCCAGAACCGCTAACCCGCTAGTGCCACACATTCCCGAGAAGCGCTCTACTTAAAGCGCTTCCCGGTTAAACCTGATCAGATATAACGAACGTCGATCATTTCGTATTCGCGTTGACCGCCTGGCGTCTGCACCTGCAAAACGTCTCCGGCAAACTTGCCGATCATGGCGCGCGCCAAAGGTGATGCAAACGAAATCTTGCCCTGCTTGATATCGGCTTCGTCTTCACCGACGATCTGATAGGTCACACTCTGACCCGAATCAGCATCTTCCAGATCAACAGTAGCGCCGAATACACAGCGGCCATCTGCATCCATCGCCGCCGGATCAATGATCTGGGCATGGCTCAGTTTGCCTTCGACTTCCTGAATCCGGCCTTCGATAAAACCCTGCTTTTCTTTGGCGGCATCGTATTCGGCATTTTCCGAAAGATCGCCGTGAGCACGCGCCTCAGCAATCGCTTCAATCACCGCTGGACGTTCAATCGTTTTCAGACGGTGCAGCTCCTCTTTAAGCAAAGCCGCACCCGTCACTGTCAGTGGAATCTTGTTCATGGCAGTTGAAGAAAAAGTTAGTTCAGCTGCGCATGCAGAGACTGAATCGCATAGACCTTAAGCGCATCACCGGCGAGAATGCCTGCAACGGCCGCTTCGGCACCCCAGATTGTCGTGAACATCGTCACCCGCGACATCAGACCCGAAGTACGGATAGAACGCGAGTCGTTGATCGCATGCCGCTTCTCTTCCACGGTATTGATAATCAAGGCAATCTCGTTGTTCTTGATGGCATCAACCACATGCGGACGACCTTCGGTCACCTTGTTCACGCGCTGCACCGGCACACCCGCCTCTTCGATGGCTTTGGCCGTGCCACGAGTGGCGATCAGCTGATAACCGGCCAGATGCAACTGACGGGCCATATCCACAGCCTTGGCCTTGTCGCTATCTTTCACCGACAGAAAGACCTTGCCACTCTTCGGCAGAATGACGCTGCTGGCCATCTGGGCCTTCACAAAGGCTTCCGGGAAGGTTTTGCCAACGCCCATTACTTCGCCGGTCGACTTCATTTCCGGGCCGAGAATCGTATCCACCCCCGGGAACTTGGCGAATGGGAACACCGCTTCCTTCACCGAGTAATACGGCGGTACCACTTCCTTCGTTACACCTTGCGATGCCAGTGATTGGCCGGCCATACAACGGGCAGCAATCTTGGCCAATTGCAGACCGGTTGCTTTGGAAACAAACGGCACGGTGCGCGAAGCACGCGGGTTCACTTCCAGTACGTAAACTTCATCATCTTTAATAGCAAACTGTACATTCATCAAACCACAGACGTTCAGTGCCTTGGCCATGGCCTTGGTCTGACGACGCAGCTCTTCCTGAACGGCTTTGCCCAGCGAGTATGGCGGCAACGAACAGGCCGAGTCACCCGAGTGCACGCCCGCCTGCTCGATGTGCTCCATCACACCGCCGATAATCACTTCATTACCGTCCGACAATGCGTCGACGTCCACTTCGCAAGCATCATTCAGGAAGCGATCAAGCAGCACCGGCGAGTCATTCGAAACCTTCACGGCTTCACGCATGTAGCGCTCAAGATCCTTCTGCTCGTGCACGATCTCCATGGCACGACCACCCAGCACGTACGACGGACGCACCACGAGCGGATAACCGATCTCTTCAGCCATGCGCAGCGC
>JACCDW010911617.1_pt1 | contig 33848 bp, 46 predicted proteins | sample 7449781 | NCBI WGS metagenome assembly JACCDW01 (sample SAMN15323449, study PRJNA562643) | freshwater metagenome | isolation source: river surface water | place: USA:Blue River Watershed | collected 2017-08-18
CAAAATGGCAAACAACGGGGAACCGACCCATTTCGGAATGATCACATTTTTGTGTGGTTGTGACGTCATGGGTTTCGTGTTTTAGGACCCCACCAAAATCAAAAAAGTTAAACCAAAAAAAAAAAACATCATGGCATTTACACAAGGTCTTTGTCAAAAATTACAAACGGATTTGAATTCCGTGGCGGGAATGAACGCCCCCGCATTGAAACGCGATCGCGTTGGATATTTGGACGCGTTAATGTCCGAGGAAAACCGAATGGGATTTGAAGCGATTCCAATCCCAACGAACGGAAAAAATCGCACCGTTCAAGTGAATTACATTCAGCGCGGAACCGACGCGGACGTGAATTTGACATGTACAAATTCATGTGACACCGAACAAGAGATCGCACCATTGGAAACCAACGTGTCAATCACGAATTGCATTGAAACCAAGGGAATGAAGTTTTCCGAGGATCAAATGAGAAAATTGTGTGAGGCGGATTCGGTTTATGTGTCGAACGTGATCATGTCACAAATGAACGCGATCAACACCGCATTGAACAAACAATTGTTGTCCGAGCAATCAACAAATTTTGGAAAGTTCGCAGACGGAACAACCCAAAAGGACATCAAATTGTTTGAGGCAACAAGCAACGCCCCCCGTGCGATCGCGTCGGCCCAAATCCGTCACGAATACGATTTGGTTGGCGCGAGTGGTGCGCCAATGATCGTTGGAGGTGGAAATTTCGATTTGTACGCAAAAACGCAACAAATCGCATGTTGTAACGCCAACACGGGAACGGATTTGTCACGTTGGACCGATTACATGTATTTCAACGACCGTTTCGTTGACACCGTGATCGGTGCGAACGAATTCGTGGTTTTGGCCCCGAACGCGGTTCAATTGTTGACCTGGAACAAATACGTCGGCGATTACGCAAAACGAAATGACGTTTTCGAACACGGAACGATCACCGATCCATTCACGGGTTTGACATACGATTTGAAAGTTCATTACGACGATTGTGCCGACGAATGGTCGATCAAATTGTTGTTGAATTGGGAATTGTTTTTCATTCCGTCGAACGCGTTCAAGGCGTCGGATACAAATTCGGGTGTCAATTACACATTCCATTTCGCGGATTGTTCAACAATCGTTGGTTGTTAAGAAAAAAAAATCCACCCCGATCAATGATTGGGGTGGTTCAATTCAATTAAGTTAAACAAAAAAATCAAAAAAATATGGCATTGTGTCCAAGTACATGCGCCCCCGATCTTCCCGAAAGTTATTCGGGCGGGTGTGGCGTTTCCACACGAAACGGTGGAATTTCAAAATTGGCGTTCGTGAAATGTGATTACACATTCACCGACATAAAAGATCGAACCGAATGGATCGCGGCAATTGCGGCGGGAAATGTTGTTTTGACGGGTTTGATTTTGGGTCAAAAACCAAAGGGATCATTCACCAAAAAACGAATTTCGTCATGTGGTCCCGAAGCGATCGTGGGCGGTGAAAAATCCGTGACGTTCCAAGATTACAATTCAAACCCCGACGAATGTTTGGACATTGATTTTTGGAACACGATCCAGGCGAACGCGACCAATTATCAATTCGGTTACTACACATGTGACGGGTATTTTTACGGATTGATCGAATCGTTCCAAATTGAAGTCGATCAAGTGATCGAGGACAACAACACGGGGTCAATCTTTTTTGACGGAACCGTGACATGGAACACGACCACAATTCCGTGTGGCGTTGCGGTGAATTTGGACGGAATTTAATTCGTTCGAATCTTTGTTCATTGAAAACCCCGTGGTGTTTGTTCGCCATGGGGTTTTTTTTATTATTTTTGAAAACATAAACCAAAAAAAAATGGCCGAAATCATTTCACAAATCGACCCAAAAACGGGTGAATCCGTGTTTGTTGATCGCGCAACGGGCGAAATCGTTGTTGTTGAAACATTCCAAATCAAAGGATCCGACGTCGTTGACGCGGGATCGGGCGAAATTGTTTTCACCGTTCAAAGGGACGGCGAATTGGTTGACGCCAATGGCCAAACCGCCCGTGTGACCATTGATCCAAAATCGGGTCAAATATTGGTCAACGGTTCACCATACGGAAAAACAACCGACGGTGGTGGTGGAACGGATCCCGTGGATCCAAAGGACCCAACCGACGGTGGTGGATCAAATGGTGGTGGATCAATTGTCAATGATACGGCCAACGCATTTTCAAAAACCAAAATTGACCGAAATGGAATCCCCGCGGGGAATGTTGTTCCATTGGTTCAAAAGGATCACCGAGGTCGTCAAATCAATTTCACCCAGGCCGTCGCAAAATCCGCCCAAATAACATTGGGCAAAGGTGGCGCGGGAATGGGAACGGATTTCAAAAAACGAAACAAATGATTTTCCACCAACAACAATTGAACAATGTGGATCCAATGGTGAAATTTGCCGTTGAATTGATCCACAAGCGTGTCGCGCCATTTGACGTTTTTGTCGTGGCGTCGGATCGCGAATCAACCGATCGGATCGAACGAATGGAGGTTGTCGCCAAGGGACAATTCACCAAACCGTCATGGATCAAATCAACATCGAAATCAAACGGTTTGATTTTTTTCGTGACATCGACCAATTTCCGCAGAAAATCCAACAAAATGATTTCCGAGGCCATGGAGGCCACCAAAAAGGAAATTGAGGGGTTGACATTGGAATCGGTTGATCATGCAAAATTCACGGCGTTTTTTGTCGCCATGAAAGCCAAAAAAGAAAAAACCGAGGAACCGATCGCGGATCAACCCGCAGAGGAACCAACAATTGAATCCCAGGAATGAAAAAACCATTCAAATATTTGGTCATTCATTGCACCGCAACACATGAGGGGAAAAATATTTCCCCCGAAACAATTGTTCGTTGGCATACGGCCCCACAACCAAATGGTCGTGGTTGGTCCCGTGTTGGATATTCGGACATGATTTTGTTGGACGGATCCCGTCACAAATTTGTGGAACACAATGGTGATCGATTCATTGACAACAATGAAATCACGAATGGCGTCAAAGGGATCAATTCAATCGCCCGTCATGTTGTTTATGTCGGAGGATTGGATCCAAAATCGTCCAAGGCCAAAAACACATTGACCGAGGTTCAAAAACAAACATTGATTGGAATCATTCATGAAGTGTTGACGTATCAACCCGACGTGATCATTGGAGGCCACAATCAATTCGACAATAAAGCGTGTCCGTCATTTTGGGTTCCGAAATTTTTGGAATCAATTGGCGTTCCCGAAAAAAATATTTACAAAAACGACCCGTTTGGATATGGCCGCATGTTTTGAAAATTTCATTGGGATCCGTTGTGTTTCCCAAACCGCCCCAAAATCGGGGTTGTTCATTGACGATTTGGAGGGAATCAATTTAAGATTCGCCGCAGACGTGGCGGATTCGGGTTTTTCGTCGGGCGTCCAATTGATTGAATCGAAAATTCGATTCGCGACCCAATTGGTATTGAACGACATCGCCCGTTTTACCATTCCATTTTTTCGAATGAATTCAATCGTTGACGAATTGGTTGTCGGCGAATGGAAAAACACATTTTTGACACCCGATCCAAGCGATCGAGGCGTTCGGATCACAACCCGCGAATCGCGATTGTTGCGCGTCCGTGTTCAATCCGTTCAAATTCGGATCATGGAACCAAATTTCATTGGCCAAATCAAAATTGTGGACGGGACCCATGTGGCCACGTTTGATTTTGAAACCGACGCCAATGGAAACGCCGAGGTGTTCCCCAATTATTTGTCGCAGACGGCGGAAATTTACGTTGTCCAAGACAACACCGCCATCAATCCAAACAACACCATGGTCAAAGGTGGTTGTTCATGTTCGTCCAAAAAATCGGAATTCATGATCGCCAACGGTTGGAATGGTGTCACGACCACAACAACATCGTTTGGTTTGGTTGTCCAAGCCAACGCGGAATGTTCAACCGACGAAATCGGTTGTGTATTGGCCCAAAAAATTCGTTTCGCGGTGTTGTATCGCGCGGGAATTGAAATCATAAAGGAGGCGATCACAACGGATCGTTTGAATTCGGTGACATTGTTGGATTCCGACAAATGTGAATTTTTGTTGGAGGAATTCAACAACCAATACAAACAACAATTTGAAACCGTCGTCCAAACATTGCCCGAATTGTTTTCACGAATCGACGACATTTGTGTCTTGTGCAATCAATCGCGGTATGTTTACGGAACGCCATAAAACAACAAGATCATGAAATGTAATTGCAACAAACCAAGCCGCCCCGCGTCACGTCCCGTTTCACGTCCAACGTCGAAACCACGTCCAAGGTATTGAACAACACAAAACCAAATCGATCATGGAATCGTATCACCCACACACACCCAGGATTCAAACCGAATTGTTCGAAATATTCGAATCGGTGTGTTCGTTAAAATTGAAAATGAAAACATTGTTTTTTTCCGTTGTTGGAGGATTCACCATTGGGGGATTGTCCGCGTTAATCGACGATTGGATTTTTTCCCCGTCGGTTTCTTATTTTGCGTTGATCGCTTTGATTTGCGCGGATCACGTCACGGGTGTGGCGTTGGCATGGCGTCACAATCGATTCGAAACCAAAAAAGCGTTGCGAATTTTTTGGACGGTATTGTCACACACGGGATTGTTAATGTTCGCCACAAATTTGTCCAAGGGATCCGCCGCGTTGTTTTGGTTGAATGAGGGCGTTTTCGTTCCATTGGTGATTGTCAATTTGTTGTCATTGATCAAAAATTTGTCATTGTTGGGTTGGATCAAACGAGGGTTGGCGGAATTTTTTTATCGCAAAATTGACGCCTACAAAAACCAATACATTGAAAAAAATGAAATCCCGAATTGAATGGATCACATTGGTGATCATGATCATGGTCATGTCGTCGTGTATCACGGCGGAACGTTGTCATGATCGGTTCCCATGTCCAACACGGACCGAGGTGAAAACCGTGATCCGTGACACGACAATCGTGACCAACCGAACATCATTCGACACGATCGTCCGTTGGTCGTCCCGTGACACCATTTTCGTCAAAGATCAAAAAACCAAGATCGAAACCAAAATTTTGTGGTTGCCAGGGGATTCGATTTTTTTTGAATCAACATGTCCACCCGACACCGTTCGCGTGGAAAAAATCATTCAAACGTCCGTGACCACAATGGAACCCGAACCGTCGAAAATTTTACCATGGAAATCATGGATTTGGGCCGTGTTGGGGATCGCCGCATTGTTGGCCGCGGGATATTTTGTCAAATCAATCAAATCAACAAAATGACACCCGACGAATTCAAATCAAAAATTGACAAAGCGGTTCGCGACGTGTCGTCACGACAATCCGAATTTTTGTTTTTGGGGGCCAAGTTGTTGGAGGGCGAAATGAAACAACGCATTTTCAACGACGGGATCGGATCCAATGGATCGAAAATTGGAAAATACAAATCCAAATCATGGATCACCAAACGATCGGAAAGTGGACGACAAACCAACACCGTCGATTTGGAATTCACGGGGGATTTGAGGAATTCAATCAAACCCGTAAAATCGGGACCATTTGACGTTTTTTTGGTTGTTGTGAACGATCGGGATTTCGCCAAGGCAAAAGGCCAGGAGGACCGCAGAAAAAAGGAAATATTCACCCCAACGTCGTCCGAACGTGAATCCGTCGAAAAATATGTGACGGATTTGTTCATGGAGGATTTTTTGAAAAACATTTGACCATGTTGAACATTGTGAAAATATTGGCGGATTCAATACACCAATGGATCCCCGAAATGAAAAAATCGGTGTATTTGGCCGCGATCGACGACGACGGTCGTGTGTTGATCAAAAACCCAAACGAAAACGAATATCAATTCGCGGGGGTTCATGATCACGACGATTTGTATTTTTATATTCGTTTTCGAAATGACGGTCGGATCCAATTTTCCGAATCACCGTCCAACAAACGGTTCACGTCATTCCAACAATTTTTTCGGATCAAATACCAATTGACCGTTGTCGCATGTGTTCGCGGTGTCGAACCCCATTGTTTGGAGGAACGTTTGAGATTTGCGATCATGACGGCGTCATTGCCGTCCACGTCCATTTTCACCAATGTGTTTGTTGAACCGATTGAATCATGGGTGGATCCGATCGCGGTGGTCAAAAGGGAATCCCCAAACAAAAACAAACCATTCGACAAAAAATTGACGTTTGTGGCGTTTGATTTTGATTTGGTTGGTGATCGCGACATGACGTTGGAGGAATATTGTGAAACCCAAGGGATCGGAGGAAATTGTCCATGAAAAATTTGACGTATATTTGAAAAAAACATTGAACAATGAATTGTGGTTGTGTCAAACATTTAGGGTGTTACGTTCCAAACGACACCATTGATTTCGGATTGGTCGCCCCATGTGACGGGACAATCACGTTTGAAATCTTCAATTCCAACGGATCGTTCCAAACGATTGACGTGGAATTTTTGGAGGGCGACGCGTTGACGTTGCCGTTCACATTTAACGAAAACGCGGACACCGTGATCAAAATTCGGGTTCCCGAATGTGCGGCGGTCCCAGGTTGGGGATATTTTACCACCAACGACGGGGCGTGTTCATGGTCGGTTTCGGGAATGATCCCACATTGTTAATCTTCAAAACCCAAATAAAAATGAACAACAACAAAATCGTCAATTCGATCAACACCACATTTTTGGTCGGGATCGGAATCATGATCGGATTCATGGTCGCCAATTTGATCACAATCCCCACACAATTCACCATGGTTTCATGGGCCGCGATCGTTGCGATCACCGCCGCCATGGTTTCAATTTTCATTGATTTCATAATTCAGCCAGGCCAAATTTTTGGTTTTTGGTCGCGTTTCCTCGATTCAATGAACAATCCAAAAAACCCATTCCGCGCCATGGCCAAACCATTGGGCGGTTGTTTGTATTGTATGAACGTTTGGGTGACGTTTGGATCGTTTATTTTGACCAAACAAGGGATTGGAATGTCGTGGTGGTATTTGATCCCCACGGCGGCCATTTCACACGTTGTTTTGGCGATCATGGAACGCAAGGTGAACGGATAAACAACCCAACGGGGTTTGGTTTTTATATTTGTTTAAGGTTAAGCAAAACGAACGGGGATCAATGGTTCCCGTTTTTTTTCTGCACGATCAACAAAACAATGTTGAAAATAATTCAATGAAAATTTGTTTGAATGAATTTTTGGTGTAATTTAGCCACATGAATCAAAACAACAACAACATGGAAAATCAATTGACAATCGAATTTTTTGGAACCCAGGTTCCCGCGTTTACAACATTGGAGGCCGCATGGAACAACGCGTCACCACGTTCCGAATTTGGAACGGGCGAATGGTTGACCAACGGTCAATTGTGGATCGTAATGTCCGAAAATCACCCATTGTATATTCAAATTTTGACCGCCAAAATCGGGTGGTTCATTCGTTAAAAAATAACAAGGGCGGGGATCACACCCCGCCCACAATACACAACAACATGGAATTGACCACCTACATTTTGACCGTTCAACCCAGGTTTGAACATGTCACCACCAAATTTTCACGTCGTGAATTTTTGGATCCACAAAAGGCCGAAACGGCGTTCATTGAACAATGTGATCACCACGGATTGGATTGGTCCGAGCAAATGGACGGATCATTCGCCACGATCGGAATGTCCGACGTTCAAATCACCATGGAAATCGAAACCATTGAATCATGAAGATCACAACAACAACCGAAAAATTCAGTCAAACAACGACCATTTCGAAGTCGTTCAAAACAATCACGTCAAACGGTTTTGAAATCGTTTTGACGGCGTATCGAAAAACAATCAATGTCGGATCCGAACCATTCGTTTCGCCAATATATTTTGGCGTATCGTTCCGCGGTCATGAATTTGGCCACAACGACATGGATCGCCAATCGTTGGATCATGCGATCCAAGTGATCAACAAATGGGGGAACATTCAAACCATTGAATCATGAAGATCGGAAAATACAACAATCGCGTCATGACCGATTTGGAGGTTTTGACGTTTGTGGAAACGGCGGTTGAAAACGGATCCGATCCAAATGAAGCGATCGAGGATTTCAAAATGATCGACGCGTTGTTTGAAATGAGAAAAATGTATATCGCACAAGGCCACCACGTTCGAAAAACAAGGTCGGGAAATTTTCGCAAAGGATCAACCATGTCCAATTTTTTGGAAATGGCAATTGAGGCGCGAATCAATGGACAATTCAACAACATTTGACCATGAAAACAAAATTGATCATTGGGTTGGATTCATGTGTTGGATCCATTCAATTCGACACCCTGGAACAAGCGGAAACCATGTTCAAAAAGATCGTCCAACATTTCGATTTGATCGCGTTCGATCCCGATCCGTCGGGGTATCGTTACGCCCACAACGACGATTTGACGATCCGTTGTTCAATCGAATCAACAACCGATTGTTGAAGATTAAACCAACAAAATTTGTTTGAATCAAAAATCGGTGTAAATTAGCAAAACCAAAACAACAACAAAATGAAAGTAGAAACCACCCGTTTCAACGGGGTCCACGTTATCGAATTGGATTCGGTACGTTCCGCCAAATACGACGACAATGTCGAACGTCATGGCGATCATTCACACACATGTTTCATTTGCGGCAAACCGACGGGATCCCGATCGTTTGTCCATTACACAACCGACGGATTTTTGATCCCCGCAGACATGGACGCGGACGATTTGGAATTTTTCGACCTGGAATCCCAAGGTTGTTTTCCGATCGGTTCCGAGTGCGCGAAAAAAATCGATTCAAAATTCATTGTCACATATTAAATCAAAATAAAAATGTCAAACAACAACAACACCCAGGGCGACCAATTCGAAATGGTGGCCCGTTACACAACGCCAAACGAACCCAATGAAGCGGTTCAAATTGTGCGGTTTCATTTACTTAAATTGAACGCCAAGCGATTCGCCGTCAACCATGAAATTGGCGCGGAATTTTGGACCAAGGACAACCGCGTTTTCGTGATCCAACGCGACGGTGATTTTTTCCGATTGTTCACGTCGATCGATTTCGACACGTTGGACACGGCGTTGGACGCCATTGACAAATTTTTCCGAATCCCAAACGTTGATTTTTGATCATGGAACAAGATAAAAAGCCAAGCGGGAACCACAAAGTGATCCCCGCCCGACCCAATGTTCAACGAAAAACGCCGAACAACAACAACGAGGTCAAAGATACGAACGAATTGACAATGTTGTCGTGGATTTTTGATCGGTTTTGTGATTTGGAAATTTCGTTCATGATCCACCACATGAACAAGGAAAACGCGTTCGGGATCAAAATCGACCGCCAATCCATTCAATTCATGGAGGTGGACGCGGTTCGTGAATTCATTGAAAACGTCAACGTCGGTTCAATCGGACAATCCGTCGTGGCGTGTATATTGTCAAAATTGTCCAACAATCAAAACCCATAAAACAATGGAACAAAATTTCCTCCAAATGGTGAACGCGGAAACATCATTGACAAAATCCCGCGCCGAGTATTTCACACAAATGATCATTGAAGCCAACAACGACGGACGCGTTGACACGTTGACCGCGTTGGCCCGATTGGAATTCATGTCCCAGGTGATCGAAAACGCCATTTCCAAATTGCGCGAAACCGCCACGGACGATTTGTATTTGTACGGATCCGAGGCCAAAACGGGCGTCAAAATTTTGGGTGTCACATTCAAACACAAGGAAACCGCGGTCAAATACGATTTTTCAAAAACGGCCAAATGGAACGAATTGAAATCGATCGAGGAAACCGCCGCAGACAATCGGAAACAATTGGAGGCCCAATTGAAAACGTTGACCAAATCAACGGTGAATGTGGATCCCGAAACGGGTGAAATGGTGGAAATGAACCCACCGATCAAAACATCAAAAACCACGGTTGAAATCACATTGTCCAAATAATTGTCAACAAAAATTGTTTGAATGATCATTCGAACGTAAATTCGCAGAAACCCAAAACAACAACAAAATGAACGAGATTCAAAAAAACCAGGTCCACACGATTGACGTGGGCAAATTACAAACGTATTTGAACGCCATGGGAATGGCGAACAATTTGACCAAAGGCGAATTTGAACAATTCGTTGAAATCGCCCAAGGGTTCGGATTGAATCCATTTAAGCGTGAAATTTACGCGAACAAATACGGGAACCAATTTTCCGTCATTGTGGGTTATGAAACATACATCAAACGGGCGGAACGTTCGGGATTGTTGTCGGGTTGGTCGGTGAAAACCGACGGATCCGTCAATTTCCAAAAACCCAAGGAATCGACATTGAGGGCCGAAATCACGATCCACCGTCGTGATTTTCAACACCCATTCATTCATGAGGTTTATTTTTCCGAATATTATGGAACCACCAAGGACGGAACGTTGAACAAATTTTGGGGATCCAAACCCATGACCATGATCAAAAAAGTCGCCATGGCCCAGGGTTTCCGATTGTGTTTTTCGGACGAATTGGGTGGTATGCCATACACCGCCGAGGAATTGAACACCATGGACGTGGATCATGTGACGGTTGAAGATCCAAAACCCAAGGGATCCAAAAAACAACCCGTGACCGAGGTGGCCCAAATTGAACCACCAAAACCGCAGACATTCGCGGACGAAATCAATCGATTGAAATCATTGTTGGAGGCAATCGCCGCGGCGACAACCGTGGACGATTTGGTGATCGTTTGGAAAAACAATCCCGATTTGCATGGGAACCCCGATTTCAAACAATCGTTGACCAACAAACGCAAACGTTTGGAATCACCCCCCGCAGACGAACCACAATCGGATTTGAAATCACCCGACGAAATGATTGAATTGATCAACAATTGTTCAACCGAATCCGAGGTGTTGGAATTGACAATGGACGAACAACGTCGTGACGTATTGGACGCCGCGATTGAACGCGTTGTGAAGATCCAAAGCGGTGAACAAATGGAAATGTTTGACGATCAAAATGGAGGCGACAAATGAAACGAGTGACCCAAAATCGAATCCAACGGATCAAATCAAACATCAAATCGCGTTTCGGATCCATTCGTCATTTTTGCATGTTGGCGCGGTTCAATTATTGGACCGCCACCAACGCGTTCAATGGTCGATTGTCGAATGATCACATGTTGGACGTATTGTCGGACATTGAACGGTTGATCCAAACGACACCCGTTCCACCATGTTCGGAATGTATCAACACCCAGGAACGCGAATTTGTTCGTGTCGCGTTGATTACACGTTGGAAATCAATTCAAAAGTTTGTGGACAACAATCCCGATTTTTCAATGACCTTTGTTCACAATGTCATTTCGGGAAAACGCAAGATCCGCGACGACCGATTCAACCAATTGATTGAAACCGTGAAATCATGACCGACAACAACATCAAAAAAAATTCCAGGGATCGCCAACCCGCGTTTCAATTTTACGCGGGGGATTGGTTGACCGATCCGTCGTTGAGAATGTGTTCATTTGAAACGCGTGGCGTTTGGATTGATTTGTTGTGTGTCATGTTTTTGTCCGACGAAATCGGTGTGTTGAAGATCGGGAACCAAATTTTGGACGAAAATGGTGTCCGAAAATTGGTCGGAATGTCGCCGAAAAAATTCAAAAAAGTGTGGAATGAATTGACAAATTTCGGAATCTTAAAGTGTGACGAAAATGGTCGGTTTTTTTCCAAACGAATGGTCGGTGACGAACGGATTCGCCAAGTCCGACGCGAGGTTGGGAAATTGGGGGGGAACCCCAAGTTGACAAAATCGGTTGGTCGTTTGGTTAAGCAAAAGGACAACCAAAATCCAACCCCTACATTTTCATCTTCAATTTCAATTTCAAATAATACAAACAACGGTGTTGTTTGTGTGTCGGACCATGAATTGGTTGATCATGGACATGTTCATTTTTTGGTTGATCATGTGGCGAAAAATTTCCCAAATGTCGCAAAAATGAAAAACCAATTGACAAACGATCAATGTGAAAAATTGGAGGCGGAATTTTCCCGCGCGGAAATCATTGAAGTTTTGGAGGCCATGGAAAACCATTCCAACGTGTCGAAAAAATACATGTCGGTTTCCCTAACTTTGAAAAATTGGATCAAAATTCGAAAACAAAATGGAAAACAACAACAACAAAATGGTCGTTCGAAACCCAATTTCGACGATACAATTCGCAAGTTTTAAGGGCCGCGAAATCGCAGAGGCCGCAACCCAGGACACAACGATCCGTGAATTGACCGACGACGAACCGATCCGTCAATCATTGCGGTATGTGTTCGCGTTGATCGGATTGAAAGCCGAAAACCTACCAACGGACATTCAAAAAATGGTTTTGTTGGAATTCATTCAAACCGAGTTGAAAACATTCACACCCGCCGAAATCAAATTGGCGTTCAAAATGGCGGTCGCGGGGGAATTGAATGTGGAATTGTCCCATTTCCAAAATTTTAACGCCATGTATTTGGCCAACGTCATGAACGCGTACAAAGAAAAACGCGGGGCGGCGTTGATCGAAATGAACAACAAGTTGAAAGCGTTGGAACCAAAAAAGGAACCCACCGAGGCGGAACGGATCGCGTCGTTTTGGGATTACGTCGAAAACTACATTGGACCACGTTGGGATCAATTCGTCAAAACCAAACGGATCGATTGGGTCCATGTGTTCGGATCCGATCATTTGTTTTTGACATTGGAAAAATTGGAATTGATCAATTTGACGATCGCAGAGAAAAACGAAATCATGAAGATCGCCGAATCCCAGGTCAAAGCCAAATTGGAAAATGAACGTCCCGAATCCCGTGATCGCGCCCGTGAAATTCGACAATTGCGCGACGCGTTGTCGGAGGGGTTGACGCCCCAATCATTACAAACCCAAATTGTGACCCGCGCCCGTCAAATTGCGGTCGAACAATTGTTCCAATCCATGTTGGATTCAAACATGGATTTTCACCAAACCATTCAATCAATCAAATCAAACGGTTATGAGTAAACAAATAAATTTTGGCAATGCGACATTGTTTTTGTTGCGTCGTGAATACATTTCGGAATGTCGGATCGAACCCGCCATTGACGAAAATGGAACCCAACAATTAGACAAAAATGGCGAACCAATGGATCGCGCCGTCCACCCCATGAATTGGTCGTTCGAAATGTGGTTGGACAACAATCATTTGACCGTCGAACCCCAATCAATCATTCAACCGAACAAACCGTTTTCAATAATTAAACCATAAAAACAACAACACCATGAACAAAATCATTGTGATCGGACGCGTTGGACGCGATCCCGAAACCCGAACATTCGGCCAAGGAACAAACGTCACCAATTTTTCGGTGGCCGTCACGGAAAAATGGTCCCGCAACGGACAAAAGGAGGAAAAAACCACATGGTTCAACATTTCCCATTTTGGAAAGGGTGGGGAATTTTCCGCCCAATACGTTCGCAAAGGACAAAAAATCGCCGTGGACGGGAAATTGGAAATCCGTGAATGGACGGATTCCAATGGAATGATCCGCAAGGATCCCCAAATCGTGGCGGAACATGTCGAAATTTTGGCGGATCCAAACCGATCCGAATCAAACACCCAGGTTCAACCACAAAATCAAACCACAAGTCCAAACGAGGACGGGGACGATTTGCCGTTTTAACCGATCAACAAAAAAATGTTGAAAACCAAATGAACAAATGTTGGGACGAATGTCAATTTTGAACGATATTCGTCCCACAACAACAACAACAACAAATGAAAAAAGTCGATCCAAACGAAAAACACACGTTTCACATTCAGTTGAAACAATTCGTCCCAACAATTCATTGGGACGACACGTTCAAACAATACACCCAAGGGTGTCAAACCAAAACCAAATACGGGGTCATTGAATTCCACGGGACCGAATCCGAATTGGACGCGTATTTGGCCGCCATGCCAACCGACGAATCCCAATTCAAATTGATCGGTGTCACCAATCAATCCGACGTTTTGATCGAGGCCCAGGACATGGGGGACGGAAATGTTTCCGTTCGTGTGTTCGAAAATGAATTGGGTGACGGTCAATTCAAATTCACGACCAAAAACGTTTTGTCGGAAATGTTCATGGAACCCGACGACAACGCCCGAATGGAGGCCAATTTTGAACGCGGAACATTTTTCCGAACATGGATCCGCCGAACCGATTTTGAATCAATCACCAAAATGAAATTTCACAATGAAAAATGAACAATTGAACATCATGGAAAAAATCGCCATGATTTGGACGTTGCCGTTGGCGATCGTCATTTCCGCCGCGTTGATCGCCGTTTCGATCACCGTGTTTTTGTTGCGCGTCGTTTTCGTTTATTCGGGAACCGCGGGATCCGCCATTTGGATCGTCAACAAGATCCGCGAAAAATGGAACGCGAAACAATGGGCGAATTTGCGTCGTCGTGACAAACAAATGTCGGATCTTGATCAATTGATCAATTCATGAGGAACCGAAATTTTGACGACGGTGTCGCCATGTGTGAACGTCAAATCCAACAATTGAAAAATCAACGCCAAACGATTGATCGCATGATCGACAATTGGGAAAAAAGAAAACAATCATTGATCCAAAAACAACAACAACAAAATGATCAAAACATTCGAGGAACACACCGTTGAATTGTCACCCGACGAACAAAAATTCGTTGGCGTGATCGTGCAGAGGTTCAACACCAAAAAAGGAAAACAACACATCGTCACCGCCGACGCGATCATTGACGGATTGAAAACCCATTTCGGGGTCGAATTCAAGGAATCCAGGGTCCGAAAAATGATCCAATACATTCGATTGAACAATTTGGTCGTCGGATTGATCGCAACGTCGAAAGGATATTTTGTCGCGGATTCAATCGAGGAAATCGAGGATTGGATCGATTCATTGAAATCACGGGAAAACGCGATCCGATCCATTCGCGAAATGGCGGAACGTCAAATCGAAATCATGAAGATCGCAAACCAACCCGTTCAAACCACATTTGAATTTTGACATGGCCCAGGAAATCAAAACACACATCAACGCAATGTTTGACGACATGATCGCAGACGCCGCGACCAATGATCAAATTTCATTGACCGAATTCGAATTGACAATCGAGGTTGTCGAATCCACAAGATCCGAGGCCATGGACATGATCGATTTGTTTGAATCGATTCTCAAAGATATTTTGTAAATTTGAAAACATGAACCGATCAATCCGCCGCGCCGCGGGGCGCGAACAAATAAAGATCCACACCGAATTTTGGACGGTGATCAATTCGTTTTCCAAATATGTGGGGAACGATTTTCCACGTCCCGAATTGGCGGATCATTTGATCACCAAACGCCACAACGACGTTTGGAATCGATTTTGTGACCATTGGTCCAAAACCAAAAACCATTTGATCAAACCCGACCGAATGGCGTTTTTGAATTTTGTCACGGGGAACGACGCAACAACAACAACGACGGACCATGTTGGCCATGGTCAAAATATCGCGCCAAATGACAAAGAAAAAAACGGGGTTGAAACCGAACCCGAAATCGGTGAAATCCAAATCGAAATCGAAGCCAACCCAGGATCCGACGATTGAACGTCGGGCCAAGGCCGAACGAATTTGTGAATTGTATGAATCGGGCGACGTCACGATCGAATCGTGTTGTGGCGAAAACGGGATCACCGTTCGAACATTTTGGAATTGGGCGAACACCGATTCCGAAATTTCCGACCGTTACAAAAAAGCAAAGGACAAACACGGACGAATCGGAAAGGAATCGATCCGTGAAAAGGCGTTGGACGGGTTGACCCGATTGTTGACGGGATATTGGATCGAGGAATCGGAAACGGAGGAATTGTTTTCCAAAACGGGACAATTGGCGGGTCGCAGAGTAAAGAAAAAAAACCGATTCATTGGACCAAACGCCACGGCGGTGATCTTTGCGTTGAAAAATACCGATCCATTGAATTGGGCGGACAACATGACGATCGACGTGGTTGGTGACGAACAAATTTTCAAAATTGGCGATCAAACAATAAAATTTTCATAAATGACACGGGAACAATTTGACGAATTCGTGAATGAGTTGATCCACAAACACCGCGGGATCGAACCCGCCATGGAATTCGTGACAAACAAGATCCAACAATTGACAAACGGATTTTCGTTTTTGAATGGACAATCGTTTGACGATCCAACGGAATCATTGGGATTTTGGACGGACGTTTGGGACGAATTGAATTTTCGGATCGATTTGAATTGATAAACAACAACACAATGGAGGAATTCACAAAAATGACAACGGCCACATGTTTGGCCACGGTTTCGGAATCCGAAATCCAAATGATCATTCAATCGGTGATCGACGACACGGGATCCGTGGATCGCGCGGAAAAATGGATCCAACGCAAAATCACCCAGGTCCACCACGACATCATGACCGAGGGGTTGAACGAATTCACAACCCAACAACGGGACGAATGGTTGTTGGTTCAACGGTATTTCAGCACAAGACGAAACGAAATCATTCGATCGCAGACAACACCAAACAAATTTTGGCCCCATTGATCCATGATCAAATTCGAACCGCACCCGAAACAATTGGAATTCATGGAGGCCGTGTTTTCGGGGAAATACGAATCGTTGTTGTATGGTGGCGCGGCGGGTGGTGGAAAATCATTCGTTTCATTGGCCACATTGATTTTGTTGGCCAAGGTTTTCCCCAATTCGAAATCCCATGTGATCCGTGAATCGTTGCCGTCATTGAAGCGAACAACGATCCCCACGTTTTTCAAGTTATGCCCCAAATCGTTCATTCGATCGTATCACCAAACGGATCACATTGTCACATTCACCAACGGTTCAACATTGGAATTTTTCCCCGAAAATTTCAACATGGACAAAGATTTGACCCGATTCGACGGATTGGAAACCAATTTTTTTTTGATCGAGGAAGCCCAGGAAGTCCAAAAAAAAACGTTTGAAAAATGCAAATTGAGGGTGGGACGTCACATCATTCCGAACCAACCGCCCCGATTGATCATGTTGACATGTAACCCGTCGCAGACATGGACCAAAACCGAATTCCATGAACCCGCCATGTCGGGAACATTGCCGTCGTCGTATTTTTACAAAAGGGCGTTAATGATCGACAATCCAACATTGCCACCCGAATATTTGGCGGCCATGGAAAATTTGGACGACGTGACCCGCGCCGTGTTCGTCAATGGGGATTGGGACGTGGTTGACGTGGATCGCCCGTTCGCGTATGCGTTCAACAAATTCAAAACCGTCCGTCCCGCAGAGGTCAACCCAAAAGAACCGATCATTTTGTCGTTCGATTTCAACGTGGACCCGATCACATGTATCGCGGGACAATCGTTCGACGGCAAAATCCGAATCATTCGTGAATTCCGTTTGAGGAATTCGGACATTTTCCAATTGTGCGAAACGATCCGAACGGTGTTCGGGGATCAATTGTTCATTGTCACGGGTGACGCGTCGGGGGCGAACCGTTCCGCCATGACCAAAGGGGCGTTGAATTATTACATGATCATTCGCGACGAATTGGGGATCCCCAAATCCGCGTTCAAGGTTCCAAGCGTGAACCCGTCAATCAAAAATTCGCGTGTGTTGTTGAATTCCATGTTGGAAAAACACACCGATTTGATCATTGATCCGTCGTGTCAATTTTTGATCCATGATTTGCAGAACGTCGAAACCACACCCAACGGTGACATCGACAAAGGTCGCGACGCGTCGTTGACCCATTTGTTGGATTGTTTCCGATATTATTTGTGGACGTTCCACAACGATTTCATTCGTTGGAGGAATTGATTTTTGACGTACTTTTGAAACATGCCGAAAAAATTGGATCGTTGCGTGGCCCAGGTTATGCGATCGGGAAAATCCGAATCGTCCGCGTTCGCCATTTGCAACGCGTCAATCAACGCCGCAAAAAAAGCAAACAAACCCAAAACAACAAAAAAATGAAGTGGTTCAAACGAAAACCGACAACACAACCACCCGTTGAAACCCATGTCACGGGATCAAAAATTCCATTGGTGAAAATATTCACCGAACCCGACGGGACCGATTGGTTCGAATATCAAAACCCCATGACGATCCCCGCGAAACGTGCGATCGCCGCAGAGGTGGCGACCCGATTCGCCGAAATGAACATGACCAACGATCAATTGAAAACATTGATCGAATCCATGAAACGATCCGCCAACACGGGAAACATTGTCGAAATGTTCCATGTATTGGCCGAAATGGAATTCCGATTGGAATTTATTGGCGAGGAACAAACCATGGTGGAATTGGCCGCGTGTTATTTCGTGATCGACGGGGAAAACGAAACCGAGTTTTCCGACGTGTGGAAACAAATCAAATTGGATCGAATCAAATCAAACCCCCAGGTGTTCGATTTTTTTGTCCAACGGGCGTTCGCACACACAACAAAATATTCCGAAATGTCACCAACCGATATTCACGAATATTTGAGAGCAAACGCCCCCGCAAACGAACGATTTCGTCAAATTTTGCAACGATTGAAATCGGGCGATACATTGACGAAATCCAATATGTCAACCAAATCATTTGTGAAAACCGCGTGACCGAAATGAAAGCGTTGGAATCGTTGTCAATTGACGAATATTATCAAACGATCAACACGTTTTTCAAAATCGTGGACGAACGGAATGAAGCAATGGAAAAAAACAAATAAAAAACCGCCATGGCCGAAGTCAAAAACATTTTGTTCAAATTACAAGCGGACACGTCACAAATGCGCCGCGAATTGGACGCCATAAAGTCGGGGATCACCAATGTGGGAACCGCAACCAAACAAACCGAATCCGCCGTTTCGGGGTTGAAAAAAACATTGGCGGGGGCCGCCGCCGCGTTTGGTGGGATTTCAGTCGCCGCCGCCGCCATTGATTTCGGAAAGGGTGCGATCCAAGCGGTCGCAGATTATGAAAACGTCCAAATTTCATTGGAAACGTTTTTGGGATCCGCGGAACAAGCGAAACAAGTGTTCGCAGATTTGGAACAATTTTCAATCAAAACACCATTCACCCCCGAACAAGTGAACCAAGCGGGGAAAGCGTTGTTGGCGTTTGGTGAACCCGTTGAATCATTACAAACCACATTGGGACGGATCGGTGACGTGGCGTCCGCAACGGGAAAGGATTTCAATGAATTGGCGGTGATATACGGAAAGGCCCGTGTTCAAGGGACATTGTTCGCGGAGGACATCAACCAATTGACCGAGGCGGGTGTCCCGATCATTGGGGAATTCGCCAAACAATTGGGTGTCACCGAGGGCCAAGTCAAAAAATTAGGATCGGAGGGTCGGATTTCATTCGCCAATTTGGAGGAGGGTTTCAAATCATTGACGTCGGAGGGCGGACGATTTTTTGGATTGACCGATAAGTTGTCACAATCAACGTCGGGTCGATTGTCCACATTGGAGGGGAATTGGACCGAATTGAAACGAACAATCGGGGAGGGTTTGTTGCCCGTGTTCGAATTGTTTGTCAATGGGGCGTCCCGTTTGATCCAAGTGTTGGGATCAATTCCAAAATTCGTTGAAGATAACCGACGGACGTTGTTGTTGTTGGCGGGTGTTGTTGCGTTTTATGTTGGCCAACGAAAGGCGGCGATCCAGGCGGAAATACTTTATGAGGCCCGTTTCAAAATATTGTTGGTCCGCGAACAATTGGGTTTGGCGTTGACCAAAGCCAAGGCGTTTTTCACACGGGCCGCCGCAACCGCGACCAATGTTTTGACGGGGGCCACAACGGCCCAAGCGGTCGCCACAAACGTCGCCACGGGTGCGACCCGCGCGTTCAACACCGCGTTGAAAGCGAATCCGATCGGGTTTATCATTGGCGCGATCACCACATTGTTGGCGTTGTTTTCCGATTACATTTTCGGGGTTGACGACGCCGCCGCAGAAACCAAAAAATTGTCCATTGAACAACAAGCCATGGCGGATTTCACCGACCAAATGAACAAATCGGTCGCAGAGGAACAACGCGAATTGGATCAATTGTTTGGGGCGTTAAAGAAAACCAACGCGGGATCCGCGGAACGTTCGAAATTGATCAATGAAATCAATTCGAAATACGGGATCACCTTGAAAAATATTTCCGACGAAAAAAAGTTCGTCGAACAATTGGACATTGCGTATCAAAATTTGGTCAATTCGATCAAAGCCAAGGCCGCCGCCGAAGCGGGTCAAAAAGTGATCACCGATTTGTTGTCCAAACAAATCCAAGCGCAAACGTTCATTGAAAATTCAATTGTTGAATTGGGTCGATACATTGCGGAAAACCCGATCGTGTTGACCGCGGATCCGTCCAAGTTGGTCGGAGGAAACAAGGTTGTCGCGGAATCATTGAAAAATTTGTCCGCGGAACAATTGAAAGCGGTCCAAGCGATCGCAAAAGAAACCGAAAACGCGGCCAAGGCCACCGAGGAATGGATCGAAACGGGGAACGCGGCCCAGGGTGAAACATTGTACAATCAACAATCCGCAGACATTCGCCGAGTTCGGGAGGAAACCGAGGGGGCGAACGGTGCGATCAATCGATTGAATGAAACCGTTGGAAACGCCGCGAATCAATTCGAAGCCAACAACCCGTTTTTGGTTTTGAATGAGGAACAACAAAAATTGATTGACGAATCGGGCCAATCGGGATTCCAATATTTTTTGGGAATCGTGGGTCAAACCGACGACGCGATCAACAAGGTCCAACAAACCGTCACCAATTTCACCAAGGCCGCAAAGGATCCGATCAAATTGGGCGGAATCGATCCAAAGGAGGCGGAAAAAATTCGCGACGCGATCGCCAAATTGAAATTGTCATTGGATCGTGAATTGGCCAAACAAAAAATCGAATTGAATTTCCAACCGACCGTTTTGGCGAACCCCAAGACATTGGACGAACGGATCGCACAAATCCGAGGGTTGGCCCAAAAGGAACGCGAAATTTGGGAAAACGAAATTGAAAACCGAATTGAAGATTCACGAAAGGAGGGGACATATACGACCGAAATCGCGGCCCAATTTGCCACGATCAAACAAAACGGTTTGACGTTGATCGAAAACGAAACCGAGGACAAAATCACCGATTTGAAAGTTGAAGCCGAGAAAAAACGCCAACAAACATTGGCCGCGATTGCAGAGGTTGAAGCCGAAAAACGGATCACATTGGAGGAACAAAACACCCGCAAATTGGAGGCGGAACGATCCAAATTGATCAATCAATTGGGTGAAGCCAGGGGAACCGAGGAACAAAATCGGATCCGTCAACAATTGAACGCGAATTTGGCGTTGATCCAACAATCATTGGATCGCGAAAGGGAGGCCAAGATCGCCGCCATTGAAGCCGAACGCGACGCCGAATTGAACAATGTGGAATTGACCGCAGAGGAACGCGAATTGATTGTCAAAAAAGCGGATTTGGATATTTTGAAAACCAAACAAGAATATCACGACCGATCGATCGAATTGTTGGAGGACGAAACCGAAAAAACAAAAAAGGAAGCCGAGGAAAGGAAAAAAGCGATCCAACAAGGAATCGAGGACGTTTTGAAAGCGACGTTGGATTTGGCCAACGCGGTGATCAACGCCCAAATTCAACAAACGGAAACCGCCATTTCGGCCCAACAAAAACGTGTGGACGCCGCCGCGGAAATTGCAGAGAAAGGAAACGCGGAATTGTTGCAAATCGAGGAGGAACGATTGCAAAAGTTGAACGAACAAAAGGCCAAATTTGTCCGCGCCCAACAAGCGTTGGCGGCGATCGAGTTGGTGGCGAATTCCGCCGTGGCAATTTCAAAAGCCGCCGCCGAGGGTGGGGCCGCCGCACCGTTCACCATTGCCGCGACATTGATCGCATTGGCCGCGGGTTTGGTTGCCGCCCGCGCACAAGCCAGGGCCGCCGCGGGATCATTTGCAGAGGGTGGATATACGGGGGACGGTGGAAAATACCAACCCGCGGGTGTGGTTCACAAAGGCGAATTTGTGATCACCAAGGAAAAAACCCGTCAATGGCGTCCCGTATTGGAGGCGATCCATGCGGGTCGTGATCCAATGTTGACCAAAGGAATCAACGAACGGATCGTGGCGGTGAACAACAAGGCCATGGAATCGAAATTGGAAAGGATTGAAACGGCGATCCGTGATCAAAAAGGATTGGCGTTGTCGATTGACGAACGTGGGATCCACGGGATTGTTTCCCGTTTAGATTACAAAAACCAACGAATCCGAAACAAAGCGAAATGAACACATCAATCAAAATAAAATTGAACGGCGTGTGGATCACGGGACGGATCGACGGGACATCGTCGTTTGAGGTGACGTTGCGACGATCCGACGCCAATGGTCAAACGGCCAAATCGTTTTCCTCCGAGTTGACATTTTACGACGACGGGTATCAAATTTTGAAAACGGAATTGATTGACGATCCGAATGGGTTCGCCAACGAGGTCCCGATCGAGGTGTGGGACGATTGTTGTGGGACCGCCCAATTCGTTGGGGTGATCAAAGGGGACGCCATTGATTGGTGTGAACCCGATTGTTCGATTTCAGCGAACGCAATCGAAACAACGCCCGAATTGAATTGTGTTCAATCGACCATTTTGTGGGACAATTGGAACGGGTTTTTGTATCAAAACCGTCCCGCCATGCGATATTGTATCGACCACCGTCCCGCGTTCATTCAATTGGTGATTTTGTGGGTGGCGTTTTTGTTGGTGTATTTGGTGGACATGATTTTGATCCCGTTGTTCCTTGTTTTATTGCCATTGTTTGTTGTGTTTTTCATTGTGTGTTCGATTGTTTGCGCGTTGCCTGGGACCGATTGCACACAAAGCGATTGCAACGAATCCAATTTGTCCCCATGGGGCGCGTTTCAATTGATCGGTGACATCAACGCCGAAATCGCCGAATGGGTGATCCCGTGCGGGTTTTATCACCCGTCCGCATTGGTTCGCGATTACATTTTGAATGTTTGCGGGAAATGTGGATTGACATTCCAATCGTCCATTTTGAACGATCCCGCGTCACCATATTGGAACACCGTGTTGTGGGCCGCACAAGTCCGAAAGGGTTTCAAAAAGGACGAAACCAATTTCATGTTGATTTCCGAAAATTTGCCCGTTGAAACATTGGGTTCGTTTTTGGACAACGTATTGAAACCAACATTCAACGCGGATTGGCGTTTGTATGGGAACACATTGGTGTTTGAACGAAAGGATTTTTTCCAAGGAACAACCACATGGATCGACGCGGAACAATTGTTGAACAACAACATGATCGAGGAAAACAAAATTTGTTTTTCATGGATCGATCGCGAACGTTGGGCGTTTGCCCGTTTGGAATATCAACCCGACGCCCAAGAATATTTGGGGAACGAGGCCGCGCCCAGGTTCAACGACATCGTTGATTGGAACGTTCCATTCAATCCCGCCCAATCGGGACAATATACCGTGTCGTTGCCATTGTCACCCGTTCGAACACGGGAGGATCAAATCCGTCAAAATTTTTACGAATATTTTGAAAACGCCGCGGGTGGAATTGTCAATTGGTTTTTCGGTGGGACGTTGTCCGATTATTCCGACGCCATGTTGTTGAATGACGACACGGGGTTCAATTACAAATTGTTGATTTGGGACGGTCAATCAATGACCAATGGATCAATCCGCGGTGATTATTCGGATTCGTTCACGGGGGGATCCGTGGTTGTCAATGGGAACACCATTCCAACAAACGCCCGTCACAATTATCCGTTTTGGTTCAAGGAAAACAACGCCAACAATTTGTACACGTTGTTTCATTACATTGACGATCCGAGGAACCCAACATCGACCCAATTCGAATTTGATTTTTCATTTCAATTTTCATGTTCGGATTTGGCGAATTTTGATTGGTCCAAGACGGTCCGCATGTACAAAAACGGATCCGTGGTTTTCGGCCAAATCACGGAGGTCAAATTGAATTTTGTGACACGATTGGCCACCGTGTCGGGAATTGTGTAATTTTGTAAACATGGCCACACCAAGATTTTCAATCGCGTGTTTGAATCCCACACCCCCAGGGATCGCGAATCAATTATTTTTCAAATGTTGCGGAACAATCAATTGTACCGTCACCAATGTCCACAACACCGCGTTGGACGTCACCATGATCAAATTGGGTTGGGCGTCGGGATTGGGTGGAAATTTCGTTTCCACGGGGATTTCAATCAATGGGGTCACACCATGGACGTCAAATTTGCCAATCAACGTTCCCGTTGGTGGATCATTCACGGTTGAAATTGAAATTTGTCATGTCGGAACATCACCAAGTGACACCGACATTTTCAATTTCAGCATTGACACCGTTCAACACCCAACCGAATTGTATCAATTTGGATTCACGGTTGTGAACAATTTGTCGTCGTATATTTTCCCAAGTGTGATTGATTTCGGGACGGTAACGTTCGGAAACACGGGTCAATATTATTTCGCGATCAACAATCCGACAATTGGTCCATTGGAATACAATATCATTTTGGACGATTGTTTCAATGAACCACCATTCAACGTTCAAATTTCGGGACCAAATCCCGTTGTCGTTGGTGGGACATCAATGGAAAACGTTTTGTTGGAATGGACCCCCGCGTCCGCCGACGAAATTTTGGATTGTCAAATCATGGTTGAATTGGTGTGTGACGGAATATCAACCAAAATTCCATTGACGGGAATATCCGCCCAAAATTGTGATTGTTTGTGTTGCGACCAGGTTGAAATACAAACCGAAAATGATTTGTTGCGTCCAATCAATGGATTTTGTGGGACCATGGATTTGTGGGATCGTTCCGCGGTGTGCGAACAAAAAACGATCGAGTTCGGTTTTTCTTATGCCAACACATTGACCGACGGCGTCCAAATATGGTTCAACCCATGGTTGTGGGCGTTTTGGTGTGACATTCCGTCCAAATATCCGTCGGGATCCATTGACGGGCCACCGCCCGTTGGTTGGTTCATTACATTCAACAACGCGACCACACCGATCGGTGGCGGTCAATTCAACATGGCGTTGATTGGGGCGGGTGCGAACACCATGTCCACGAAAAATTTCAATGTCACATTTGAACCAACGTCGTCAACATCGTTTCGGATCCGATTCACGTTTTTCATGATTGAAGATCTTGAAGATTGGACGACCGCCAATTTGGTCCCAAACAATCCGAAATGGCGTCGATCCGACGTCGCGTCAATGAATCCACCCGTTGGTGGTTCATTGTTGGACAATTTGATCCCGTCGGTGTATAACATGCCCAAAAAATTGTGTTCATTGTTTTATTTGCTCGATCCAAACACATTGGTGGACGATCAACCATTTGAATGTTTTGAGGAACATTCGATTTCATGGACGGGTCGTTGGTACAATTCGGGGTTGTATGGTCAACCGTCCGAATTCACCAACCATTCATTCGCATTTGAACGAGGCGGAACACCCGTCACCAATTTTTCAACGGTCCAACCGACCACGGTGACATTCACGGTCACAATTCCACCAATCCATGTTGGTTTGAATGGGGTCATTTTTCAAGTGTTTGACGAAACCCAAACGAACAACATGGTCGATTTTTTGACCAATTACAATTCAAGTCGCGCCGAAATCACCACGATCCCAGGAACGACGATTTTGAACAACGATTTGGAATCACCGTCGGCGATCACCCCATTGGGTGGTGGCGTTTATCAAATCACCGCAAACGTCGGAATGGGGATCAACCCGTCGGGCGTGTATCGAATCGCCGCGATTGTTTACGCCGCAGATTTGGCCACGGTGAACACGTTCATTTCGGACGCGTTGACCGTTACACAAACGCCCGATTTGAATTGTGACGGTTGTGGTATTGCCGCGAAGTTTTCCGAATTCCAACAATATTTCCAAGCCAACGAAACACGTTGTGTTCAACCCGTAGCAAAGGAAAGGATCAACCACCATTTGATCATTTCAAACGGTGGAATCAAAGATTGTTTGGCCGAGTGGGGCGCGGCGGTTCCCGAATTTGTTCAATACATGACCAACATCACGTTGAACGTTTATCGTCGGGTCCAAGATTTTCCAAACGTTGGACAAACCACGTTTTTCATTTGGCAGACATTCCAATCAAATCGAATCGTTGGTTTCCCAGGCAATTGGCAAAATTTGGGTGACATGATTGTGACCGACGACGGATCACAAATTGAAATCAATTTTCCAACCCGTGTTCGTTGGGAATCAACGCCATTTGACGGAACGTCGATCATGACGGCAAACACGGCCACATATATGAACCGAACGTCCGCGGGTCCATTGGGTCCCGTTTACGTTGGAACGTTGGGGATCACCAACGATTGGCGATCCGAGGAAATTTTCCTTGAATACAAATTCCGATTTGATTTTTCGTCGTTGTTTGGTCAACCCTACATTCAAAACCAAATTTTGGCGTTCAAGATTCAACCAATCGAAAACGAATCCGACAATTCGGGGTATTCGAACATTTTGACCAACACATGGATTGAGGGTTTGAATCCGTCCACGGGATCATGGGAAACAATTGACGGAACAATTTGTCCGTCGGATTGGGACGGGATCCGTGTGAAATATGAAGCGAATCAAAACGGCGATTTCATTTTTTTCATGAACCCATTGGGATCGGGAATTCCACAATTGTCGGAATCCGAATTCAACGCGTCGCCATTTGGATTTCCAACATTGAATGACACCATTTCAATCGATCCCGATTTCAGCAATGGAGGCGTGGCGACCGCAGAGTTGAACCCCGCATTGTTGACCAACGGATCGTGGGAAATGTGCGGATTGATTTCAATTCCACCCGTTGTTTTCATTTGTGAATATTACAAAACAATTGTTGGACAAGGTGGTTCGGGTTTGGGATATTCGATTTTGGGATCGGGCGCGTTTGAAATCATTGGAAACAATTCCACCAATGGACGGTATCGAAATTTGACGATTTCGGATCCGACAATGGGTCCACCGATCCAAGGTCAAACGTATGTCATGACCTACAATTTGACAAGCGGATCCGCACCAACCAAGGAAATCCATTTTTGGGCGGGAAAGGACGGAGGATTTTTTGTCCCAGGAACGAGGCCGTCCGACGGATTCATTCCGATCGGTTCAACAAGCGGAACAATCACATTCGTGTGGGGTGGATCCGTGACGTCCTACATTTATTTTCAATTGAAATCGAACGCCAATCCGAATTGGACGGGAATCATGGAAATAAAAATTGGAAACACGGCGTGTCCGTAAAGAAAAACAACGTAAATTTGAAACATGGCCGAATTGTTCGATTCGTATATCAACCCAAACAACCCGTCGGAGGTGTATTGTGATTTGACGGTGATCCGTGATTGTACGGAACCAAACACCCGATTGTTGTGTTCCACGGTGCAAATTTTTTGTGGATCAAACACATTTTGTTCCAATTTGATCGTTGGGAACGGTTTGGTCATGTGCGATTGTGGGGATTCATGGAATTGTAATTTGTGCGGAAACGACGGTCCGTTTTGGATCCCATTTCAAAATGGGGATTCGTACACATTCCAATTTCAGCAACCCCAAACGATTGTCGAACCAAATGACGGTTGGGCCGCCAATGGAACATCATGGTCGTCCAACGCACAATTCACAATCACAACATGTTGTGGAAATGAAATCACAATTGACGATCGAACATTTGGTTCCATTGTGATCAATCAATTCATTGGTGAATTCCAAACAACCCAGGTTGGAGGAACGGCCACCATTTCACCAATCCAACAAATTCAATTTGATTTGTACGCGATCGCGGAATTGTTGATTTCCATGGGTTTCGATCCATGTTTTTATTTCAATTTTTGTTTTGAATCAAAAAAGGGTGAAGAAAAACAATGTTTTTGTTCCGAACCGTTCAAATTGGAGGTTTGCGCGGACAAAAAACAATCGGTGTTGATCGAATCACAATATTCGGGGACGGATTGTTTCGGTTTGTATTACGGAACCAATTTCACCCAAACATGGGGTGGTTTGCCTTTCCCATATTCAAACCAAATTCGGATCCCATGCGCGTTTGAACAAACAAATTTCAACATCACCAAATCAATCATTGACACGTCGCAGAAAACGACGGCGTCCCAGGTGTGCGAAAATTGGGAAATGAACACGTTCCCGATCCCGCAGACGTTCGCCAAATTGTTGGCGTCCATTGTTGCGGGTGCGGACATCATGATCGACGGGGTTGAATATCAAACAAGCGGTGAAATCGCGAAAAACAACGAAATCGGATCCCGTTGGTGGACCACAATCAAATTCGAACATTGCGAATGTTCCAAATCATTGACATGTTTATGACGATCGAGCAAATCCCCCAAATATTGGGCGACGATAAATTCCGTCCAAGGAAATCCGAACATTGGAACAAAGTTCGGGAAACCATGTTTGTCCACACCCGTGGCAAAAACCCCGAACACATTTTGACCGCCCGTCGTCCGAATGAGGATCCCGACGTTCAAAAATATCGTTTGTCCATTTACGAACCAATCACAAAGGGTTCAATGAATCGGGCGATCGACAAATTGTTCCGCATATTTCAAAACGCCAATTTTTCGATCCAGGTGTCGGACGAATTGAACACATATTTGTCGGAACACAAATTCGACGGTCAATTTTTTTATTCGTACATTCAAAAATTCGTCGTTCGTCGCATGATTGAAGATCCAAACGGATATTTGGTTTGGATCCCCGTGGGGCCAGGATTGACCGATCCGTCGGTCAAAGTTGACGTGGAACCGTTGTTGATCATGTCGGACCAAATCAAATTTTTGTCCCACAACATGATCACATGGATCGCAGAGGACGAACGATCAATGATCCGTGAAAATGGAAAGTCGGTTGAAAATGGTCGTGTGTTTTACACGTTGACCGACATGGGATTTTTCCGCCATTCACAATTCGGGAATTCGATCGACAAAAAATTCGACACGGTGATCATTTACGAACACGACATGGGGGTTTGTCCCGCCATTGTGTTGGGCGGTGATTTGACCGACGATCATTTTTTCGAATCTTATTTTTCCGCGTTTGTTCCATTCGCCAATGAAGCGATCCGACAATATTCGGATTGGACCGCGGTCATGACCACGTCGGCGTTCCCATATCGGGAGGAAGTCGCGGAAACATGTGACGCGAAAGGTTGTCGCGACGGTGTGGTGTACAATTCCGAAAAGGACGAACACGACACATGTTCAAAATGTAAAGGAACGGGACGTGTGATTTCCCGATCACCATTTGGTGTTTTCCTCCGAGAAAAGGGAAACGCCGCATTGGGAACCGATTCGGGATCCAATGAACCAATGGTTCGATTCATTTCACCCGCCGTTGACATCATAAAATATTCGGGCGAAGCGTGGGAAACGTTATTGAAAAAAGCGGAGGAATCGTTGCATTTGAACACGATCGACGAGGCCCAAAGCGGAACCGCCAAACAAATCGATCGGGAGGATTCGTTTTCCCAATTGACCAAGATTTCAAACAACATTTTCGACGAAATCATTTTCAAATCGTTGGTGTTTATTGAAAAATATCGCAACGTGACCGCCCCAATGGATCCCGTGATCGTCAAACCAATTTCGTTTTCCATGAAAACCGAATCGGATTTGATTGACGAATTGAACAAGTTGACGGACAAAAACGCCCCAATCGCGTTTTTGGTGGAATCCACCAAAGATTTGGCGCGGAAACGTTTTTCGGGAAACAAATCCGTTTCGCGGATCGTGGAAATATTGGTGTCATTCGATCCAATTTATCATTTGAACACCAAGGACAAACAAATGTTGTTGGCGTCGGGAACAATCCGAAAGGAGGATTTGTTGAAATCGTTGTTCGCTTACAAGACATTGACCGCCATGGTCGCAGACAATGGAACCGAATTTTTGGAACAACCGTTGTCGGTGATCTTTGCAGAGTTGGACCGCCGTTTGGCCCCAATCATTTCGTCGTATATCCCCAAAACCGTGATCGACATCAACGCGGATTCCGCAGAAACGGGAACCGCGGACACGGAATTGGCCCGTCAACGTGCAGAGGCCCAGGCAAATTTGAAAGGAACCGTGGGTGGTGTCCAAGGTATTTTACAAATTCAACAATCGGTGGCCCAAGGGATCACCAAAAGGGAGGCCGCGATTTCATTGTTGGAAACCATTTATGGTTTCGACACGGACACGGCGAATCGATTGTTGGGTGATCCAATCGACATTCAACCACCAACCGCGTGACCATTTCGGTGACGTCAACAAAATGATCAAAGGACAACAACAAAAACAACATGGCGGAATTCACGGACGAAATCATTCGGATCATTGAAAAAAAGGATCGGACGATTGAAACGATCAACAACGATTTGTTCCAATCATTGGATCCAACCCAACAAACGATTTTTGAGGCGGTGAAAAAACACATCGCCAAAATGAAAACCCAGGACGGGAAAATCATTTTTGACGACACGAACACCGACATGGTGAACGAGATCGACCAAGTGATCGCCAAGGCAATAAAGGCGTCAAAATATCCACAAGCCGTTCGAAATTATTTGTCCGATTGGAACATGATCAACAAATTCAATTTTGACGTCCACCGCGACGTCAATGAATTGTCAAAAAAGGAATTGGAGGATTTGATCAATCCGATCCAAAAGGCCATGACCGAACAAACATTGACGGGATTGACGGGATCGGGTGTCAACACAAATTTCATTGAACCCGTTCGCCAAGGTATTTTTCAAAACATTGTGGCGGGATCCACAATCACCGATTTGGAAAATTATTTGACAACGTACATTTTGGGAAATCCCAATGTGGACGGTTTGTTGTCCCGTTACGTCAAACAAGTCAGTCGCGACGCGTTGAACCAATACGACGGCCAAGTCAACGCCAAAATCGCGGAGGAATTCGGATTGGACGCGTTTCGATATGTTGGTTCGTTGATCGACGATTCACGTCCCCAATGTCGTCGTTGGGTCAACATGCGGGTGATCCAAAAATCCGATTTGGATTCACAAATCAATTGGGCCACAAACAACGGGACGGGAATGATCCCAGGAACGAACGCGGAAAATTTCGCGGTGTTTCGTGGTGGTTACAATTGCAGACATTCGGCGATCCCGTTCAAATTGACCAAATCCCAACGCGAACAATTGGGAATGGAGGCGGCCAAAACGGAGGAAAAACAATCAACCAAGATTGACGACCAAATCGCAGAGGTAAAAAAGGACAACAAAACAACCCAAAAGGAATTTGACCAAGCGGTGGCGAAAAAACAATTGAATGAGGAATATTTCATTTCGACACAATCGCCACAAGTCAACAAAGCGTTTTTTGATTTGATCGCAGACCAAGACGGGGCCGCGGAAATTGCCGCAGAGTTCAACACCATTTCGGGAATCATGTCACCGTCACAATCCCGAAACACAAAAAAATTGTTTCAAGACAAACCAAAGGTCGCACAATGGAAAGTGTTCACCATTGGCAAAAATTCGGGCGGTGCATGTACAACAAACAATTCGTGTGTGTTGGTAAAATTGGCCAAAAATGAAAAAATTGTTGGTCGATCTTATGAATCGGAATTCGCAGAGGCCACAAAAGACATTTATGAATGGCACAAAAAAACGGTTCCAACGGGTTGGTCGGGAACGGGAAAAAATGGAAAACCCGTTGTTTGTGATTTGGACGGTTATGGAATCGCGGAAATTGACCGAAATGGGAAACCGAAATTTTTCACCATGTCGTCATTGACAAAAGCCGTTGACAACAATATCGCCCCAACCGTGACCCATGAATTCGCGCATTTGATCCACAACAAAGTGGATCCAAAAACATTGGGTGGAATGGGTGATCGTGTAAAAATCAAAGAAATCGCCGCCAAATTGGGCGTGAAATTAAGCGACGCCCCGACCACATACGGATCAACCAATTGGTCCGAGTTTTGGACCGAATCGTGGACCGCGTACACCTACGCCCCAAAATGGTTTGAAACGGAACACAACGCCGCGTTCAAGTTGTTCGAACAATTATTGAACGAATATCAAATCGACCCGAAAACAATCAAACAATTCAAACAATGACAATTGAACAAATGACCGAGTTGTCGGAATTGACAAACATCGCCGCCATGAATGACGACATTCAAACGTTGAAAAAAATCAAATCAATCATTGACAACGACACGGACGACATCAAATCAAACATGGGTGACGAATGGTTTTATTCGTCATTGACGTCCGATCAAATTAACGCGTTGGAATCATGAATTTGGCGTATATTTGACAAAACAACAAACACATGGAAAAAATCCGAATCCAAAACATCAAAACGGGCCAGGTGTCCGAAATCACCAAAATGGCGTGGGACCTATTAAAAAAGGGCGGACGATCAAAAGTTTTTGACGTGATCCCAACCCAAAATGAACCCGTGAAATTTGTCGTTCCCGCAGAGGAAAAAAAGGTCGTTGAAACGATCGTTGAATCACCAATCGCAGAGGATCAACCAATGGTTGAATCAAATGTCGCCGAGGAACCACAAACGGAATTTGTTGACATTGATCAACCAACCGCAGAGGAAACAACCGAGGAATCCGCACCCAAAAAACGCGGTTCAAAATCTAACAAATAAAAAAACAACGACCCATGTCAAAGATTGAAACATTTTTGAAAAAAATCGGTGTCCCAGGTGACGCGATTTCAAAATTGACCGCCGAGGACGACACAACACCAATCGAGGAAATCGCCACATCATTCAAGGCCGTCCAACGTGACGTGTTGAAAAATGATCCCGAATTCATTCAACCCATAAAGGACGAAATCCGCGGATCCGAATTGTCCAAGATTGAACACAAATTGAAAAAAACGTTCAATTTGCCGTCCGAGGAAATAAAGGACAAAAAGTTCGACGAAATCATTTCGATCGCATACGACCGCGCGTCCAAAGCAACCGCACAAGGCGCGGAGGAAATCCAAAAAAAGGTGATCGAATTGTCCAATGAAAACAAACGATTGTTGGAGGAAGTGATCCCCGCCAAGGAAAACGAAGCCAAAAACCAAATCAAAACATTCAAACGCGAATCGATCATTTCCCAAGCGATCGCCAAACGTCAATTGATTGTTTCGGCGGACGTGGTGAACCCCGCGGTTCGTTCGTTTTTGGACAACAATTTCAACGTGGACGTTGACGACAATGGTCAATTGGTGGTGAAAACAAAAAATAATTTGAACCCATTGAACCAGGACGGAACGAAAATCGTTACCTTTGACGAAATATTGGATTCGCATTTGGCCCAATTGGGGGTGATCAAACAATCAAATGGATCACCGAACAATCCACCAATCAATCCAAAAGGAACGCCGCCCAACCCCGCAAACAACGGAGGCAACGACGGACCAAAATATCAATTGGCGGGTCTTAAAAAGGCCCAACAAAACGCGGAGGAATTGACCAAAATGAAAACATTCGGTCAAGGATCCGCAGAATAAAAAACGGGCCGTCGGGCCAAAACGAAATCCACGGGTTCGCCAAACCAAAATGGCAAACAACGGGGAACCGACCCATTTCGGAATGATCACATTTTTGTGTGGTTGTGACGTCATGGGTTTCGTGTTTTAGGACCCCACCAAAATCAAAAAAGTTAAACCAAAAAAAAAAAAC
>JACCDW010615086.1_pt1 | contig 33847 bp, 37 predicted proteins | sample 7449781 | NCBI WGS metagenome assembly JACCDW01 (sample SAMN15323449, study PRJNA562643) | freshwater metagenome | isolation source: river surface water | place: USA:Blue River Watershed | collected 2017-08-18
AAATGCTTCGTAACCTGTACTGTTGGATAATAGAACAAATGAATGTTCACCAGGCAACAATAGAACAGGAATATCAAACTTAAATTCTGTATATTTTGTTGAATCTGTTATGCTTGGTGTCAAAGAAATATTAACCTTATCTGGCGTCAATACTTTTTCAGCATAAGGATAAATTTCTGTTGCAGAAGGATATCCATTAACAACTGGACGAATCTGACATGTAACGGATTCGGTTACATCTTTAGTCTTGAAGCATACACGAATAGAATCAACAACAATACCTTGTGGATATTGATTACCATTAATTAAGAATGTTTGTGCAAGCGGGTCAATATAACGAACAAACTCTGTTGTTGTCGTTGTCGTTGTTGATGTGCAAGCCGCACGTGACGATGCCGTAAACGTTTCAGTTACTTCTCTACGTGTTACCGTTGGAACAAATACAGTCACAGATGTTTCTTGTTTAGTCTGTACTATTCCAGAAGCATAGAAAGATGTATCACCATTGGTGCGTGAATTTTCTAAGTTACCAACTTCATCATCAATCAAGCGGAATAGTTTTTCACCTGTTCTGAATACACCATCTGGACAATTAAAGATACCAGCACATGACCCATAAGTATCAGTTTCAAGTAAACCAATAGAATAATCAGATGTTGTATCTGGTGTTGTGGTTAATCCACTTACAGTAACATTTCCTGTTGCAGAATCATAATGTGTAATTGTTCCAGACTGACCAGCACCGGTGTTACGCAAGATGTAGAATTTTTGTCCAACATAATCACCAGTACCTTGGGCACCAAAAACAGTGTTTGCTAATGAAATAATCTTATCAACACCAGATGTCATAGCACCTCGTGCTCTACCAACACGATGATACCATTTATTGGCACGATATGTTTTACCTGTTCTATTACCAACAACCCAAATACCGTTTGTTAAAAGTTGAGACCATGAGCCGAATGTATCGAAAGCTGTTGGTAAACTTACAATGTAACCCCTATCACCTGCTGTATGAACAATACCAGCCGTACCTATTAAGGTATCAGTAATTTTAAGTTCTGTATTAGAAGTTGCAGCATATAGGCTTACAGTTTCTTGATTTGAAAGGGGTGTATCAAACTCCAATTTATCATTAACAAATACAAGACTATTCAATACAGAAATATAACTATCAACTTTTGTGGTATCAAAGAATGCATGTAAAGAAGTAAATGGCTTAAATCTTTCTGCAATTACAAGAATGTTTTTCTGGCGCATGTAATGAACAACAGTCAGATCAATAACACGATCACCGAATGATTTTGTTAGTTGTTGTGGTACAATTTGAGAAAGAATACCTGTGCGTGAAGCTTGTAGATTTTGTTGAATAGAGATTCTAGTTGTTGTGGTAGTTGTTGTATCCTCAACAACTGCTGCTCTACCCCTTTCGGATTCAAACCCACTTGTACGATTTCCTTCCCAGCGTGAGTTTCTTTGATTAAAATCAACATCATCTGTTGTTGTAGATGCACGAATATTAGTTGTCCATTGAGTATTCCATGCACCCCATGTTGTACTTTGAATTGAACTCCAAGCATCACGTGCGGCATTGCCACCAGTCAAGTCAATGTTTTGCGCTTCTCTTCTATCATCAGTTTTCCAAACGTCAGAAGGTGGGTCGAGTTTAATTGAACCCAAATAGTTAATAACGTTAAATGGATTAACGTTGATTGCTTTTGATGCTTTATTTTGTTGAATAAATGTCGTATTTGATGCGGCAAGCATTAATACAGGACCATTAATTTCAACATTCGTATCATTAACAGAATCGTTAGAAACAATTCTTGTTGAGGCAATATTATAAGAACCTCTACATTCTCTTCCAATGATATCTATTGCGGCTGTGAAATCTGAACTTGTTATATCTGAACCAGTTTGATCTGAGAAAGAGTCTGCAAAAATACCATTTTTGGGACGATTCAATCCATTTGCACCTCTAACAGTACGATCACTCTTATTAATTGCTGCAAGTTCGGCAATTGATAATGAAGTATAAATTTCAAGATTTTGAATACGTCTATCCAATTTAGCAATATCTCTCATTGTATATCTACGATTGTTGTAGATATCAATTTGAGTTGAATATGTGTTATACAGATATGCTGGATATTTTAGAATATACAATGTCATAGCATCATCTGGTTCAACTGGTGGAACCGGATTTGTGCTAGAAATACCTTGTAAAACTTTAAATTCTCTATTCTTTGTTAATACAACTCTATCAATACGTGGTAAATAATATCCATAATCAGTAACTATATCTAATTCAGGCTCAGATATTTTTGTACCAATATTCGCTTCATCAGCATCTAAAACAAAATTATTAGCAGTGAATCTATCAGTCAAACTTAAAGAGTTAGCATCTCTACGGACTGGTCTGAAATCCAAATAATCACTTAATTTGTATACTAAACCGTCTTGTGAAACATAATTTGGTATTAATCCATAGTCTAAACCAGAACCACCATTCTCTTGTGAACCCAAACGTGTATATGAATCAACATCAAAATAGCCCGCACCAGAAGATTTGAATCTATTGAAACGAACAAGTAGCGGTCCTCTTGGTGCATTTTGATCAGGTTTCAATGAAATTGATGCCCAATCATAATATGAATCTCGTTGACCTGTATCGAAACTATAGCGATTTGTTACATTAATGTAAGCACCAGCGTTATAGTTTGCTGTACTGATTGTGGTTCCAGAAAAATCTAAGATTGCATTTATTGAATGTACATCAGCCGCAAATAAAGACTGTGGGCGACCAGCTCTCTTTTCTAGGAAAGATTCAGAAATAACAGTTTGTCCATCCAATGAAGATAGATAAACTGCATTATTACCAAAAATATTATTTGCTCCACCGCCAGCCGGATCAACTAGAACAGTATTTGCTTTAATAAATGTTTTAGTTTTTGATGTTGGATTTGATGCATTAATTGTTGCATAGACGTTTGCCGTCATACCTGTTACGGCACCAGCAACAGTCAATGTGCGAGCGACAGTATCAACTGATGTTATTGCCTGAGATGGTACAGTCTGACCTCTATGGAAAGGTGCACCGTTAGGATTTACTACAACAATTCTATAATATTCTCTCTTAGAATCTTCAGTTGAGGCTGATTGTAAACTTTCTCCACTTCCAAAAGAAAGGCCTGAAGAAGTAGTTCCAGTAAACGTCACTCCTTGATATAATTTTGTATAAGAATAAGAAAAATCACTTAGTGTATTATCAGCAACATTACTCTGACCAACTTTAATTAATAAAGGTTCTTTTCTTCTTTCTTGAATAGAAACCGGTTGAAATAAAGGTTGACTGAATGAAATTCCTGTAGTTCCGATTGTCAAATCTTTAGATAAACCATCAATGTTTGCTGAAGCAAGTCTTGTGCTAGTAGCACTCAATCTCAATAGCGACTCTGTACTTGCAATAGAAGTATCTAAAACAATTCTCCAATTTGTAGTTGGTGCAGTTGAAAATGGAGGATCAATTGTGGCCGTTAAAGATGAACCTGTATATGCAGTAATAATTCTAGCAGTATTATCATAAGGGTCTGTTGGACCGGCAACAACACGTAATGACATCCCCTTGTATGCATCATTATTTGCTGCATATCCTGTTGGAAGAAGGATTGTTGTTGTAGTTCCAGCACCAGAAGAATTTCTACCATAACCACCATTTGCTATAGCAGTTGTGTTGGCATCAGTTAAAAATATTTTATAAACGTAGGTATTACTATCTTGTGTGTTTCCTGAAGCGGCATAAAACTTACTCAATTTAACTCTAGCTGTTCCAATTGTAACGTTCGCTAATAGAGAAGTATTAGCCACTCCCGATGAATCATAAGGAACTTGACCTGTATTGATACAAAGAAGGGCTACATTATCATATTGGTTTGTAGCAAAATTACCAAAATAATTATTGCAGTGCAGATAATAACCATAATCAGAATTAATTCTTTGATTTGTTACCGATACAATATCTCTTGGTTTTGGAATTGAAAGAGCAGTAGGAGAGATTGTTTTAAAATCATATCCTCGAATATATGCTTTACCTGCACCAAGAATGACATTAGCGTATGCTGAATTGGCAGCACTATCTGCTAGAGAAATTTGAAAATTATCAGTAACATAATCACCAGATTCATCGAATGTACGACGAGCCAATTCATCCGAGATTGGTCCATAAATTGGAACCTGAATAACCTTTTGTGGTGTACCCTCAGAGAATTGTGCAAGTTCAATAAACTTCGTCAAGTCTGTACTATCTAATGCACGGCTATCAAGTGTTAAATCAATTTTATAACGATCTGCTCCAGGTGCTTGATAATTTGAAGCACTCTGTGCTGGATCAAGAAGTGAAGTATCTTCGGTATAATCAATAATATCTTCTGTTACAGTAAAGCCAATAAGGGCATTACCATTTGAAGAATATTTACTTACTGCAATTGATTGGGGTTCATTCTCTACAAAAAAACCATCGTAGTAAAAAACACCAGATGCTACTGAAAATGCTTTTGAATTACCATATGCGTTTGTATTTGCTGTTACGGCATAATAAGTAACCGCTGTTGGGTCACTATTTGCTGTATAAATTGTTTCTTCCACATCAAAAGGATCACCATACGACTGTGTGATAATAAAGGTGATTGGTTCCCCTCTTGCTTCATTTGCACTGTATGATTTTAAAACATAAGCACGTTTTGTGTTTGCAGCATTAACAATAATTTTTTGATTAAAATTATTTGCTGAAATATCTGAGCCAGAGAATGTGGAAGTTATGTTCAGATAGTTACAATTTTGAATTGTAATTTGACCACCAGTAACTACGGAGCCAGTCTTAAAAATATGATCACCAAACTTTTTAATTTGGTCTTGTAAATTGGTTTGAATCTGTGTTAATTCACGACTCTGTACAGCCTGTCCAGGCTTGAACAAAGTACGATAATAATTCTTTCCAGAATCAAAATCATCGTAGTATGGATCAACATTAAAATTCGTAGTTAATGGCATTTAATATCCTCTAAAATCTAACAATAAGTCTTATATTTTCAGCTTGCCCATCTGCTCTTGTAGTCTTTACATCATTTTCAGCGTATAGAATATCACCGCTGTAAGGTTCAAATTCTGGATTAGAAGAAGAAACAAGCAAACGACTTACACTTGAATTAGCTCCCACAACAGGTACACCAGTCACAAAATCACCTTTTACATTAGTGATTTTTATTTGATCTGAGACTTGACTCAGAACGAAACCATAAGCATATGCGGTATTTGAACTTTCTCCTTGATAAACATACTCATCAAGTGAATATGTACCACCAGGAACTAATGTCAACGTTCTTGTTTGTGCTATTACTGAGTTGGCATTCGTTGGACTTACCACAGAACTTTCACCATATTTATGCGGGTTTACCAAGACACCATATTGTCTAAATGTAGTATTTGCTGGTATTTTTCCGTTTTCTGTTGAGTCAATTTCACCCATGCGAACGCAAATCATAACACTATTGCATACCAATTCTTTTGCTGGATTTAAAGCATGTCCATATTTCATGTCCATAACGGCTCTTGCAGCGGCATTGGAACCAGTCCCATATATGAACACGTTGGCTTTTGAGTAACCTGTACCAATAGTTGTTACTGTGATCTTGTCTACATTACCAACAGTGTTCAATGTAGCAGAAGCAACCGTCGATGTCCCATCACCATCAATATAGATTCTTGTTGTTAGTTGAGCACTATTGGCCGCCGTATCCCCACCACCAGAAGATGAGGTCGGTGTTGATAAAGTAAGTTGTGGTTGACCCCCAACAATTCCAACGCTTGTAATATAAGAACCAACTGTAATACCAGCACCAGAAATATACATGTTAGCAGCAACAAAGTCTGTATTTGCTAAAGTTAGAGTTGAACAGCCAGCAACAAAGGTATCAATGATTCTGATATTCTTTTCAAAGTATCCTGTTCCTTTATTCGTGACCACAATTGTGGTCAATTCACCATCAATAACATCGAGTTCACTGGAACCATAATCCAACTGATTTATACTAGAAGGAACTGGAATCCATTCATCCGTCAAGAATCTATTTGAAGGCTTGACATTGAACATGTACTTCCAAATATATCCATCAGAAGTAGCAATATTACCATTTGATGATGTATAATCTCCACGAGGTTCTACAGTAGAATTGGCAGAAGCATTATTTGAAAGGCATTTGTAAACGTTTCGCTCTGAGGTTATGATATAAAATGGTTCGACTCCTGCTGGCAGGTTAGGTTCAATTAAATTTTCAAGTGCAGCCAAATCATCATATTGCTTATATTTTTTATTTGGTTCCCAATTGTTTCTTGGAATTACTAGTTCAACATCAGTACCAGTAATCTTTTTGGCGGCATACATGTTGTCCCAAGTCGCTTTTTCGTCAAATACATTATCTGATATACTTGGAGGGCTACTTTCATTAAGATAATTTAAATGATTTCCAATAAAAACATATCCGACTTCTGGGTTGGGTTCATAGAAAGACTCTTTGAACTGAACCGCAGTAGTGTATGCTAATTTTTTCGATGTGATTGAAGGCATAATTTTTATTTATTACGTAATAATAGCTGTTTGTAAGTTTGCTGTTTGGGTAAATGCACCAGTAGTAGTCAATAAAACTGCATCCATTGTTCCAACTGTGTTTGGTGTAATTGTTGGTGAGTAATAATAGCTACCATTGCCTGTAATCGTAACTGTTCTAACCGCACCATTAACAACATTTCCAGGTAATGTGCCAGAACTATTATTCCAAACTTCGACTAATCCACTAGCAGCAATATTAGTTTCTGTGAATCCGACATTAATAACCGCAATTGTTTGAGAGTTTGCAACACCCGAAACGGTGAACACTGCATTTGTTCTAATATTACTGTTAGCAGTAAACGTTACATTTGCTGTATATAAACCATTTGCTGTTGTAGAAACAACCAAATTAGCAAGGTTAGTTGTGTTAGCGTTGTATGCCAATCCAAATCTTGCGCCGACAGCAAGTTTATTATCACCAGTAACTTTACCCTGTGTCGCACCATTGAAATGATAAAGAACTGGACCCATCACAATAGTAAATACTGCATTGGTATATGAAGCGGTGCTTATCAAATAACCATTTGAACCGTTTGCTGCTGAAGAACCACCTTCAGCAACAGTCCTTGCATCGTTTACATATTTTAAATCCGTATATACATTGGCTTCACTGGATCCACCAATTGTTGTTGGCAATACTGTGTATATTCCATTTGCAATCACAGTTACGTTTTGTATGTAACCTTGTGTATTAACATATACACGTGCATTAGCAATATTAACAGCGGAATCTGGTGTTCCGTATGAGAAAGTAATCCAGCTATTTACACCGATAGAATTTGCATTTGCTGTTATAGATTCAACGGCCGGATACAATACAATGTTTTCACCATTAGCATAAATTCCTGTGCTATTTATTCTGACTGCAACAATAGAACCTGTAGTATTTGCAATAACTTGAACGTTGGCGGAACTCTGTGATGCACCAAAAGTGTTTACGTTTGAACCACCATTAACAATCTTCAGATAACCATTTGCATATCCCCTACCGCCAAAATCAGGAGTGTATGGTAAAACTTCTGTAATCGATACTGGTATGCTGTTCGCTCTAACGGTCGGTGCGCTTCTATAGAGTCCAGCATTTGCAACTGTTATACTACGAATTACTCCATTGGCTGGATGCACCTCAATAGTAGCATTAGCATTAATTATCGGGTCACCTCCAGAGAATGTAACATAACCATTCTTATGTGCTATACCATTATATGTAATGTTATTAGCAGCAATAGAAATAACAGAAATTGGGTAAGTATTTAAAATGCCTACTAAAAGTCCATTAGTTGTTGGTGCGTTTGTAGTTGTAATTGTAAATACAGCATTTGTATATGATCCGGTTGATATAGGAGAAGTGTTCTCATAGTATGTTACATTTGTATATGAGTTAGATACTTCTGGTATGCTGCTATAAAAACCATTAGCATAAACCGTTACATTTTCAATATATCCTTCTGTATTAACAAACACACGTGCATTTGTTGAGTTGCCAGTAGCAGTATAACCTAATATGCCATCAAGTGTAATCCATCCATTTACGCCAACTGAATTCGCATTTGCTGTAATTGAAGTCACTCTCACTGAATTCGAATACAACCCTGGGTCCTGAATCGTGAGTTTACGAATAGAACCATTAGCGGGGAATGTTTCAACTGCAATTCTAGCTGGTTGAACAGAATATCTTAAAGTTGATATGTTAAAAACAACGTTAGAATATGAAGATGTCGATATTGGTGTTGTATTTTCAAAGTAAGTTAAATTTGTATAAACATTAGATATTGTGGGTGCATTAAAATATATTCCATTAGAATATACAGTAACATTCATAATATGACCAGTAGTATTAACAAACACACGTGCATTTGCAGCAACAACATTACTTGCACCAACTGTACCTATATTATTACTAAAACTAATCCAACTATTAACAGCAATCGCACCAGCATTAGCAGTAATACTAGCCACTCCAGTATCATTGAATACAACAAAACCATTTGAATGTCCAAGTCCAGCATTTACTGTACTGATGGTGTGTATTATAGCATTTGGTGTTGTGTTAGGTAACAAAACGGAATTAGATTCATATAATCCAGAATCACCGACATTTATCGATGCGGAGTTGATTGCACCATTACTTGCGTAAACATTATATGATATTTGAGCATCTCTTGTCGCACCACCGCCAAGAATAATAAATTTGCCGTTGGTGTATCCTTTTCCTGGATTTTCAACAGTAACAGTATTTGCATAGAATACTAAATGTGGATTTGTAAACGGTTCCACAAAAGGTTTGTTGAAATATAATCCACCTGAAGATAATGTGACTGTTCTCAAAGAACCATTGGATGGGTAAACTTCAACATTAGCAATTGCCATTATGCCTTCTGAAGCAGATTTGAAAACTAATGCTCCATTTGAATATCCGGAACCTTTGTAATCAATCACCAAACTCGTTACTGTGCCTCCACCATTTGAGAAAACTAGGTTTCCGTTAGAATAACCAGCACCGGCATTTGCAATATTAATGCTTAAAACATTACCAGAAGTAATAAGAGTAGTATTACTTATGATGGAATTTACTGTTCTTGTTTCTCCATTTACGGATATATTTGAACCAATCGAAAGAATACCCAAACTTATCGCAGTATTAAATTTGGTATTAATACCAGTAACTACAACGCTACCGTTGCCAACGTTGACACGTCCACCCAATGTTTTATATTGGGTGTCTGTTGTGATATTTTTCTTTGTGATAAAAATATCATCTCTTTCGATTACTTGAGTTGTTTTGTATTCTGAATAATTAACAAATCCAACTGGATGTAAAAGTTCTTTTAGTAATTTTTTATATTTGTAAAATTCTGTTCGTGAAGATATTAGATATGAATAATCAACATAATAATTTCTTCCTTGAATATTTCTTTCGGAAGAAGAAATTATCGAATCGGAAGTGGTCCATCTTCCTTCTGTAGCAACATATGATTGTTCAATTTCAGCTTTAACTTTAGCGCCAGTTCCTGAGCCACTTTCTACGGCAGCAACAGGAATAAACTGATATCCAGAACCCGGATCAACAACATCAATTGTTATAATTGAACCGACGTTACCAGTACCAGATGCAGATAATTGTTCTCCATCAGATGCAATCGATGCAATTTGTATATTAGCTCCAATGCCTGTACTAGATGAAACCGTTACTGTTGGAAAATTATTTTGAACATAACTATGCCCACCTTTAGGGTAATATTTAAACACACCAACTTTTTGGTTTAAATGTGGTTTGTTAAAGTCGCCATTTGTTGGGGCTCCAGGTGTACTATCTACACCTTTAACCATTAATGTAACATCATCAGTGATTGTTGCGACCATTCTCGACTCACCATTAACATCAATAATATCGTCAACTTTTAATTCTTTTGTAAAAAAAGTACCAGTTCCTGTAATGTATGGTGATGGTGGTGATCCAGAAAGAGTTACAGTACCACTAATTCTACTATTTGCTAAATCAATTCTTGTGATGGCTCCTGTGGCACTAATATTACCAACTACGGCCGCTGCGCCTTGGCCAAATGTCATTACTGGATTTGGACCAAATGTAACTTCATCACCAATTTTGTAACCTGATCCACCATCATTAATCTTGAATGAACCTATCGTACCTAAACTCTTTACTGTTCTATAACTACTCTCTGGACCATACAATGCTCCAAAAGCATCAAAAGTTATTGGTGTAGTTAGTGGGGCGGTTGTAAAAAGAATTTTTACATTTGTAATAGGTCCGACAGATAATTGTTGATATGATAAAGAATCAACAATACGACAGTTTAAATTTTCTCCACCAGATAGATTTGCATTTAAGAAACCATAATCGGCAGCATCAATACGAGTATTTGCAGCATTTGCATTACCATTAAAGGAAGCAATGATGTCGGAAGATACTAAAAAAAGATTTGCTGAATTTGCGCCAGAATAATCAATACCATCAACAAATGCAGTGATACCAAATAAACCATTACCACTTGGTATAATCGGAGAAGTATTGGTGAATACAGCACCACCAAAAATTGATGCTATAGATGATAACGTACCTTTAAAAACTTCTGAAACTGTACCAGTAGCGTTGATTGTCGAATTGCCACCAAACACAGTGACCTTATCACCAACAACGTATCCGTTGCCTGAATTGACAACCGTGAATCTTTTAATTACAGAAAAAGTTGAAGCTTGAATGTCAATTAATTCTTCATTATCATCAAAAATAGGAATAGATACCTTTTCACCATTTAAGAATGTGCCTCTTAATGATTTTACATTGATCAACAGTTCGATAGGTAATCCTAAATTGAACGTATCAGAAATAATTCTTCTATTTGCATCTTCAATAATTGCACTTGCTGATGAAGTTAAACCTGTAACTTTTCGATTGACTAATAATTTAAAATCAAAATTATCATACAGCGCCGAAACAACCGCACCTGCGGAAGGGGCAGTTATAAAAATTAATTGACGATATTCTTTGTTGATATAATAATCGACATTATTTTCCTTAGAAATCCCATTAACAGAAATTGAAACTTCATCCGATCCTGTAATTTGAGCAAGGGGGAATATTTTCTTTACACCATCACCAACATACACAGAAGAAATATCTGTATTGATACGTAGTTTATTGTCAACGGTCCATTTACTTGACGATGGTTTTAGAACATTATTCTTTGGTAAAATAACTTCAATATCTTCACCAAATACTAATTGAAAAAGAAGCTTGAAAGAACTATCCGCACCCTTTGTTCTATAAAGTTCCGTTAGATGTTTGAATAATAATTCTTTATTGGCTTGAACATCAGATGGAATTAATGCCGCATAAGTGTTATAAAAGTTAGTCTCAAAACTCTCCAACGAATCATCAACATCTTTAATCGTTCTTAGACTCTTAGCAACAGTCACCAAATCATTTTTTTCGGTGCCTTGCTTTTCTTCCATAAACTGATAATAAGCTTCCAAAAATGCAACGAATTTTGGATACTCATCTAATATAAATTCTGGAACTTGTTTATTTACAAGTAACGATGTTTTTAAATCAGTTGTCATTATACGGCTTGAAGAGTTGTACTAATTGAAGTTGGGTCTGTATCATCAATTGTAATTATATTATTTTTTATAGTGCTTAATATTCCATTCTCAGATTCTATTGATAATCGAATATAACCATCCGATGAAGTAACATCTTTGATTAGAATATTAGAAATTTTAACCACACCAGAATCATAGTCTATTTCACCTGCATTCTCATCTACAATTTGTCTTTGTGCTCTTGAATCATAGTATACTGTTCTAATTGTACCCACACGACCATCAATTACTGCTGATGCTGTGGCACCAAAACCACCCCCACCTGTAATTGTAACTATGGCACGTGTATAATCAATACCACGATTTGTAACATCAATACTTTCAATTCTACCATTAACTATTACAGCAACGGCATTAGCACCCTCACCATCACCTTCGATTGTTACAGTGGGTGAACTTATGTAATCTTGCCCAGGATTTAAAACTTTAATTGATGTGATTCCAGAAAACGATTGTGGAATTTCATCAAACTGAACTTCTCTATCTATACCACCAGAATCAGCAACAGTAAAGAAGGTTGATTCTAATTTATTACCAATTGTACCTCTACGTAAAGGAACACCAAAGTCAATTGTATATGGAACAGCAGCAGTTTTATCTGGTGTAAATCTCTTCTGCACTCGAACATTAATAGTTGAACCTAGGATAGCATTTCTATCTACAGCATCAATTGCATCCTGAACTCTTGATTCAACAAACTTACCAGAGAACTTATCCAAGTTACTAACTTTGTAGCTAAGGATAGCATTACGTATTGCGGTTTTTAATTGTTCTTCCGTCAGAGATGTTTTGTTTCTATCGTAACTTACGATTGGAGAAACTAACACATATAAAAATTCAGGATCACGAATTACAGTTTGTACGGCGACAACAGCTTTTGGTGTAATAATCTCATCAATGATTCTTTGCTTTTCTGTATCAGACAAATAATAATTTGGTTTTGGATTTAATGCCACATAAACAGTTCCAAAAGTAGGTGGAGTTTCATCTTCTCCACCCCAAACTGAAACTGAAGTTACGGCAGGATAACTCTTTTGAATGTAAGCCTCATAATCTTTAAATGTCACCAAACGGTTTTGAGTTGTATATTGAAGTGGCGCAGAGAACTTTACACTGTCTACAGATTCTCTATCAGAACCACCTGCGGCTTCACTTACTGGATAGACAACACCATCTATTGTATCATTATTTGAATCGCTAACTTGTGCAGTGGCAACAAAGTTGTTTGCTTTATTTGCAGCATCACCATTTGTTACAAGATAGGTCACATTCACAATAGCACCATCAGGTAACTTTTTACCGATGACATTATTACCAAAATAAATTTGATATTGTTGCGCTTTACCTTCTTGGATATAAAAAACTTCAGATTGAGTTGTTGTATTACTTGCGTCCGATGCTAAAGTGTATACAGAAAAATCAGTATTTGTAGAAGATGGTTGCACTGTTACATATAAAGTTGTTGTATCAACACTTGTGTCGGGTAACGTGAAAATTTGTTTAGGGTTTGAAGCTTGATCATGTGTAAATGAATAGCTTACTAATTGGCCTTCATAAATTGGAAGATTCAAAAAGGTATAACTGGTATTCGACTTTGTTACTACAGTATCAGTTAAAGTCACAAACCCATAGCTTACCCCATCAATATCATTTGAAAGAAATCGAAAACCTTTAGGAATAGTTAATGTTGCTGTAGTATTGGAATTTGTATTAGCAACAAAATTGATTAATGCTTTTGGTGCTTTAGATGAATATGGAACATATCCTAATGTTTTGGCGTGTGAGATTACAGAATCACGCAATAAAGCAGTATCCATAAAAGCTTCATTGGCAACCATATTTAAATAATAAGCTTGATAATGTGTATTATAAGCTAAAAGGTCCAATAATATGGACAGACCAGAACCTTCAAAATCGTAGTCGGTAAATTCTGATTGTTGATTTAAAAACGTTTTTAAATTCTGCTTGATAGTATCAAAATCAAGCTCGGTTACTCTTAGACGGTCTGCCATTTTTATCTAATTCTCTCTAAGAAGAAATCAATAGTTATTGGGTTTGGGTTGTTTATAATAAAAAATGTTAGTGATACATCATAACGATTTTCATCTGGCGATGGGTGTGCTGTAACATTCAAAATTGAAACTCTAGGCTCATAATTTGTAATTGTTTCTGCCAATGCTCTTTCTAATTGAGCGGCAACTAATGGATCCACATTCTCGAATAATAAACCTCTAACACCCGAACCTATTTCCGGTCGGAATGGTCGTTCAAAAAAATTAGTAGAAACTAGATTTTTTACAGAGTTTATTATTGCAAATTCATTGATGTGTTTAGATACATCCTTTTTTACAGGATGTAAAGTAAAGTTTAAATCTAAATCCTTATAAATTCTTTCTGATTGAATTCTAGGATTTTGGGATGTTATTGTTGTAGCCATCTCTTATTTATTCAGCCTCCAGCGAAAACATTACCTGATCCAGATGTCAAAGTGTGCCCAGAATATTGATCTCCTTGTCTACCAATACCTTTTCCGTTTACAAAAACTGTGCTGGAATATGATGTCAGAGGCACAGTATGTGGTACACACGAATCGCCAACTAAAATCAAATGTACTTGACACAAATCTCCAGCACGAACAGCACCAATACTGTTCACACGAACATCTGAAGAACCTTGATCAGTAACAGTTGTTGCATCACAACCATGTCCTGTGGATATAGAATCTGTTCCTGATTTACGAGCGACTGCTGGCATATTAGTTCAAATCTATTCTAGGTGCTTTTAATGTCATATTACCACCAGATGTTATCTTACAAGTACCACCGATGTCTGCTTGAAAGTTACCACCAACTTGCAGTTTTGCATTACCATCAACATAGACAGTAACATCACCCTTTACATATACTTGTTCATTACCAACAACAACTTCAAATTTATCTTTCTGTATTCTTTCTGAGCGTGAGCCATCTGGTGCCCATTCTGTATATGAACCAGAACGATGATAAATGTGAACTCTTTCAGCACCCTTTGTATCATCGAATTCTAATGCATGACCAGACTCAGATTCATACACATTATTGTATGGATACTTTGCTGCATAATATGAATCAGGTTCAACTTTGCTTGCTTTCTTACTTTTCTTTGCCGCCACAATCTCTGATGGATAATCAGAATCATTTCGTGCTAATCTAGATGTTGTCGGCTCATCCAGTTTACGTGGATAATTTGTTGCAGACTCAGTAGGTTTAACTGGTGCAGATGCAAGTTGTCCACCAGTTCTTGGATCCATAAATGGGTCTTGTGCATTTGGAACTTTAAGTGGAATGCTTGGAAAACTTCCGAGCATCACAGGTTCTTGTGCATTCTCACCATCAATAAAAAACCCAAACACCATGTCACCTTCTTTTGGTGTATAAACATTTGATGTGTTTACAGGTATACTTGGCATAGCCCAAGGTAACATATTCGTTGGTAGTTGCATCTTATTGCCTGAATGCCAACCAAAACAACGAACACGACAGCGGCCTAATTTAAGTGGATCAATACGATCTTCAACAACACCAACCCACCAAATAAATCCATTCTTACCAGCAAAGTCACCAGCTACATCACTCATTTTGAAAATCCTTTAATCGCCTGATTTTGTTGTGCGTTACTTACAAACTTTTCAGTGTTGTTTGTAGAATCTGTAGCCACTTCAATTATAGTTTCATGTTTATTGGTTGTTATAATCTGTCTTGTTGCAACGATTAGATATTTTCCACTGATAGAATCATCTTGTTTTTCAGATTGTGATTCATTAAAACTGAAACCTGTTGTGGTAAAGTCTACATTGAATCCAGACATCAATTGAAAATTACCAGGCATAACAACTTTTAATCTTTTGGAAACTAGATTTCTAAAAATAGCTTTTCTCTGAAAAGCAAAATTTTCATAATCTTCAATTTTAGAAATTGATTCCGGTTCATACTTTTTAATGTATGCACTATTTTTTCTTTGTGCACCGAATAAACTAACTACTTTACGTGAATCGTAAGATGTGAAATTTGATGTATTATCTCTATTAACAATCTCAGTTGCATTGGCATTTTTGTTTGAATGATTTATTTTAGAGTAATGGCTTTGAAAAGTTAATGCTCTTTCTCCAAAAGTTCTTGTCATTGGATCAAAACCCATAAATTTACCAGCGTTGACTCCACTTCTTGTTTTTTCTATAGAGTCATTTTGTACAATAACTTCATAACTTCTAGCACTGCTCATCTCCGACAAAGGATCATTTTTACTCAAATTTTTAGGTGAGAAATTTATATTTAAAATTGAGTCTTTCGTTAAAAGTGTTGAGAGTGAAACAAAGTTATATCCAATAGCATTTTTAAAAAATACATAACTAGGTGAATTTTTCTGATCTACTGAGCGACGAGCACACCAATCGATTGCATCTAATGGACTTAAATTTGGAACAACAATCTTTTTTATACCTGATGTTTCTTCATAAATTCCTCTTTCGGAGTTGGGAACTTTCAAATAGTTAGTCATTATTTTTTGAACTACATCAGAGTATTTTGCCTGATAACTTTGATTTACTCTTTGCTGATCCGAATACATTTGCTCATCGGAAACAAAGTGTAGAATATATTTTTCAGTTGATTGATTTACATTTTTTCGGTCACTCTGTTTATAAATTCTAAATGATTTTTTAAACGAAGCAATTTTAGAATTTACCGACTTTTCAATGTCGATTCCTATCACTTCCGAACCATCAAAATTTAAACGCTTGGATAACCCCAAAGAATCGGTAATCAAAATGTTACCCGACATTATAGGTAAAAATAAAGAATCGAAGATATTCAACTCGTCAAATATAGACGTAATAATTACAGGTCCACCTTTGGTGTACACCACTATTTCTTTAATTCTAAATTGTGTGGAATCTAAAAGTTCTAAGCTCATTGTGAAATAATATCTTTAAATTCTTTTACTACGTCAGAGGCAAACTCAGGTTTTAATAATTTTATTTTTCTTTTATCTTCATTCAACTGCATCTCATATTCATAATATGTGGTAGCTTCTTTTGAAACCGTTTCAACTATTTTTGTGCCATTTTGTAATGTATATTCTATAGTTGTAGCTGAAACATTAGCATACGTATTGGCATCAACTTGAATTTTTTCGGTAATAATTTTATTGTCTGATGTTAAAGCTTTAGATGTTCTTTTGACTATTTTATAATAAGCTTGTATATTCGATATACTTTGAGCCCAAGCTAAACCCGCACCAGATGTTGTATTATTAGCATATTGTGGTGCTTGATATTTTTCATCGACGTATTTTGTAAATTGACTGTATGTTAATGGCCAATCATATTGTGGATCAATTATATCATTGAACATTAATACTATCCAATGTCTTTCTGAACTACCGTATATTTTGTAGGCGATAGATTCTGGTGTATCACTTTCTTTTATATCATACGGATAAAATGCCGAAGAGTTTTCTTTTAAAGATTCTTCAAATGCAAAACGTGAAATTATATTTGTTACAATATCTAAGCTGGTACTATTATTGGCACCAGAGGAATAAAAAGTTACAGGAAAAAAGTTGAAATAATTAGCCATTTATTTTAAATTCCTAAAGCAGAATTCATTCCTTGTTGCATACCAAAATCTTCTTTAGTGACATATGTTGTCTCTCTGAACATCAATGTCATTTGTATTGTAACTGGCATACCAGTTCGTCCCAAATCTGGATTATTTTCACCAGGAACTTCATATGCTACCCAACCATTAGGTGCATAGTTGACCTGAACACTTTCTAAGATACAAGAACCTATTGGTGGTATGTTAGGATTTTGGCGACCTGCATAGAAAAATTTAATATCAAACTCTGAAGGTGGAATTAATAGACCAGATTGTCTACCACCAATTACTTCTAATTCTGGAGCTTGATGAAATCTAAAACGCTCAATGATTTTTTGAACTTCAAGTGCTTCTGCCTCATCTCTTGGATAGAAGATAAATTCAAATTGAAACTGACGAAAATCTGGTGAATTATAAATGAGTTCAAGCATCGGATTGACAACACGGCCTGTCACACCAAATACACCTAAACGAGTTGTGTCATTGGCACCCGTAATACCTCCAGCAATTCTTTCTCCAAGCATTTGTAAAGCACCAGTTTTTTTAATTGCTTCAAGTGCAGCTTTACCGCCACCTCTTCTATATTCTTCAATTAATCCTGGTGCAGCAACAAGTGCTTGTCCAAGAAGTTCTCTACCAGGCGAAAGACCATCGTAGGATTGACGACTGTCAAACTGAATCGTATTTGGCATATACAGAGCGATTGCTTCACTAGTCAATCTTGTTTTATTTAAAAATCCAAACGGGGTTTTATCTGTAATACTTTTAATTGAACTGGTTATATTATCATTTACTTTTTGTTCGGAAAGAGATACCTGTGGGGGAAGTTGATTTCCAGAAAAGAATTTTTCTACAGCGCCAGCAATTTTTCCTCCGGTTTGTCCACCAACATTCTTAATTGCTGATGTACCACGACCGATAGCACCCAATAATGCATTATTAACTTGGTCGGCAAACGAATTTTTTAATTTACTTTTAGTGACAAAATCAGATACAGAATTACCTTTAGCTAATTGTTCCTGTATTGCTTTCTCAGCTTCAGAATCAAAAACTTGTCCTCCACGTGCATCAACACTAAAACGAGTTTGTGTCTGCTCCCTCACAAAGAATATCATATAATGTCCCTGTGCGGCCGAGCCTACATCCATAGGATATTTCAGTGCGTTCTTTTTAAATTTTTCAAATTTTTCACCCTCTAATGCGGCTAATGGACCGAATGTTCTTTTATCTTCGTGTTGAAATCTGATTTCTGAGAGACCGAAAAATGCCATGAAAGTTCCTATGAGTTGACTAGATAGTATTTATGTCAAATAAAGGAAAGTTTAAGCCTAGGAACCCACAGAAATACAAGGGAAACCCTAATAATATCATCTATAGGTCTACGTGGGAGATAAAGGTGATGAATTATTTAGATGAGAATCCGAACGTCATTTGGTGGGCGTCGGAAGAACTTCCTATACCCTATTACAGTCCAGTTGACAAAAAGAAGCATCGTTACTTTCCAGACTTTATAGCACAGATGCGTAAGTCTGATGGTACTCTAATGACTTATGTAATTGAGGTAAAACCAGAACGTCAGACTAAACCACCAACACAGAAACGCAAGACAAAGACGTTTTTACAAGAAGCAATCACATACGAAATCAATAAAGCCAAGTGGCATGCCGCCACTGAGTTCTGCAAAGACCACGGATGGGAATTTCAAATCCTAACTGAAAAGCACCTAGGTATCAGATAAATAGGTCATGGTCAAAACACTAATGGATAGAATTAAAGAGTCCCTTGCTGGAAAGGGCTACGGTCCACGTTCACGTGAGGCTCGTACCTGGCTCCAGTCTAAGGTCAGTTCTTTAAGACCAACCAAAGGTGAGTTAATGAAAGACCGAGAAAGAATGAGAAACAAATCATTCATCGGTAGAATGTATTTCTATTTCTATGACCCAAAGACGAAAGATACTCTGCCATATTACGACAAGTTCCCATTGGTTATACCAATAGAACGATACCCAGACGGTTTTTTAGGGCTGAATCTACATTACATTCACCCAAAGCAGCGTATCATTCTTCTGGATAAATTGAGCAGTATTTTGACAGACCATAACTATGATGAGAAAACTAGATTAAGAATTAGTTATAGTTATCTGGCAAATGCTTCAAAATTATTTGAAGCTACACCGTGTATTAAACGATATTTGTATTCACACGTTCAGTCCAGATTTTTAGAAATAACCGCAGATGAGTGGGATATTGCCGTCATGTTACCAGTAGAATCATTTGCAAAAGCAACCAAAGAAAAAGTCTGGTCAGACTCAAGGGAAAAAATGTAATGTCGTTTTCACCAAATTTATTTTTATCAAACATCAAAGGCAAAGATGGGTTAGCTAGACCATCTCGTTTTGAAGTGATATTACCTATACCACCTTTTGTTGGTAACTCTATTAATAATACTGTTATTGAGAAAATATTGAATTTTCCTAATTCAGCATTTACGGATATAACAGATGCAATCAATACCGCTATAGGACAAGAAAAAGATAAAGTGCCTAGTGCTAATCCTGCGGTATCACGATATCTTGCATTACAATGTGAAACAGCAGAACTACCTGGAAAAACACTACAAACTGCTGAAGCAAGAATATATGGACCAACCTTTAAAGTTCCATATCAAGCACAATATTCAGAGATGACTCTAACATTTGTTTGTACCAATGAGTTCTATGAACGTAAATTGTTCGATAAATGGATGGAAGCAATCATACCAAATGATACGAACAATGTCCGCTTTCCAAAAGGTGCTACATCAAGGTATCTAACAAAAATAAGAATTATCCAATATGATGACATCATCAAACAAATATATGCCGTAGATTTGATTGATGCTTTTCCTGTTGGTATCTCACCACAACAATTAAGTTGGTCAGAAGAAGGTTTTCATCGTCTGTCTGTTCAATTTGCATATCAAAGATTTGAAACAGTTTATGAAGGAAGTTATGATTTGGGGCAAGCAGCAGCTTCTTTATTCGGAACTGGAGCAGCAAGGTTATTATCAATTTAATTTAAACTGAGGTTATTATGTTACCAAAAATAGATGTACCAATTTATGAATTACAATTACCACTAACAAAAAAGAACATTCGCTTTAGACCGTTTTTGGTAAAAGAAGAAAAGATTCTTCTCATGGCAATGGAAGCAAATGATGCAGACTCAGTTATTGTGGCAGTAAAACAAATATTGAATAATTGCTGTCTTGATGATATCAACATTGATGAGTTACCTATAACTGATATTGAGTTTATGTTTTTAAACCTTCGTGCAAGGTCAGTGAGTGAGATTGTTGAGTTACCTTATCGCTGCAATAATAAGATTGATGGATTGCCAGATGAAACTGGTGTTCCAATATCACAAAGAGAATGTGGAAATATTGTGAATCTAGAAGTCAATCTACTTGATATTCATCCAGAAACACACGATAAAAAAATTGATAGAATAGAATTTAATGAAGCAATGGGTCTATTAATCAAGTATCCATCGTTCAAAATGGTGGAGCAAGCACAAAAGCAAGAGGGTTCTGAAGTTGATAAACTAATGAACATCTTAATCGCTTGTATTGAAGGTGTGTATACCGAAGAAACTATCTTCTACTCAAAAGATATACCACAAAAAGAGATGATGGATTTTATTGAGAATTTAACTAGAGAACAATTTAACAAGATTCAGGAATTCTTTGATACGATGCCTAAGATTAAAAAAGAGGTAGACTTTAATTGTGCTAAATGTGGATATCACGAAAAGATTACAATTGAAGGACTCCAAAGTTTTTTCGTATAAGCATTTGTTATGACAATTTGAAAAATTATTTTGATACCAACTTTGCACTGATGCAGCACCACAAATATAATTTAAGTGATATTGAAGGAATGATACCTTGGGAAAAAGCAATTTATGTTACCATGCTAGTTAATTATATTAAAGAAGAAAACGAAAAATTACAACAAGAAAAAAACTCACGTAAGAGATAAACATGGCATCATTCGCAGATTTAGTTAAGTCACAAAGAGAGTCGGGTAAAAGTGCTCTTCTATCTTTATCAAGTGCTTACAATCAACAACAAATGGAAAAGTTTGATGTAAGAAATAAACTTTTTAAAGATAGTGGTTTGATGACCGCTTTGTTTCCAAGTTTAAAAGGTTACAAAGCAAAACCTATAAGTGCAAAAGAAAGAGCATCTGTTGCCCCTTCACCAATAATGCAAAGTGCATCAACTCCATCACCGATAACAAAAGCCATAGCACGTGATTTAAGAATCTCTGCAAGAAACTCCATGGTGTTACCATCAATCGCAAGAAATATGGCAACACTGGTTACTATATGGGGCGGCAAAGCAGCAAAAGTCCCCAAAGGTTACACTGAAGCTCCTGGCGGTGGTGCAGCAGCAAAGAAACCACCAGGTAAATCTGGTGGGGGTTCTAGTATACTAGGAGGTGTTGCTAGTGGAATAGGCGGTATGCTTGGTGGTGTAGGAAGTATTTTAGGAAGTGTTGTTGGTGGATTAGGTAGTGTAATTGGTTCAATACTAGGTGGTGTTGGTAGTTTGTTGGGTGGCGCCGCTTCTGGTATAATGGGAATATTAGGCAGCGCATTAAGTGGTATGGGTTTATGGGGCGTTTTAATTGCTGGTGTTGCGGGTTTCGCACTTTACTCCATCTTTAAAGGTGTTGACTTCTCTTCTTTAGGAAAAGGAATAGGTGGAGTAATGGAATCTATTCAATCAGCACTATCTGGTTTATTTAATGACCTAGATGATATGTCTGGTGGGCGCTTGAGTGAATTTTTAAACTGGACAAAAAATACAATGAAAGGTGCAATTGATAGAATTGCAGCTGGTATTGAAACTGCTATGGAGTTATTCACACAATTGGGCACAGCCGTTTTAATTGACATGAAAGGATTCTTCACCAACTTTTTTCAAGAAAACAAAGGTAAAATATTTGCTCTGATGGCAATCGGTCTGATGGGACCGAGAGCATTATTAACATTACCTGGAGCGGCAATAGCAACAATTGCAGGTTTAGTTGGTGCAGCGACAGGTGAAAGATCAATTGATGAGCTTAAATCTGAAAATGAAGCATTAAAAAAAGAATATGAAAGACGAAAAAAAGAAGGTAGACAAGAAACAACTTATGATGCTATGGGCAATGTCACCGGAACAAAAACAGTCGGTGATCAATTGAGTGGCATAGAAGATAAAATTAAAGAGAATGAAAGACAGATAGCAGAGAAAGAATCCAGAACAACAAATACAAAAGAACTCATTTCCGGAACTTCTTTTGGAAGTATTGGCGAAAAGTATCAACAAAAATTGGCAGAAAGACAAGGAGGTTCACCAAGTTTCGCAGGAAAAACGATAGCAGATTTTCTATCGGCTAAAGAAGGATTCTCTGGTAAAGCATATCTTGACCCTCCAGGAAACAGCAAAGAACAGTATTCAATCGGCTATGGACATTTAATTTCTCCACATGAAATTAAACAGGGTTATATTAGTCTTGGTAACAATAAGAAAATTGCAGTAAAAGGTTCAGGTGGCAAAGATACAGTTATCAGCAAAGAAGAAGCAAAAATGTTATTGGAAAATGATATTCCAAAATATGAAAAAGTTGCTGCTGAAGCTCTCGGTGCTGAAGCTTGGGGTAAGCTAAATCAAGATCAAAGAAACGCATTAACATCTTTAGTATATAATTCTGGACAAGCTGGCATTAACCATCTGATTAAAAAAGGTTTAAGAGATGCCATCATGAAAGGTGATACTGAGGGTGCATCGCAAATTATTCGTCAACATGGATTCACAATGGCTGGCGGAAAACAACTTGCAAGTCTACAACGAAGAAGGGGTGAAGAAGCTACTCTATTTGCTGGAGCAGGAACAACAAACGCACCACAATTAGCAGATAATAAACCAACACCTGTGCCCGCAAAAACCGAAAAAGAAAAAACAACTATGTCTGATACAGTTGCATCACTTGCCTACGATCAAGTTAGAGCACTCGACAGAATGATGGGTGGACGTTTAATGAATGGTTCAACAGAATTGGCTGATATGCTTAGAGATATAACTAAAGAGTTTATGAATAATCCTGTTTATGATAATTCCACGACGGTTAATAATAACAACATGAATGGTGGTTCTTCGGTGTCAGCATCAACTTATGATTCTGATATACTGAAAGCTATTATGGAACGTAAAGTCTGGAACGCATAAAAAAAAACGCCACCCGAAGGTGGCGTCCGCAGTTGATTAAGATAAAGGAGGTTTTAATCTTCTGCTAAAGACTTAAAGTAATCAAGTTCTTCATCATCCAAGTCAGGAGATAATGTAGTCATCGCAGGAGTAATATTTTCTGCTTTGACCTTTGATACTGGTGGAGCACCATCAAGACCAAGAACCTTATCAAGCCGTGCTTTTAATTCATCATAAGACTTGAAGTGTTTAGGATCAAGGAACTCTTTCAATGAATATTGTTTCTTCCACAGAGCTTCAAGTTTTGCATCATCACCACCAAGAACCGCTGAAGGTGAATCAAATTCAGACTTATCATAGTTACGATAACCTTCTACCTGACGAATCTTGATTTTGAAGTTGGCACCATCCCAGAAATCAAAAGGATTAATTGGCTTCTCATCTTCAAATTGTGGATTCATTGCTTCTGTAATCTTATCAAAGATTTTCTTACCAAACTTATACAGACGAACTTGACCTTCATTCTGTGGGTTTTTTGGATCAGAAACAATCAGAACGTTTGCAATGTAATACAAACGGCGTTTTTGTTTACGTGCAATTTCTTTGTTTGCTTCAATACCTGAGTTCCACAGAATAGAATTGTATTCTGATACTGGATCTTTTTGGTTGAGAGTTGTCAAAGAATTTTCGATATACCAGCCACCAGGACCTTGGAAGCCATGATCGAATAGACGAACCCAGGGAAGTCCTTCGTCACCATCTACTGCTGGCGCAGGAAGAAAACGAATTACTGCCATTCCGTTTCCTGCTTTGTCTACTTCTGGTTGCCAGAAGCGGTCGTCGCCTTTAGAACCTTCTGTGGGGGTATTGATTGATTCAACCGCTTTTGTTAGCTTCTCAAAAGAGTTGCGGTTGTTTTTGAGTTTAGAAAAATCTACCATGTAATTACCTCGTATAAAAATGTATTAAATTGTATGTGCATCTTGTCCACATGATTCATTATATACATGTATATATGTGTCGTCAAGTATTGATTGCACGATTGCTATCGTTTTAGCCGTGTCTGAGTGAAGTATACCAATGCCGCCAGCCATATTGAAATCGTCAATTACGTCCTCAGTGTCGTCGATGAGGATAATATCGGGCTTGGCATAGTTGGCTTTCAACTTACGACCAGGTACGATATTGGCAGTGAAGTCGATATGATGACGTTTTAACCAAACTTTCTTCTGCCGTTTAACTTCTTCATGATGTCGTTGACCACCAGATGAAGAAAGAATTTCTACAGGTATATCAAGTGAGATAATGAACTTCAACAATTCAACACCGCCTGGATGCCAATCAAGTGTCTCAAAGTTTTTACCTTCAACAAACTTATCCCATTCGAGCGTTATCTTTTCACCATGGGAACGTTTGTGTTCCAGATCGACTTTGAATATTTCATTGTATCGTTTGTAGAAGTCACAAAGAACTCCATCAAGATCAAGATATATTTTCTGTATTCGCATCGTATGCTTTCTTCAAAATAATTTTCATATTCGTTTGGTTAAACTGTATAAACGGTGTATATTTCTTTATTATTCTACTCACTCTTGGATAATTAATTGTGTCAGCAATTTTTTTATCCCACATTGTCACAAAGTTCATCATTGAATTCATAATACAAACAGTTTCCAATGATATATCGTTTTGCAAAAGCTTTGTTAGCAGGTCTGGATATTCACCGTCATGTATCATTAATATATCATTTGGGCTCTTGTGACTCATTAATGATTCAATCTCGTTTGTAAAAGTATACGTCAAAGATTGTATCACTTTCTGCCGTTTGCGATATTGAATGTCTGATTCTTCTGTCAATAAATGTCCAATCCAAACATTAGGATCATGCACAAGATTAGCAACAATAAAATCTCGACCTTGTTCAGCATTAGTAAATCTCCGACTCAGTTTGTAAAAATGATATTTGTCTTTACGATTCTCAAAAGCCTCTATACTCGTACTAACCTTACCATTATATCTAAAGTAATCGTAAGAATCGGAATTGAAATGAAGTTTGAGAGAATTGTATAAACAGAATGCTTCATATCCAGTCATATGGGTAAACGATTACCTTTATCTTTCAACATGTTTAAACTCTCTGCCTGTTCTTGTATTTTTGCTTTGAGATTTGGTGTAATTAAAGTGGCAGCTACTTCAATTTCCAAACCAGTCTCTTTACAGTGTTCAGTGATAGCCTCAAGATATGTGTAATCTGTATTGGCTACCAACTGTTCAATGCTCAAAGAAAACTTTAGCATCTCATCTTTGGTTGGCATGTTTAAGTACCAATCGTTCCACGCATATCGGACGACCAAGAATAAACTTGTTCTGTAGTCAAAGGTGCCATTGTGGGATACTGATTTACTTGAGAAAATGCAGACATTTGTTTTGTTTCACCTGTAGTTAAATCTGTTACAGTGACACCAGACAAATCGATTGGTTTAATTGCTGACAAACTATACGTTTCAATTCCTGCTAAATCTGCTGTAGTCAAAGCAGGGATTGGTTGTGTACCAAAGAGCCAGTTGTTATTGGGAATGTTGCTGAAGTCAAAATTTGATTTGGCAACACGTTCTTCTTTTGCTGCTTGTGCTATAACATTCTCTCTTGGCGCAAGATTTTTTTCTTGTGCTGGTCCCCGAATAGTAAGATGAAGATCAGTAATATAACCACATGCTTTCATAAATCTTTCAAATTCTTTGACAATCTTATATGCACCATCGGACGTTGTAATGTCCATGTTTAGACTTTTACCATTATCATCATTATAGTAAAAACTAAAACGACTTTTGTTTTCTACTTCTCCGTAACTTTCTTTCATAATATAGTCTCCAATTTATTTACGATTTGCTGCGTGTGCGATACAAACTATGTCATCACTTTTGGCATATGAACATCTGACTGTCAGTGGATCAATACCCTTTGCGATTGCGTTTTCAATATTTGCTGCCATAAGTTTTCGGTCATTTAGACCATACCAACAAATGGCAGCGACGATTGAAAGTAATACCACAGTAATTGATACCGTGGAAACATTACTCAATCCTTTCTCCATGATCACCTTCTCCTTTTTGTTTAAAATACTCATACCTGTTTTTTACTTACCTTGTTATAAAAAATGTGCCTGCCTATTTGCACTGTGTGACGAATATTACTCCACATAGGCTTTACATAATCTGCATGAAAAAACATTGCGCCTTTTGTTGGGTCTTTAAACGATTCCGTATAAAGATAGAAACGCAAAGCAAGATCAGTTAAGCTATTATACACTGAATTGTTCTCAACTGTCAAGATATTACGGTCGATCATCGCCTTGGCTCTTTTCTCACAATACCAAGAAAATTGACAAACACCACCTTCTTTTTGTTTTACCACACCACAATAGGTATCAGGAAACATTCCAGATTGCATTCTGTTGTGTGTAACAAATGCTACGGCAAGTTGACCAAGTCGTGGTTCTTTACCTGCCTCAAAGTACATATTCTGTGCAACGCATTCCACCTCAGCCCGAGCATGTGGTGTTAAATCTTCTAATTGTACTTGTGGTACAACTGGTACACGAATATTCGCTGCTGCGTGTCCAACGTATAATACAAATGCTGCAAAGATACTACAAATTAATAGTGTGATGTAACGCATTATTTCTCCTATAAGTTAGAGATGTGCCGAAGCACATCTGGTCCCAATCAGGCAGACTTTTTGCTCTGTGATTTTTCTGCTGTAATGTTAGATACGAATCCGTTCAAGGACTGTGCCTTGGTAATGATTTCGTTTTCTGTGGGATATGCTGGAAAGGCTGGGTGTTCAGGTATTGCTTGTCCGTTTAGTTTAGCAGACTCTACCTTCACTTGCCATTCATTGATTAGGCGTTCTTTATTGGAATTATAATCTTCCAATAAAAGGTCTTTAGCCATTTTTAGAAGTTCAAGACGAATCTCGAACGGTGTTAAGTTACTCATGTGTTTCTCCTGTGTGTGTTTTACTGGCGATTGTGTGTGTGTGATGCCAGTAATATATTTAGTTATCTTAAAACCCCATCCCAACGATAAGTTCGAATTGGTTTATTTTGTTCATAGTTTATTGCCTCTTCCCATGCAACTTTCATCATTTCTTTGTGTGGTAGAAAGATATCTTTGTTCAATGTTTTAAACCAATTCTCAAATGAGTTTTTATCTTCTTCTGTCATATTAATCCCAAAGATTACGATAATATTTACCGAATAAACGAAGTCCGTTATCTATACGTTCATATTCTTTAAATAGTCCCTCATAATCACACTTATAAGTATGATTTGGACCATTTTCCATTCGTTTGAGTTTCACATTTTCATCATCTTGCACCCAAACGATATCCATTTCACCAGAACTATATGCATCTTCCCATGAGTTATCATTTAAACGTTCAAACGCATGAATCATCTCATTTAACACCCAATCCCAACGAGTATGAATATTATGATGAATTTGTGGAACATTCTCATTATAAAAATCAAATGATTTTTGTGAATTCCAATCTTCTTTGGTTGTTTCACGCATATACTCAGGAACATCTTCTAGATCAACAAAAGCAGAACCATGTTTTGTATCACGAAGTTGTTTGAGCATTGGAAGAATAATGGGAGTCAATGTTGCGTCCATGCTCCATGTGTCCCAATAGTCAATCTTCACATCAACTACACGTGGACGAACAAAGTCAAGGAAAGATTGAATTGCTTTTGAGATTGGCGTTAAACGATTGGACCACTTTTCTATTAGTGGTTCATCATAGTCAATCTCACGCCAGAAGAAGATTTTCTCCAATATTGTATATGGAGAAATCCAGTGATACCGATATTTAGAAATATATACACGCATAATATAAAAGAAATTGGTGGGGATGTTTGGTTAATAAGGTACATCCCCTCAAACCCCATCTAGCAATTCTTAAGCTGCTAGAGCGTAGTAGTCGTCATTTGCGATTACTGAATTTGCTCGGATTACGTCCGTCGCCTTTCGTGTTGCCTTCTCCACTATCTCACCCTGTCGAAACCTGGTCATCCCCATCAGAAGTATACTAGCATCTTGCGTTGAATATTACTTAGAGTAGCGACCTACTAAGTAGCAAGAATGGTCACTCATGTTCTAACAGTTTCGAGTCTGTTATTGAATCTACCAATATACTTCTGGTGGAGATGGTGGGAGTCGAACCCACGTCCAGAATGCCTTCACTTTGAAGGGATTACAACAATTCTTCTTTGCCCCAATTCACTTTGAGCCAAACTCTTTCGTGAATGTAATGAGCAATAGTCATAAAAATATTAATAACAATAGCACCAGATAAACCAGTAAATGCTGCCGTAACTAATGTTGCAATAATACGCCAACTGATTGCTCTGACCATTGTACGTTTATGTGTTTCAGTCATTAATTTTTCTTTCCAACTCACTCAATCTATTCATACCAGACTGTTTAAGTTCATAGTCATGAAGTTTTTCAATTGGATCTTCAATCACTTTAAATTTCAATTTATCAAACTCTTTGTGGAACTCATTTCGTCTTTCAGCATCCCAACTCATACACTGAAAGAATCCACTTTTTGGATGAGCAGAAACATTTTTATCATAGTAGTCCATGTATCTTGCACGATACTTAGATAATTCTGAAAATAACAAAGAACTGTTATGATTTGTTTTTATCTCATCAATTAATTCTTTCAAGTAACTCATAATATAATATTCCTTTACTTATATGCTGTAAAGGTTTGATTTGCACCAAGCCTTGTTCTACCTTTACCTTTTTCCTCACCTGGTTTTACTTTAACATTGTAATGCACTTTACCTTGATTTTCAACTTTACCCGATTTAGCAGAAGCATCAAGATGGTGCCAACTACCCTCATGTGAACTGTGATGAACAGCTAGAATAGATTCTTGCTTGTGTTTATTGCCAACACTCTTTAAAGCATGAACCATTTTATTATGACCTTCTTTGCCTTTCTCAGCAGCATGAACTAAGTATGAACCCTCATGACTCACTTCATGTTCACCACCATACTGATATTCACCTTTATGTGGTCCAGACCAACCGCCAATATGCCCAGATTTATGGGCATGTTCTAAGTCTCTCTTCATCTCTTCATGTGCTGCTTTTTTCTTCTCTGGAGTATCCGTATGAGGACCCTCTGGAGATACTGCGCCGATACTGTGCCCAGATGCCAAATGTTTGTTTACTTTTTGCTGAAGAGCGTTACCTTCATCCAGCTGTATATGTTGTTTTAATGATAGCATGACGCCTCCAAAATGTCAAGCGTATTTATCTATCAGTGTCATTAGGCCTTTTACGTAAGAATGAATCTGTTTCTCAAAGACTTGGGCTTCACCTTCTTCGGTAGCAATTAATACCACAATATCATCAATCCACATACCAGTTCGTTCGTGAAACATCAGAGCATAAGCGGTACACTGGATAAAGTAATTCTCGATCCATTCTTCTTGCTTGATTTTGGTGGAAGTTTTGAAGTCAACGATTGATATCTTACCGTTCCACTCACAAATTAAGTCTACACGGCCAGCAATACGGAGTTTGTCTGAATATAGTGCCTGCTCCTGTGCATATACTCTACCGACTTTTTCATCTATGTGAGTTTTGACCTTATTGAAATTCTCTTTCAGATCGGGCATAATCTTAGTCAGTGCAAGCGGCGTGACTTCATTGTTTATGTAATCTTCACAAAGTTTATGAAGTTTAGTACCACGATCAGCCGCTTTCTTCTTTACACGATTTGCTTCTTCTTCACCTACACGTTTTACCCAATCTTCAATTCCTTTTTTAGGTTCAGAACCAAGAACTGTAGTGATAGATTTATATCGATTACCTTCTGGTGTAATATAAATTCTACCACTATCAGTTGTTTCAGATTCTAGATCAAAATCTAGTTTGATTAGGTTAATGTGTTCAAATGTTCTCATGTTACATAATGATTTCTACTGTAGTGTGGATAGTTTTGTCTTATAAACTTCTTTTCGTTCTTTGCAGCAATATTATCTTTTTCAATTTGTGTTATTTCTGTTTTTATTTCATTCTCTAATTCTTTTATAAGATACTCATTCAACAATGCTACTTTTTTCTGCAACGAACGTTTTGCCATACCTGCTCCTTTTAAGACAAGTTAGCATAATATAGTTACTACCCAAATTTACCTAAATGCTTATCCACAATTCTCTGTGTCTGTGCTTCTTTGATAGACTTTTTACCATGACGATTTGCCACAGAAGATTGTTTGTGATTCTCGGAAACTTTTGCTAGGACTTCTTTGAAGCCGTCTGGTACTTTACCAGTAATTGATACGCCACTGACAATAGACATGGCGCCAAGATGAACTTGTTGAATATGCGGGTTTTCTTTGAGATACTGTTCACGTGCCGAAAGGCTCATTAACTTCTCAAATGTTTCACCAGTTTCAGTATTATAAAAATCGTATGTTGGCATCAAGTATTCTCAACATACCAAATGGGCACGGAACGTGATTTCCACTTGGCTAAATGTGTCTTATTCTTTATATAGTAATTTCGATATGATGCAATCGAATCACCAGGTACTTTGACATCATCAGGCATTGCTGGTGTAGGTTGCGTAAACACATAAGACTGGTCAATACGATCAGGTAGTTCACGCAATGCTTCCATCAGACCAGATGCTTCTACTTTATGGACTTTACCATAACGATATGTGTATTCTTTACAAAGTGCATTAAGTAAAGCATGTAGCCACAGGTAATTGAATGCACCATCTCTCACCCAAACAGCAGAAGGATGAGACACATGGGTAGCAGAATACAGAATGCTATCACGTGCATCAGGAAGTACATATGTAGTTTTCTTTCGTCCAGATGCGGAGTGACCCACAGTAGGTATACCATCCAGAATGCGGTGAGCAGTAGACAGAAGTTGAGCATACTCAAGGATCATTTTGACCACGTGTTTGTCGTTGTGCATTTCGGCACATTTACGAACATCGTGGTCTAGGTAAAAGATATTCATCAGAAGCAGAAAAATTTACAGTTTGTATTCACAGTATGTGGTGCTTTGCTTTGCATCTGCACCTGTGTCATTTCTTTGAGATGTTGATACTTCAGTTCAGCCTCACGTTTTTCCATTTCACGTTGCATTTGTTCCAGCTTTGCAATTTGCGCCCTAATCAAGTCATCTTGATTAAGACCTTGTGGATTATGCACTGGATCTTTATGCGCTGTTTGTGGTGTAACACAAGCAGTCAACGCAAAAATAGGTATAAGTAAAAGAATTTTAAGATTCATCTTTATCCTCAGGTGTCAATTTAGACATAATATAAACAAGACCGACGAACTGTACAGCGCCATATGCGCCAGCCATAGCCATCATGGCCATGAATGTACATAGGATATACAATTTTTGTCGTGCGGTAAACAGATTGCCATAGAAATTTGTAGTCTCAATGGCTTTAACGGCTTGCGCCTCGATCTGAAGATACTTAGCAGCAAACCATTCATTAATTTTAGACATTATTCACCTTATAAAAAAAGTGGGTAGCAGCCTAGTCTCCCGACAGTCCGCCACCCGAAACTTGATTAGTCGGTGAGTTCAGTCACCTCAACTTCATCTTCAACCTTGGCGGGTGCTTTCACCTTCGCAGGTTTCGCAGCCTTGGCTGGTTTAGCATTCAGTGAAGCAAGAGACTTCACAGGCTTTGCTGCCTGTTTAGCAGTAACTTCTGCAAGATATTTTTCTACCTCAGCAGGGTTAGTAATCTGATAACCGCTAACTGCACGACCATCTTTTATTACTTTGACAACACCAGGAGTCTTAGACTTGATCTCCCAAATATAGGTAGATAGTCGATAGACAACAATATCTTTACTGAGTTTGCTTTCAATATCTGCCTTGGTAACAACGTTACCATCTTTAAGCAGAGTAAGCAGTTTTACAAAAGGTGCAACATCACCGGCTTTAGTACGTGCCATAATAAAATACTCCTAATCAACAATAGAAATAATAGTATAGCAAAGCTTGCGAACTTTGTCAAGCATTACAATACCTCGTTTTTCCGACCTAAGCTTGCCGGATTCATACCTTCGGTAACGTACACGTAGTTACCTTTGTGTAATGGAGCCGTGCAAGATGCAACGTCAGCCACAATCTCACGGTCGGAATCACTGAGTTTGTGGTAATCTTTCATAATACCTGTTTTCGTCAGAGCGCCCTTGTGGGTGTCTGGGAGTGATGGTGCTCGTTTGATGTCACGTGGCTCTGTGTAAGTCATCAGAGGCTTCTTTTGCACTTTTTTGGGCGCAGCAGAAACGAAACGACCACCAGACGGCAGAGGTATCTTATTGATAGAAGTGACAAAATCTTGCTGTTCTTGCAATTGCTTTTTCGTCAACTTCTTTTTCTTGGACGTATTGTATATTCTTATCATCATAACAAAACCATTATATCAAATAGTGAGCCAATTGTCAAGTTATTATTCGGCAAGTTTTTCTTTCACTTTTGTTATGTGTTTGCATTTGTTGTGATATTTGAAACCTATGCAACCACAGGAGAAATGCTTTCCTGACAACGTTACAATATATTCACCTTTTGTGCCAGAAACTTTGAACTTGCGGATAGATGTTGCTGAACCTTTAAGTATTTTCAGATCGACAACATTTGCAAGATTGATAACTGACACAGGAAATGCTTTGTTGTCAGTTTGTAAACAGAATTCGTTAGCATTTAACCAACGATAGGGATTGACGACCACGCCTGTGAAACTGGCGGGACCAGTGTAATATTGACAATTTACGGATATTGTCGAACCGACATTAGGCAGACTTTTCATAGTATATTCATTATACTACGGTAGCCTGCTTTTGTCAAGTGTGTTGTTTTTTTACAACATTATGAATATTTGATAATTAAAATACCCGAACCGCCGCTCCCACCAACTGCGCCTCCAGCAGTGGCAGAACCGCCACCACCACTACCAGAATTTGTGTTAGCACTACTACCACTTCCACGCTGGCCACCATTACCGCCACCTCCTTCGCCACCCAAACCTCGTGGTGAATTTTCTCCTCCACCCCCACCACCTCCAGCATACGCTGTGTTTGACCCACTTATAGTAAAGTATCCACCCCTACCCCCATGACCTTG
>JACCDW010074381.1_pt1 | contig 33832 bp, 31 predicted proteins | sample 7449781 | NCBI WGS metagenome assembly JACCDW01 (sample SAMN15323449, study PRJNA562643) | freshwater metagenome | isolation source: river surface water | place: USA:Blue River Watershed | collected 2017-08-18
TAAAGTCCGAATTTATTTCATTCAAAATCCACCCAGAATTCGTCCTGTAAAAGTTGTCGGAATCTATGATACGGGGTTAGAAGAGTTTGATAAAAATTTTATTATTGGCGACTTAGCCTTAGTACAGCGAATGAATGATTGGGATAAAAACACAGCTGGCCACTATGAAATATTTTTGAAAGACTTTAACAACCTTGATTTAGCAGCAAAAAGTGTTTTTGATGAAATCGACCAAGATATGCAGCTGGTAAAAGTAACCGAAATGTTCCCAGCCATATTTGATTGGCTCGGGCTGATGGATAGAAATATTATTGTGATTATCGCTCTAATTTTACTTGTGGCCAGTTTCAATATGATTTCGGTACTTTTAGTAATGATGATGGAACGAACTCCGATGATTGGCTTACTTAAAGCCTTAGGAACTAATAATATGAAAATCAGGCAGATATTTATTTATAATGGCCTAACAATCATCATTAAAGGCATGATTTACGGTAATATTATCGGTATCGGCTTTTGTTTCTTACAGAAGATATACAAAATCATTCCGCTTGACTCAGAAAGTTATTACATGAGTTATGTTCCGATTTCGTTTGATTGGTTAACGATAATTATCTTAAATATTGTTACAGTTTTACTCGTTTTAGCAGTTATCACAATTCCAACTTTGGTGGTTTCAAGAATGAAACTTATTGAATCATTAAAATTTAAGAGCTAATATAAATAAATTGAGCCAACAGTTTTACTTCATTTGTATAAATAAAAAGACTTTGAAATTAGCTTTCAAAGTCTTTTTTATGAACAGAAAATAGTGCTATAAAATTATGCTTCTGCTCTTGTGTTATCTTTAAAAACTAAGATAAATAACAACAAAACTACGGCCGAAATGGCAGCAGGAACCATCCAAACACTTGTCCAATCGTGAGTACTTACCTCTCCTACTTTAGTGGTGTATTTGTCTAAAACTTTACCTGATAAAATCGAACCTATACCCATTCCGATTCCATAAGTAGCCAAAGTAATGAGGCCTTGTGCAGAGTTTTTAATTTTTTCGCCTGCTTTATTATCAGTATAAATTTGTCCTGTTACAAAGAAGAAATCATAACATACTCCGTGTAAGATAATTGCTAAATATAGCACCCATTCCGACGAAATACCATCACCATATCCGAAACAGATAAATCTAACTATCCATGCAATAAGACCAACTATGAGCATTTTCTTAATACCAAATTTACTCAATGCAAACGGAATTAAGAGCATAAAACCAACTTCTGAAACTTGACCAAGTGACATTTTATTTTCAACATTCGTCATGTTTGATTCCGTCAAAGATAAGTTAGCGTGAGCATAATAAAATGACAATGGAATACAAACCAAAATCGAGCAGATGAAAAATATCAAAAACGAACGGTCTTTAAATAAAACAAAAGCATCAGTACCCAAAATCTGACCAAATGAAGTAGCTTTTGTAGCTTTTGGTGGTGTATTAGGCAAAGTAAATGCAAAAATTGCCCATGCTATTGATGTAAACATAGCAATTTGAAAAATAGTAACTTTATCGCCTACGCCATAAAAACCAACAATATTTGTAATTACAATCCAAGCGATTGTGCCGATTACGCGAATAGAAGGAAATTCTTTTTCTGGGTTTTCCATCTGATTCATAGCTATCGAATTAGATAAAGCCAAGTTTGGAGCGAATGTCAGTGTATAAGCTAAAATATACCAGAAAAATGTATCAGGGTCTTGGTTTTGAATCAAGAAATAAAGAATAACCGCCCCTAAGATATTAAGTACGCCCATTACCTTTTGGGCTGAGAAAAAACGGTCAGCTACCATTCCCATAAAAAATGGAGCAACAATCGAAGCTATCGAAAATGTAGCATAGGCACTGCCGATTTGGTCGCCTGTTGCGTGAAGGGTTGTAAAGAGATATTTTCCCATTTGGCCGTACCACGCCCCCCAAGTCGAGAACATGAGAAACATCATTACCATTAATTTAATTCTTGTAGTAAGTGTCATAAGTTTTAGAGTTGTTTAAAAATATAGTTTATTTCAATTATTAATTTTCTGTTTACAAATCTGTTCCATTACCCAATTCGTGCGAGCTGCCGATTCTCCGTGGCTCGGACTAACTCCTTGGCCGTTCACTTCATTGATTATGGTTTGAATGAAAGGTTGCTGAATATTAGGTGAAATATCAAATTCAAATCTAAGGGGGGCTTCTCCCTCTACTTCAAGCGTAACCGAATGGTCACCAAAACAAGGGAAAGAGATTTGCCCTTTGCTTCCCACTATTATGGTAGTTTCTTTTTGGCTCACTTTATTTGCGGCAAAACTCCAAATACCAGAACCAATTATGCCATTTTCAAAAACAAAGTTTCCTACAACTAAATCCTCACCCACATAACTATTGGTTTGATTGGCAGTATAACCACTGGCTTTTGTGATAGGGCCTAAAAGAAAATCAAGAACATCTAACTGATGGCAAGCTAAATCATAAAAATATCCACCTCCCGAAATCTCAGGATTAACTCGCCAATTATTCGAGTTTTGGTCTTTTTCCTCTAATGGTTTCTGAACAGAAATATTCACAAAACGCACCTCGCCGATGGCTTTGCTATCTAATAATTCTTTTATTTTCAAGAAATTTGGTAATGACCGACGATAATAAGCAACGAATAGAGGAACGTTGACAGCCTTACAAGCTTCAATCATTTCTAAGCATTCCTCATAAGTGCGAGCCATCGGCTTTTCAACATATACTATTTTACCAGCCTCAGCTACACGTTTGACGTATTCGGCATGAGAACTTGGTGGGGTAGCAATATAAACTGCATCAACATCGGGGTCATTAATTAGGTCATCAGCATCTGAATACCACTTTTCAACGCCATGTCTTTGAGCAAAATCTTTGGCAAGGTCAGACGAACGCCTCATAACAGCTACCAATTCGGAGCCTTCAATTTTCTGAAATGCGGGACCACTTTTTACTTCACAGACATCACCAACGCCGATAATACCCCATTTAATAGACTTTGTACTTTCCATAATTTATTGAATATTAACCCCATATTTTGGTGCCTTCGGTGCAGTTTTTACACATTTCAATTTCTGCACGAGCATTGGTGAGTGATTTTCTGAATTGCTGATACGGCTCACTTTGCCAAACTTCTTTAAAGGTTTTCTGCTTCAAATCTCCCATTCTGTACTCGGCATCTTTATCGAAGCAACATGGCACCACCAGACCATCCCAAGTGATTACACACGAATGCCACATTTTCCAGCAATGGTCAAGCAATTTATTTTTAATTTTATATGTCCCGTCGGTTTGCTGTTCATACCGAGCATATTTATCAATCGTCGGAATCAACGAAGAACCATTCTCATAATCATATATTTGAGCAGTTTTGAAAGCAACTTCATCAACACCTAATTCTTTCGCCATTTTTCTGACGTCTTCAAGCTGATGTTCGTTAGGCTTTACCACCAAAAACTGAAAGATAATATGCGGCGTCTTTGATTTTAATGCTCGTTTCCAATGAACAATCTTTTTAGTACCCTCAATCACTCTATTTAGGTTACCACCCACTCTATACTGCTCATAAACCTCTTGAGTTGTGCCATCTATCGAAATTATCATTCGGTCTAAACCCGACTCAATAGTTTGTTTGGCAGTTATATCCGTCAAATAATGAGCGTTGGTCGAAGTAGCGGTATAAATTTTCTTGTTTGAAGCATATTTCACCAAATCTAAAAATTTTGGATGTAAATATGGTTCTCCTTGAAAATAAAAAATCAAATATAGTAGTGTATCTGAGAGTTCGTCAATGGTTTGTTTAAAAAGTTTTTCTGGAAGCATTCCCGTTGGGCGAGTAAAACTTCGCAAACCACTCGGACATTCAGGACAACGTAGATTACAAGAAGTAGTGGGTTCAATCGAAATGGCTACGGGTAAGCCTCGGTGAATCGTACGGCCAGTAAGTTTTGATTCAAGATAACTACTCACATTTTTCAAGGCATTCCAAGCACGAGGCCAAGTAACCTTTGAAAAAAAATTGATACCATCTCGAAGATTTCTATTCATTTGGAAAGGGGAAAATACTATTGACGATTAACCATGAGTTTTTCAAATGTCTCTAAATTGTTTGTATATTTTTTGCAAACGTTCATCTTTTTCTGACTCAATAATTCCTTTCATCAGAGTTTTTACTTCTTTGTGTTCATTTATCAGACTTAATGCTTGCATTCCTGCAAATCGAACATACCACTGTGTATCGTTTTTAGCGATTTGTGCCAATAATGGCAAACATTTCAATTGAATTTCGGGGGACGATTTTACTATATAAGTACCAAAAATACCTAAAACTTGGTATAAATCATTGCCTTTCATTTGTTTGAGATGATTCAAAAACCAGTCCAAACGCAGCGGAGAAGCTTCTTCGGCAAAATAATTAGCCACAGCAGCAAAAATACTCGGATTGGTAGAAGTATCAAACTTCAAAACCAACTCAACAGCATCAGAAGGCTTACTGGCCAACAAAGCCTCAATAGCAGCAGCTTGAACCGTATATGAGGAATCAGTAAGAGCATCACGGAAAAGTTTATCATTTTGAGAATTCTGAAAACCTTTCATCGCTAAAATAGCATCAGCACGCACATACGAGCGTTCGTCGTGTATTACTCTATATTGCAGTGCTTTTTCTACTTCCAAAAACTCTTCACCATCGTAATTGAATAGTTTTTGGACTGCAAACTGTCTAACTCTCCAAAACTTATCTTTGGTAGCATCAATCAATAATCGTCTGATTTTCTTTTCGGCAGGTGGATAATAAAAAGTAGTATCGTCTTCTGGTATATACGTTAATGTTTCGAGTACATTCAGTTTAGTGGCAATCCCATCAGCATTATAAAATTGATAAATAAGCTCATCTTGCGACTTTTGATGCTCAATTTTACCAACCAAAATATTATCAGGGTCGATTAAAACCATTTTTGGTATAGATTTAACATTCAATTCAAAACTCTGCTGTGCTTTATCCAGGACTATCTCGTGTGTAAAATGTTCATTATCAGACTTTACCAGCACTTTTAATGGCAATCGATAAACAGGAGTGTATGTAGTATCTTGTATTTGTTTGATATTTAACTTCAGTTTACCAGCACTATAAACATGAGAAACCTGTAACACAGGGTGACCAGCTTTCATGAACCACTGGTCGAAAAACCAATGTAAATCTTGGCCTGTTACTTGCTCAAAAGCGAGCCTTAAATCCTCAATTTCGGCAGTTTTATACGCATGCTGAGTGAGATATTGTTTGAGAGATTCAAAAAAAGCCTCATCTCCAACTGTATTTTTGAGTAAATGTAATATCCGACCGCCTTTTGCATACGAATGCGAATCAAACATATCTTCTTTATCAAAATATCGAAAACGAATCAAGGGTTCTTGCCTTTCTTTTGCTTCATCTAAGTATTGATTGAGAGCAATATACGAAACTAAATCGCCTTCATCTTTACCATATTTATGGGTTGTCCATAAATATTCTGAGTAATTAGCAAATGCTTCGTTGAGAGGTAGATTTGACCAAGACTCACAGGTGACTAAATCTCCAAACCAATGATGAAATAGTTCGTGGGCAATTACGCCATCGTCATTATCATCTACTAACTGATGGGTATCTTTTTGGAGTAACTCGCCATGTACGGTTGCTGTAGTATTTTCCATTGCCCCCGACACATAATCTCTAACAGCAATTTGGGAATATTTTTCCCATTGGTATTTAACACCGAGTATTTGCTCGAAATAACGAATCATTTCGGGTGTTCGCCCGAAAATGTTCAGTGCATATTTCTCAAATTTGGGTTCGATATAATAGCTTACTTCAAAATCCTTAAAGGTTGGGTCAATTACTTTTTTGAAATCTCCTACGGCAATCATTGTTAAATACGGAGCAGCTGGCTTGGTTTGCTTCCAATAATCAGTGCGAGTACCATCAGGATTTTGTTTGGAAGATATAAGTTTTCCATTTGAAAGGGTTGTAAACTTAGCATCGACTGTCAGAAAAATCTCTTGTGTCATTTTCTGATTGGGCGAATCAATTGTTGGAAACCAACATGAATTAGCTTCGGTTTCACCTTGTGTCCAGATTTGTTGTGGCTTATCAGTTTCATCACCAAATGGATTGATAAAATACAAACCTTTATCGGCAGTAATGGCATCACTTCCACCAACGGGGCGTTCGTTGGGTTTGGCAGTATAAGTAATCTGAACAGTAATGGTATCTTTTCGAGTGAATAACTGGCCTAAATCAATTTTTAGATTACCCTTGTCATAATTATACTTCAGGGGGTTCCCTTTCGATGTAACTTGCTGTATATCAAACCCTTTTGCATCAAACCTAATACTTGATTGAGGATAAAAGTGGGGTTTGAAAGTAATACTGGCATTGCCGTATAGGAATTGTTTTTTCCAGTCAGGCTTCAATTCAAGTTTTGTATGAATCAAATCATGTTCTTTCGTTCGGGAAGGATTATATGCTCCCAGAGAAGGCACTATCACGGGATTTTCTTGGGCAACGATACCGTAACTGATAAATAAAGTAATAATGACCGAAATAAATTTCATCGACAACTGACAAATCAAGTTTTAATGGCTATAAATTATTATTTTCTTCTACGCTGATAATTTCCAGAAGCTTTTACAGATTTACGAAAATCGCTAAAATAATGTTCTTTTACTCTTCGTAATGCAAAACCATCATCGGAAGCCTCTACTGTATAATCTCGCTTGAACTTAAAATCATCTAAACTGGCATACCCCCCCTTGAGTGTTAGCGTAAAAACATTATTTTCTGAATCAAACGCCCACGAGGTTTCGTCGGTATCAATATCCAAAAAATCTACTCCTGCACAAAATCTAACCTTTGGGTCGCTTTCATAATCATATTCAATCTTACCTTCGTTGGTAAATGACAAGACTAAGTTATTGATAGTCAACTTAGATTCATGATAAGGTGTTAAATAAATATCACCTCGCTCAATTTTATTTCTCACCAAAATCCAACGATTACTCTTATCAAATAACGATTTATGTTGCTCCCAAAAATTGATTTTAACTGGCGAAGTCATCACAACGGACTGAGTTTTTACCTCCTCAATTACTTCTTTGTTTGATTCAATAGCATTTCTAACCATTCTATCCTTGCTCGATACTTCGATAGTACTCTGAACAATTTTTGTAGAATCTACTGAAGGGCCTCTTGCGGTAACCATCATTTTTTTTTCAGCTGTTATTGGCTTGGCAGGGGTTGGTTTTCGTACGCTTTGTGATGTTGTAACTGATTTCCTTCTTAAATCTTCAAAAAAAACATCGTTTGTTTTCATCAGAATAAAACCGTCGGTCACTTCATCAATTTTATATTCTCGCTTAAACTTAAAATCATCTAAAGTTGTATAGCCCGCCTGAATAACTAACGAAAGTATTTTAGATAAGGTATCATAAGTCCAAGAACTTTCAGAAGTATTAATATCGAGGTATTTGATATTTAAATTTCCATCAGTTTTTGAGTTTGTCTCGTAGTCATATACAATTTTGCCATTTTCAGCAAAAGATAAAACTAATGTATTGAGACTAACTTTAGATTTTTTGTAGGAAGTTAGGTAAATCTCGTTTCTTTCTATTTTATTATTAACCAAAATCCAGCGATTGGATGCTTCCAAAAGCGAAGTTTGTTGAGCAATAACTTGAAAAAACATCAGTAAGAAAACAGCAGTTGCAATAATTTTATTCATTTTAGGTTATTCAAAATTCGGTTTAGCGAATTATTCTCAATAGAAATCTAATTTATGTGGTTTTAACAACGTCAAGGCTTAAAACCTTGCCGTTGTTGCTCTTTCTTAGTTCTTTGCAGCACGCTTTGCAGGCAGATACGATGCCAATAGTGTAATAATAATAATAGAAATAGCGGTCAATAGAAAATCGCTTAATTGCATTTTTACAGGGTAAGCATCAATTATAGAGCTTTCCATTCCCATCTTTATAATGCCAAAACGCTCCTGTAAAAAACAGATAATGCCGCCCAAAACAAGACCAACAATTGCTCCTATAAATGAAACTAATGCTCCTTCAGAAAAAAAGATACGCTTTACTAATCCAGCATCGGCCCCCATTGCAAACAGCGTTTTCAAATCTTGTTGTTTATCAATCACCAACATGGTTAATGAAAAGAAGATATTAAAAGAGGCAATACCTACTATAAACAACAAGGCTACGAAAATAAACAATTTTTCGATTTTAATGGCTCTAAACAGCGATGCATTTTGTTCATCTTGATTTTGAACCAAGAAAGCCTCTCCCAAAATACTTTTAACGGCCTCTTGCACCTTATCAATATCAGCATTTGGCTTGGTTTGAACCTCAATAGCACTACGTTTATCACCGTATTCGGTTAATCGTTGGGCAACTTCGAGCGGCACATATACAAAATCGTCATGAAATTGTTCTAATGAATAAACTCCAGAAATATTCAAAATCTGACGATTGATATTATCATCTGGATTTAATGAAATAGAATTTCGATTGCGAGGGTACCAAATTTCGATTGGTTCAATAATATTTTGTAATGAAATATTTAACGCACCATAAACATTACCACCAATAAAGGCATAATCAACACTATCTTTTTTCAGCACAAAGTTTCCTTCAACCAATGATTTTTTCAAAACGCCGTGTGTTTGAAAAGTATCATCCACGCCTTTTAAGGTTACTACCATTTGAGAGTTTTCATACTTCACCAAAGCATTATCTTGAATAACTTCGGTTACATACCATACATCTTTTAAGGCTTTTATTTGGCTAATTTTAGCTTTATCTAACACAAAACTTTTTCCATTTTTAGGAGAAACTCTTATGTCGGGGTCAAAAGATTTAAAGATTTTTCGATTCAAATCTTCCAAGCCATTAAATACCGACAAAACTATCACCAATGCCATTGTTCCGATGCCAATTCCGAGCATCGAAATAATAGAAATAAAATTGATAAAGCTTTTTTTCTTTTTTGAAAAAAAATACTTTTTGGCGATTAGAAATGAAAGATTCACAAACTAAGCTTATAATAATGTTGTTTTTTTTGAATAGCTACTTTTATTCTTCACCCTCGGCAGGAGCTGGAGGAATCACGATTCCAGCAAAAAGAGCATCCATTTTTTGAGCATATTCAGCCGTATCGTCAATATAGAATTGTAAGTTAGGGACAATTCTGAGCTGATGACGCACACGTTCTCCTAAAAGATTTCTAATTATTTTGGTGTTTTCTCTCACAATCTGTAAAACACCTTCTCTATCTTTTGCTAATAAAAAACTCAAATAAACCCTTGCTATCGCTAAATCTGGGGTAGTTTTTACATCCGTAATCGTAACAAAAGCCCCATCAAATAATTGTTTCAAATCTCTTTGAAAAATCTCGCCTAAATCTTTTTGTATCTGCTTTGCTACTTGTCTTTGTCTTTTCGATTCCATCGTTACTAATAATTTTGAGTGATGGAATGAATAAATGCGTGAATTGAAAAATGAATACACTCGAAATTCATTCTATCATTCTATCATTCTATCATTCAACCATTAATTTTATGCAAATATCCGCAAATTTTCGGGTTAAATAAAGTAAAGTTTCTCACTTCAGTTACTTTTTTCATAACTTTGTGCTGTAAACTAATCATTCAAGGCCTTGTTAACATTTTTTCGGTTAAACTCTCTGTTTCATATTTTTTCACTTCTTTTGCTGGTCGTGATTATCAAATTGCCTTTTATGGGGCAAAAACTACCACTACTTCTTCCCGAACTTGAGTGGATGTTGGTTGGAGAAAAAATCCACGAAGGACGCTTTTTATACCGAGAAGTATGGACAAACATAGGGCCATTGGCATCATTTGTTTATTGGGCTATTGATGTTTCGTTTGGACGTTCACAATTTGTTTATGAGTTCATAGCTATTCTAATAACTTACTTTCAGGCATTATATTTTACATTTGTCTGTAATACACGTCAAACTTATCTCGAAAAAAACTACGCTCCTGGTCTAATTTACGTGCTTTTAATGAGCCTTTCATTCGATATGAGTAAATTATCACCAGTTTTATTATCAACCACATTTTTACTTTTCGCCTTTAACAAACTTGTCAAACAAATGGAACGCAGAGAAGGTGTTTCGGATGAAGTATTTGAAGTTGGATTGTATATTGGTATTGCTTCATTGTTTCATCAGCCAACCATGGTTTTTATATTTTGGAGTGTCGCAAGTTTAGTATTTTTTACAAACGCTAACCTTCGCCAACACTTTTTGGCAATTTTAGGTTTTGGTTTACCATTATTTTTGGCTGGACTTTACTTTTATTTCTACGATTCGCTCGATGAATTCAAATACAACTGGTTCAATGGTATTTTCAAAATCAAGCAATATAGTTTAGAAGACTTCAAGAGTGCATTTATTGCCATTACCGTCCCGTCCGCATTGGCAGTATTTGGTTTTTTGAGGCAAACACAAGTAAGTAGATATAATAGTTATCAGCAACGTACACAGCAAATTATGCTCATTTGGGGAATTTCGTCACTTTTGGCCTTATTCTTATCACCCAACGTTGCTCCGATGCAGTTTATAATTTTTGTACCCTTTTTTGCGTATTTCATTACAGGCTTTTTCTTTCACTTACGTGGTGCATTTTTACCCGAATTACTATTCACAATCTTATTTTTATTTATTGTTTTTGTACAATACCAAGGAGTTACACCGTTTATTGGAAAAGGTTTTGAGCAATTAACAGACATGCGTGTGAGACCAAAAGAAATTCCAGAATTAATGAAAGGTCAAAAAATGCTGGTAATTGGCGAGCGAATTGATGAGTATACTTATGGAAAAGCCGCAACCTGTTATCTAAATTGGGAACTCTCTAAAATTGACTTAGAAAACCCCGATAACTACGAAAGTATCATTAATATTTTTGATAATTTCAAAAAAGACCCCCCAACAATTATCATTGATAAACAGAATGTTATACCGAAGATATTTAAGAGAATTCCTGCTTTAGCATCTGATTATCAAACCAGTAAAATTCAAGGAATTTATCAGAGAAAGTATTAAAAGAAAAGAGCTATGAATCTAAATTCATAGCTCTTTTTATTAGCAAGCAATTTTATCTGCTCGACGAGCATGACGCCCACCTTCAAATTCAGTTTTCAAAAATGTTTTTACACATTCTAATGCTAATTCTACATCAATAAATCTTGCAGGAAGACATATAACATTAGCGTTATTGTGCTGACGAATCAACTCTGCTACTTCGAGGTTCCAAACTAAACCAGCTCTGATACCTTTATGATGATTGGCTGTCATACAAACACCATTTCCACTGCCACAAATTAAGATTCCAAACTCGTATTGTCCACTTTCAACCGAACTGGCTAACTGATGTGCAGTATCAGGATAATCTACCGCTTCAGGCGTATAAGGGCCATAGTCTGCCGTTTCGTAATTTTGTTCTTGAAGCCAACGAAGTATGACTTTTTTGTACTCAAATCCAGCGTGGTCGCCTGCGATTGCTACTTTCATAGTTAATGTATCCCCAGCTCTTGATTTTAAAATTTAACACTGAATTTCTCTCTTTTGGGGAAAGGATTAAGCAAGAAAAATTCATTTTGTGGTATTTTAAACTTTTTTTTACAAATATACGTTTTCATTATCCAATTCTTTTCAAAAAAAGCTAAGAATTGTTTTATTCACCTTATTAAAGAATTACCTTCAACAAAAGAGAGAACTATTTCGTACGACAAACAAAAAAATTATGGCAGAAAAAGAAATTATATTAAATGAAGAAGAATTAATTCGTGAAGCATTTGAAGAAAAAGGATGGAACGAGATTCAGAGTCAAGATTCTTGGCAAATATTAAAAACAGTAGCAGAATTTGTTGATGGATTTGACCGTTTGGCAAAAATCGGCCCGTGTGTAACAATTTATGGTTCGGCACGCACTAAACCTGACCACAAATACTACTTACTTTCAGAAGAAATTGCAGTAAAGTTAGTTTCTAAAGGATATGGTGTGATTACAGGTGGTGGCCCTGGTGTAATGGAAGCAGGGAATAAGGGGGCTGCTGAAAATGGTGGAAAATCGGTAGGTTTGAACATTAAGCTACCTTTTGAGCAAGTACCCAACAAATTCGTTGACCCTGATAAAAGTATCAATTTTGATTATTTCTTTGCACGTAAGGTATGTTTCATGAAATATTCGCAGGGATTTATTGTAATGCCAGGTGGCTTCGGAACACTTGACGAATTATTTGAAGCATTGACCTTAATTCAAACTAAGAAAATTGCACGTTTCCCAATCGTAATGGTAGGTACTGAATACTGGAAAGGATTACTCGATTGGTTGAATCAGACAATGTGTGAGAAAGAAAAAAACATCAATCCAGAAGATATGAATCTAATTAAGCTGGTTGATACAGCCGAAGATGCAGTTAAAGTTATCGACGAATTCTACGGTAAGTATTTATTGAAACCAAACTTCTAATTTTAGTTCTGAATGCTGAGTTCTGAATTCTGAGTAATAATGAGAAAACTCAGAACTCAGAACTCTTAACTCAGAGCTAAAATTAAGCTTCTTCGCCTACGATTTCTTCTAAAGCAGCCGATAAGTGCATAGCAATCATTTCAGCCGAACGTCCTTCGATGTGGTGTCTTTCAATAAAGTGAGCCACTTCACCATCTTTAAAAATCGCAATCGCTGGCGATGATGGTGGGAAAGGGATATAAGTACGCATTTGTTGTACAGCATCAGTATCAACACCCGCAAAAACAGTAACAAGCGAATCAGGTTTTGCTTCTGTACGTTGTAAAGCCAATTTCACACCTGGACGGCAAGTTCCAGCCGCACAACCACATACCGAGTTGATAACAACCAATGAAGTACCTTTCTGATTGGCAATAAAATTATCTACGTCTGACGCAGAAAGTAATTCTTGAAAACCAGCGTTTACTAAGTCGGCTTTCATAGGTGCAACTAAATGAGGAGGATACATAAATTTAGCCGCTCCCCTGCCCCTAAAGGAGAGCTTTTATTTGATGGTTATAAAATGTCATAGGGCATTTTTGACATTCTTTTAATAATTATAATCTACTTTAATGCCTTAAATACCGTCATTAGATTTACATAAACCCAAGTTCAAGTTTGGCTACTTCCGACATCATATCGGTTGCATAAGGTGGGTCGAAAGTCAATTCTACACTTACGTCACTCACCTCTTCAATTTCACGAATTTTTTGTTCAATTTCTACAGGAATCGATTCAGCCGAAGGACAAGACGGAGAAGTGAGTGTCATTAAAACATAAACATTATTTACTGGAAAAATCTTTATGTCGTAAATCAAGCCCAATTCATACACATCAACGGGTATCTCTGGGTCATAAACCTGCTTAATTGCTTCTATTACTTTATCTTTTAATTCTTGCTCAGTCATTGTATTTATTTTATATAGAATTAATCGTTTGCCTGATATGCAATACCGTAGGCTTTCATTTGTTTTACCATTGAAGCCAACCCATTAGAACGAGTCTGAGCCAAATGGCTTGCTAAACCGACTTTATCAATAAAATATAAATCGGCGTTCGCAATTTCTTCTGGTGTATGATTAGTCATTACTTTTACGAGCATACTAACCAAACCTTTCACTATAATTGCTTCACTATCAGCTTCAAAATGTATTTTACCATCTTGCTTATAGGCGTGAAGCCATACTATTGATTGGCAACCTTTGATGATATTATCTTCAGTTTTAAACTCATCTGAAAGTTTAGGCAACTTTTTTCCTAAATCAATGATGTACTCGTATTTTCCTTCCCAATCATCGAAGAGTTCAAACTCTTCAATGATTTCATCTTGTATTGCGTTTATGGTCATAATTTATAATTACAAAATCCTTACTGGCTTACAAAACCATTTTCTTAACCTTATGAATGCCAGCAACCAACTTATCAATTTCTTGTGTTGTATTATAAACAGCAAATGAGGCTCTTGAAGTTCCGGGAAGTCCCAATCGGTTCATCAAGGGTTGTGTACAATGGTGGCCCGTGCGAACTGCAATTCCTTGCTGGTCGAGAATAACGCCTACATCTTGCGGATGTACACCATCTAAAACAAACGAAACCACCGAAACTTTCTCCTTTGCTTGCCCAACAATTCGTAAGCCTGAAATCTCAGAAAGCTGTTCAGTAGCATATTTCAGTAGTTCATCTTCGTAAGCCGCAATATTTTCTTTTCCTAATTCATTGATGTAATCAATGGCAAATTTTACGGCTACAACATCAGCAATATTTGGTGTTCCTGCTTCAAACTTATAAGGTAATTCATTATAAGTAGTTTTCTCAAACGTTACCTCTTTTATCATTTCTCCTCCACCACGATATGGCGGCATGGCATTTAAAACATCTGATTTTCCATAAAGTACGCCCATACCAGTTGGACCAAATAATTTATGAGCTGAAAAAGCATAAAAATCAGTATCTAACTCTTGTACATCAATCGTGATATGTGAAGATGCTTGAGCTCCATCAATCAAAACTTTTGCTCCAACGGCATGTGCTTTATCAATAATAAACTTCACATCGTTGATTGTGCCGAGAGCATTAGAAACGTGAACGACTGAAACGAATTTAGTTTTTTCCGAAAGCATTTTTTCGTATTCTTCCAGAAGTAAATCGCCTTTATCATCAATCGGAATCACTTTAAGTACACACCCTTTTTCTTCGCAAAGCATTTGCCACGGCACTATATTGGAGTGATGTTCTAATGTAGAAATAATGATTTCATCACCTTCTTTCAGAAACTTACGACCGTAAGTTTGAGCAACTAAATTAATACCGTCAGTTGTTCCGTAGGTAAAAATAATCTCTTCTTTATGTGCCGCATTCAAAAACTTCTGAATGGTTGTACGTGAATCTTCAAATGCTGAAGTTGCTTTTTCCGCCAAAAAGTGAATACCTCGGTGGATATTCGCATTGTAATGGCCATAATAGTTTGACAAAGCTTCTAAAACAATCGTAGGTTTTTGAGTAGTGGCTGCATTATCAAAATATACTAAATCACGACCATTTACTTTTTCATCAAGAATCGGAAAATCCTTACGAATTTTATTAATATCTAATATTGACATATTTTCTTTGTTGTAGATTTGCAATTTTGGAGAACCCTCAATCGCTTACAGTTTTTTAACTCCAAATAGGCGATTCTGGAGAATCGCTCCACAGAATAACAAGCAAGTACTATTTTTAGTTTGGAATAATTCTAAATTAAATCAAAATTTTAAAACGAAATGTTGCTTTGGCTGTTTCTTCCTAAAAAATACGATTCCAACCCAAAATAAATCAATGCTTACACGAACTGATTCATGATTTTGAATTTTAGTCCAAGCATTCTGCATTTCTTCTGACCAATAAATATCATCAAAAATGAAACAACTATCTTCGTGGGCTTTACTCAAACATTGCTCAAAATAACGAATCGTTGGTTCGTAACGGTGATTGGCATCGAAGAAAACAAAATCTAACTTTTGAACCTTTTGTAATTCTATGGGTAAAGTTTCGTCTATATTTCCAGTTATAATTTCAATGTTTTTAAAAGAAAGTTTATCGAAATTTTCTTGGGCAATCTTGGCAGTTTCTTCACAGCCTTCAAAGCTTTTTAGGTTTGTTTCTTGATTTGCTTTTCCTAAATAGGCGGTTGTTAAACCAAGTGAAGTACCTAAATCAAAAATAGTTGAGTACTGATAATATTTGATAATTCGGTAAAAAAACTGGGCTAAACTTGGCTTTTTGAGCGATTTACGTGCAATATCGCTTACTGTACGCTGAATACTCTTATTGGTCTTTGCTCCTGCTCCAAAATCATTGATATTGATAATACGATTATCTCTCAATAATTTTTCCCTTAAAGTTTCAATACCTTCATAATCACTGTCAAGAGATTTAGCTTTAAGAATTTTGGTGTAAAAGTCGAAAACAAAAGGCGAATGCAGAGAATGTTCATCTTTTGATTTAAACAGATATTTAATGTAATCAAGAATCATGGCACAAAAATAGCAAAAAAGCACGACAGATTGCCGTGCTCGTTTGCTATTAACAAGATAAAATCTTGTATTATTGATTATTTTCGATTGACTCTTCTTTTTTGGTTCTTCCAAACGAAAGTGTATCACCTTCACCACTGTAATCAACCAAAATAGTATCGCCTTCTTGAACATCACCTTTGAGGATTTCTTCAGCCAATGGGTCTTCCACATATTTTTGAATCGCACGATTCAATGGTCTTGCACCGTATTGTTGGTCATATCCCTTTTCAGCTAAGAAATCTTTTGCTTTATCGCTCAATTCGATGTGATAACCAATATTTGTGATACGTGCTACCAAACGACCGAGAGCGATATCAATAATTTTATGAATATCTTCACGACTCAACGAATTGAATACAATTACATCATCGAGACGGTTTAAGAATTCAGGTGAGAAGGTTTTCTTCAACGCATTTTGAATTGTTCCTTTCACAATTTCATCTTGATTATCGGTTCTCGCTTTGGTTGCAAAACCAATTCCTGTACCAAAATCTTTCAAATCACGAACCCCAATATTTGAAGTCATGATGATGATTGTATTACGGAAGTCAACTCTACGGCCAAGGCTATCAGTCAAGATACCGTCATCAAGCACTTGCAACAAGATGTTATACACATCAGGGTGTGCTTTTTCAATCTCATCAAGCAACACTACCGAATATGGCTTTCTACGAATTTTCTCAGTCAACTGACCGCCTTCTTCGTAACCAACGTATCCTGGAGGTGCCCCAACCAAACGAGAGATACTGAATTTCTCCATGTATTCACTCATATCGATTCTTACTAAAGCATCCTCTTTATCAAAAAGATACGTGGCAAGAGTCTTGGCCAGTTCGGTTTTACCAACCCCAGTTGGGCCTAAGAAAATAAACGAACCAATTGGTTTTTTAGGGTCTTTTAAGCCCACACGTGTACGCTGAATTGATTTCACGAGTTTCTCAACGGCTGGGTCTTGCCCTACGATTCTGCCACGAAGTGCATCGCCCATGTTCAAGATTTTCTCGCCATCATTCATGTTTACTCGCTTCACAGGAATTCCTGTCATCATCGCTATCACATCACCTACGTTGTCTTCGGTTACTGTGTAACGCTTGGTTTTGGCTTCTTCTTCCCAAGCGATTTTAGCTTTATCGAGTTGTTCTAAAAGCTTTTTCTCACGGTCACGGAGTTGAGCAGCTTCTTCGTAGCGTTGACTCTTCACTACCTGATTTTTCTCTTTTTTGATTAACTCAACTTGTTCTTCCAAGAAAAGGATATCTTGTGGAACGGAAATATTATTGATGTGTACTCTTGCTCCAACTTCATCCAATACATCAATAGCTTTATCTGGAAGATAGCGGTCTGTGATATATCTTTCTGATAATTTCACAGCAGCCTCCAAGGCATCTGGTGTGTAGCTTACGTGGTGGTGGTCTTCGTACTTATCTTTGATATTATTCAAGATTTCGATGGTTTCGTCGATTGAAGTTGCCTCAACCATAACCATTTGGAAACGACGTGCCAATGCACCATCTTTCTCAATATACTGACGATACTCATCAAGCGTTGTGGCACCAATACATTGGATATCGCCACGGGCAAGAGCTGGCTTAAACATATTTGATGCATCGAGCGAACCACTTGCACCACCTGCTCCTACAATCGTATGAATTTCATCTATGAATAAAATCACGTCAGGCGATTTCTCTAACTCATTCATTACGGCTTTCATTCGTTCTTCAAATTGGCCACGGTATTTTGTACCTGCTACCAATGAAGCTAAATCAAGCGTTACAACACGTTTTCCGAATAAAATTCGAGAAACTTTCTTCTGCACAATTCTAAGAGCAAGACCTTCGGCAATGGCAGTTTTACCTACCCCAGGCTCACCAATCAAAATTGGGTTATTTTTCTTACGTCTCGAAAGAATCTGAGCTACACGCTCAATTTCCTTTTCACGTCCAACAATCGGGTCGAGTTTACCAGCTTCGGCAAATTTGGTTAGGTCACGTCCGAAGTTATCTAAAACAGGTGTTTTAGATTTCTCAGGATTTTTTTGTTCTCCTTTTTGCTGAGAATACCCACCAGTGCCACCGCCGAAAATTCTTTCATCGTCATCATCAGTCTCTGGACGTTCCATCACAGGTTTCTGACCGGTTAGTTGATACTCAAGCATTTCTTTTGTCTGTTCGTAATTAAGGTGGAATTTTTGTAAAATCTGTCCACCGAGGTTATCGCCGTCACGCAAAATGGCCAACAGCAAATGCTCAGTACCTATCAATTGTGATTTAAAGATTTTGGCCTCTAAATGGGTGATTTTCAAAACTTTTTCAGACTGGCGAGTAAGTGGAATATTCGCCAAGTTTTTAATATTGTTGGTTGCAGTGCCTTTGGTGGCCTGCTCAATAGTGATGCGTAGTTCGTCGAGTTGTACGCCTGAATCTCTCAATAGATTTAGAGCAATTCCCTCACCATCTCTAATCATCCCCAAAATCAAGTGTTCGGTTCCGATGTAATCATGTCCCAGTCGAAGTGCTTCTTCACGAGCTAAGGTTATGATTTCTTTGACTTTCTGTGAAAATTTAGGCTCCATTAAAAATAATTTTGAATGAGTGAATTGAAGAATGATAGAATGTTTGTTGAATTAGTTTGACTGATAGTGAACTTAGGAATTTTGATAAACCCTTATTCTATCAATCATTCATTCAACCATTCGCTCATTATCTATACTGCAATATAACGGATTATTAATAAAGTGTGTTCAAATCAAGATAGATTTTTTTAAAATTTCTGTAGCCTGATTTCCACGGCAATATAGCAAATCAATTATAGAAAGATTAGGAACAAATTCATTGCCAAAATTTTGTTGATATGGGCTTGGTTGATAAAATTGGCTACTATCTGATACTTTTTTCGGACTTATTAGATTTCTGGCATCAAAAACAGTCGAATTGGCTTCTTTTTCATAAACACCACTCTGACGAATTGTCTTGTTTACTCGCAAAAGCTTCAGACACATTGTCAGCATTTCAAAGTTCAAATCCCATAAATAAGTATGTTTTTTATCATAAATATTCTTAAAATAATCTGAATAAAACTCATAAAATGGAGATTTACCGTAAGCAGCACTCATGGTTCGCCAATGGTTGATGTGCCACCGCTGGCTGTAATCAATTTTAACATCTTTAATTAAAAGTTTTTTATTACCATCAAGTACTGGCACAACCAACATTTCGGTTTTGTTAGAGCCTAAAATGTAGCAACGGTTCCGATAAGACTGTTTTGCATAGTTTTCGTTCGATTCTAAGACTATCTCTGAGAATGATTGAATACAACTAAAAAATTCGATGCTGGGCAAATAATGTAAATCAATCAAAACTGACTGTATATCAAGTGTTTTCATTTAGCAAAAAAACATATTTTCAAAAAAATATACAATTCATTTTAGCAAAACCGTTAAAATGTATAGATTTTTTCTGAAATTTGTAATCAAACGCATACACTTTCCCAAAAAGCATGACAAGGATTATTACTTACTTATACTTACTGCTTGCCTCCGTCCATTTTACAGTTTTGGATAGCACTTTTTTTGTTAATAAAACAAACACAACAACTTCATTTATTGAAATTCCGCTCAATTTATCGGCCAAAGACAAACGAAATAATATTCAATTACAACCAAAATTTATGGTTGTGTCAGTAACCGACGGCAAAGTAATTCCGCTCAAAGAAATTGATGGTAGGGTAACAGTAATGGTTAAAAGTGGAGAATCATATAAGATAACAGCTCAACTCGATGGCTACCACACAAAAGAGAAAATTCAAAATATTGCACCAGACCAAGATAAAGAAGGGTTCAATGTAGTACTTGATATGGAGCCTCAACCATCAGCGGCATTGATTCTAAAAGCTATTGATGATGCAACTGGTGACTATGTTGACGCTACTTTCACAATTACAGCTGGTGATAAAACTTACACTGGAAAAACAGGTAAAGGTATTCCATATTATAGAATGATTATCACTAAAGCTGATTTATACACAGTTGAGGTAACATCGAATAGTCATAAACCTAAAAGAGAAAGTTTTGCTTTGGAGGTAGGCGACCCCGCTCGCTCATATAATAAGGAAATAAGGCTCGAAAAGCCTGTCAATGGCGTTAAAATTCTGATTGTTGGTGATGATACCAAGAAAGTTCTTAAAGGTGTAAGCCTAAAAATTACGAATACCACAGATAATGTCCTTTTCTTTGATAATTTATTACCTGAAGGTGAAGCTGTTGTAGAATTCGACCCTGCAAAAAGATATTCTGCTTCAATGGAACAGTCTGGTTATACACCATTAAAGTTAGATTTAAAGGTAACAAGTCAAAAGGAATTAGTTCTCACAATGCCTTCTGAAAGTTTCTTTTCATTTGGGGCTTATGATAAACTTTCGGGTAAACGTCTTCCCGCAACATTCAAGATTTCGTACAAAGATAAAGTTCAGGAAATTCAAGGGACTACCGATGCTGATATAAAATTCAAGCCAACCGAAGGCGGTATCTACACCGTTGAGGTAAGCCATCCCAATTATACGACTAAAAAAGAGCCGTTTAATTTAGAAAATTTGAGTGCGGGTAAATTGACCCACAAAATCATGCTTGAAAGTACGGTTGATGAATATATCATCTTGGTACAGGATGACGAAAATAAACAGCTAATTCAAGGAGCAGATGTAAAAGTATTTGATGATTTAAAACAACCCGTTCCAGTAAAACTTAATCCTAAAACTGGTGAATACAAGATAGTATTAGAAAAAAATAAAGACTATTTCCAACAAATTGAGGCAAACGGTTACATAAAAAAAACGGGTACACTTCAACGAAGCACCAGTAAGTTGATTGGGATAAATATGCAGAAAGTGTTCCAAACTGTATTCTATTCAGCTATTGATGGCATTACCAAAAAGCCCATTGAAGCAAAGTATAAAGTAATGCGTTCTGACCAAGAGCCGCTAATCGGTACTTCTGATGCTACTAAACAATACAAAATAGACCTTTACCCGCAAAAGAAATATACCTTAGAGGTTTCAGCTGATGGTTATACTACTCTAACAGAAAACCCTGAGTTTACCGCAGGAAAAACAGAAAAGGACGGCGCAAAAATCATTGAACTACAAAAAGATGCCTACACATTTACCTTTAAAGTCGTAGATGCTCAAAAAAAACAAGCTATCAATACAGCAAAACTTTCAATCCTAAATTTGAAAGATAACCAGCCCGTAGGCACAACAAACGATAAAAATACCTTTACCGTTAGCCTTCCAATTACAGGAAATTATTCTGTAACGGTTGATGCCGATGGATATGAAAAATCTACTCAAAATATTGATGTAAAAGCGTTAGCTTCCAATAGCCAGTTCGAACAAGAAATCCCTCTATTCAAAAATGCTTTTGATAAAATAAAATTAATGGTGCAAGATGAAGATAAAGGTGGAAATGTTGCCAATGCCAATCTTCGAGTTTTTAATGCCAACAATGAGCCAATTGCTATTGTGGCAAATCCAATTTCGGCAGAATGGTTAGCCGACTTAAAAAACGACGAATCTTACAGTGTTGAAATAAAAGCGGATGGCTACGTTCCGTATCGTGGAACACTGCCCAAAAGCCCTGCCAATAAAACTGTTAAATTAAAAATCAAGAAAGTACCAACCGAAGAGATTATCATTGCTCCGATTGATGCTCTAACGAAGAAAAGCATTATATCAGAATTTAAAATTACTACGAACGGCGAAGTAGTTAACGGAACGCTTATGCAAGGCGGCACACGCATGAAAGCTACGCTAACACAGGATAAAGGCTATGAATTAGAGTTGAATGCCAATGGCTACAAATTATTTAAAGATGCAGTCAATCTTTCGTCAGCCATTAATGGAATAATTACCATTGCACTAAAAAAAGATGCGTATGGGTTTAATTTCAAAGCATTAGATACAAAAAACAAACAGCCGATTCCGAATGTTAAGCTCAAACTAACCGACGAAGCCAATCAATCAGTAACAGCAAAATTTGCTATCGAAACACAAGATTTTCAAGCTAATCTTCTACCCGACAAAAAATATAGTATGGAAGTAGAAGCTCCAGGATATGAAGTCTATGCCGAAACGGTTGATGTTTCTGCACTCGCCTCTGCCACTGACTTCAAACGTGATATATTTATGGTGAAGAAAGAAGTTGAAAAGAAGCCTGAACCAAAACCTGAGCCTAAAAAAGAAGAACCAAAACCTGTAGAAAAGAAGCCTGAGCCAGTAAAAGTACCTGAAAAACAAGTAGAAGTCGCTGTAACCACACCAGAGAAACCAGTAGAAAAAAAGCCTGAGCCTGCACCTAAAAAAGTAGAGAAAAAAGAAGAAAAGGTGTATGTTGATAATGCAACGGTGATTACCGACGAAGATTTTAAGGTAAAGGTAGAGATTTTTGAAAACTTAGGGGTTGGAAAAAGATTTAGATTGAGTAATTTGTATTTTGAGCAAAGTAGTTCACAAATCAAACCGCAATCATTTCCACAGCTTGATAAGTTAGTGAATACCATGAAACTAAATCCGAAAGTTAAGCTTGAGATTGTTGGATATACGGATAATAACGGAGACCCTCGTCTAAATTTAGCGTTATCGCATTTTAGAGCAACGGTTGTATCAAACTACTTATTCAATAAAGGAGTGGCAGCCAACCGAATTAAAGCAATCGGCAAAGGACAAGACGAACCCATTGCTCCAAATGATACCGAAGAAAATCGTACTAAAAATCGTAGAGTAGAGTTTGTGATTACAGAAAACTAAAATATAGTTTTGATATTATGCAACGACCCTTGAATTTACTCTGGGGTCGTTGCTCTTTTTATACGGTCATTGATTGCACGACCTAAACCTTTTTCGGGAAGTAAATCGGTATAAATTTTATCAAAGCCACGAGTATCAAGCAAACGCATGTAGGCAAATAGATTTTTTGCAGCTTCGGCTAAATCTCCCGTTGATGAAAGTAAAAGCTGATTTTCTTGAGGAATTAAAGGATGAAATTTATCAAAACCCAAATAGCCTATTTTTCCTACATTATTATCAACCAATGACAAATCGCCAGTAACCAATAACTGAGTACGTGGAGCATAATGACTTTTAAGCATTCCAGGTGCTTTCGGATTCGACGAAGAATGCTCTTCAATTCTTACTTTCCCAACAATATTTTCTATCTCTTCAATCGCAAGTCCCCCCTTTCTAAAAACTACAATCTCGTCACTAAAAAAACCGATGATTGAAGATTCTATCCCCACAGTACATTCACCACCATCGAGAATATATTTAATTTTTTCACCAAGCTGATTATCAACATGTTGGGCAGAAGTTGGAGAAATATATCCGAATGGATTTGCACTCGGTGCTGCCAATGGAAAATCTAAGTTTTCCAACAATTGTAAGGCCAAAGGATGATTGGGAATTCGAACAGCCACTGTATCAAGACCAGAAGTTACCAAATCAGAAATAATATCTTTTTTAGGTAAAAGTAGTGTCAAAGGTCCAGGTATAAAATGATTGGCCAGTAATTGAGCTTTCTCTGGAATTTCGCTCACAAACTCACGCACACGCTCAACACTCGATGTATGCACGATGAGTGGGTCGAAAGTTGGTCTGTTTTTGACTGTAAAAATCTTGGTTATGGCCTCAGTATTATAAGCATTACCCGCTAAACCATAGACAGTTTCGGTGGGCATTCCAATCACCTCACCCGACTTTAATATCTCAATTGCTTCTTTTATGTCTTTTCCTATAACTGCCATCAAACTAATTCTTTTTCAAAATAAACAATATCGGGTTCTGGATTAAAATTGTATGGTTTTGTTTCGCTAAAACCCATTGCAGCATAAAGATAATTGGCCGACTGCAAGCGTCTCAAAGTATCCAACTTCATTATTTGGTAACCTTTGACTTTGGCTTCTTCCATCAATTTGTTTGCCAACATTTTACCGAGTCCGAGGCCTTGAAATTCAGGTTTTACGAACAAACGTTTCATTTCGCAGATACCTTCTTCGAGTTTCCAAAGTGCAATACAGCCCGCTGGTTGGTCATTTACTTTTGCTAAGAAAATCGCACCGTCTGGTTCGGCATATTTAGCAGGAAGTTTTGACAGTTCATTCTCAAAGTCCTGAAAATCAAGGTTTACCTGCAAAAACTCAATATACCTTCTGAATAGTTGCTTTACGTCTTCTAAATCCTGATGTGTACTTATTTTATTTATTTCAATCTTTATCATTTTCTAAAAAGTGTATCCTACCTCCATCAAGGTCAATCCCTCGGGTGGCACTGCCCTACCCGCCCTGTTTCTATCCTTAGAAAGTATGATTTGCTCAAAATCTTCTAAACTCAATTTTCCCAAACCAACCTCAAGCATCGTTCCTACTATTGCCCTCACCATTCCACGCAAAAACCTATCTGCCTTTATATGAAACAACAAAAACGAATCTTGTTGTTCCCAGTATGCAAACTCAATACTACAATTAAAGGTTTGAACATCGGTTTTTACTTTACTAAAGCATTGATAATCAATGTACATCTTCATTATTTCACCCGCAGCATTCATTGAGGCTATATCAAGCCTTGGTTTGTAAAAATAAGCCAATTCATGCCAAAATGGATTCTTTTCTTGCAAAATTCGGTAAAGATAACGCCTATGTGTTGCATCGAATCTTGAATGAAAATCATCTGCTACTAATCTGATTTGCTTGATTGCAATACCTCTTGGTAGAATCCCGTTCAAACCATTAACAAGCCTTCCTATATCAGTAATAGCTTCATCAACATCAAAATGGGCATATTGCTGAGCAGCATGTACACCAGTATCGGTTCTACTACTTCCTGTTATATCTATTTTTTTCTTGAGGATTGTTGAAAGACCTTTTTCGATACATTCTTGCACACTGATGGCATCAGGTTGAATCTGCCAGCCATGAAAATCAGTGCCTTTGTATGAGCATTCTATTAAATATCGCATTTACAAAGATAATTATGATTTATGAATTACGATTGACGAATCTCGATTAAAATGTCACTTCGCCATAATTCAAGGGTAATTACCTTATTCGAAAATTCAATCAAACAGTTTATTGTTATTTTTTATTGAAAAATATTACGCACATTTTTCATCGTAAAATCAAAAAATCAACGCCCAAAAACACAAACTATAAGCAACTAACTATCAGACATTTACACGAAAAAGTCATTCTCTTTCAATTTCAAATTCTACGTTTTGGAGGCGTTTTCTTATCAACAATCTTATCCACATCGTGGAACATTTTACCCACAGCGTGGAACATTTAATTGTTTATTAACATTAAAAGTCAGATATTTGAGCCAGTAATTTTCTCTAACCACAAGAAATGGGAAAAATAATAGCAATTGCCAATCAAAAAGGTGGTGTAGGCAAAACCACAACCACAATTAACCTTGCAGCCAGTTTGGCTGCTCTCGAATTTCGTACGCTCATTATTGATGCCGACCCGCAAGCGAATGCTACATCGGGCTTAGGGTTCAACCCCAAAGAAGTCGAAAACAGTATTTATGAATGTATGGTCGATGATATTCGTCCACGTGATATTATCATCGAAACCGATTTCCCAAACCTCGATTTACTGCCATCGCACATCGACTTAGTTGGTGCCGAAATTGAGATGATTAACCTTCCGAAGCGTGAAGAGAAAATGAAAGAATCGCTCATGGACGTAAAAGACATGTACGATTTTATCATCATTGACTGCTCGCCATCGCTGGGTTTAATCGTTATCAATAGTCTTACGGCTGCTGACTCGGTTATCGTACCCGTTCAATGCGAATACTTTGCCTTAGAAGGACTCGGAAAGTTATTGAATACCATCAAGATTATTCAACAACGCCTCAACCCTGCCCTTACGATTGAAGGTATTTTATTGACGATGTATGATTTAAGGGTTCGCCTTTCTAACCAAGTAGTACATGAGGTAACGACTCACTTTAGAAATATGGTGTTTCAAACACTCATCCCTCGAAACATCCGTCTTTCTGAATCTCCGAGTTATGGTGTTCCTGCTTTGGCACAAGATGCCGATAGCAAAGGTGCGATTAGTTACTTAAACCTTGCTCGTGAGATTTTGGTGAAAAATGGTAAACTCGGACAGGAGAACTAACAAAATTCAATTCACAAACGACAAAACAACAATGAAGATAGGTTTTGCAACCCCAAAACTTTTTCTTCATTAATAATAGTATATATGGAGCCTAAGGTAGCAAACACAAAGAAAAGCATGACTGGACTTGGAAGAGGTCTGGGAGCATTGCTGTCTGATTCGGGTTCGGAAAAAGGGGCTGAGAAAAGTTTTGAAACCCCTGTACCACGCCGAATGGAAGCCATGAGTTCGATGCACGAAATCATGATTGAGTCGGTAGAAACAAATCCATTTCAACCACGTACACACTTCGACCAAGAAGCCTTACAGGAATTAGCCGAATCGATTAAGGTTTTAGGTATCATTCAACCAATCACAGTTAAAGAAGCAAGCCCAGGAAAATATACGCTTATCTCAGGAGAACGTCGTTTGCAAGCTTCTAAATTGGCTGGTTTCACGAAAATACCTGCATATATCCGCACGGCCAACGACCAACAAATGCTCGAAATGGCTCTCATCGAAAACATTCAGCGTGAAAACCTGAATGCCATAGAGATTGCCCTCAGCTATCATCGTTTACTTAGCGAATTTCAATTGAAACAAGAAGAATTAGGTGATAGAGTTGGAAAAAACCGTACGACCGTAAATAATTATTTGAGACTCTTGAAGCTACCCGATGTGATTCAGGCTGCGGTAAGAGATAGTGAGATTTCAATGGGTCATGCTCGTGCTTTGATTAATATTGATAATCACGAAACGCAGATAAAACTTTTCAATAAGATTGTTCAAGAAAACTGGTCGGTAAGAAAAGTTGAAGACGAAGTAAGAAGATTGACGTTGATTATTCCTGAAGAAGGAAAAGTGACTCGTCAAGTAACTATAAAACAAGAGATTTCATCTTTACAGTTCAGACTACAAGGTTATTTCGGAACGAAAGTTTTGGTTAAAGCCGATGAAAAACACAAAGGTGAAATCAAGATTCCGTTTACTTCAAAAGAAGAACTCGACAGAATCCTTAATGCAATAAAAGTTAACGAATAATTCGTTAAGGAATGTTAAATACTTGGTTTTCTGATACTTACCCAAAACCGTAGGCGTTATTAAACCAAAAATTTTAAACATAATGATGAGGATTTTAATCGTCTTGTGCTTGATTTCGAGTACAGCCTTCGCCCAAAAGCTTGATACTGCCAAAGTTTTAAGCACAACGAAAGCTATAATTGATACAACAAAGAAGAAAAGTTTTTTGAAAAATATTGTCAAAACTGACTCATCTAACAAAGGGAGTATTCCTCGAACCGTATTATTACGCTCTTTGATACTTCCTGGTTGGGGGCAGGCCACCAATAGACAATATTGGGTAATACCAATTGTATATGGAGCAGCAGCTGGTGGAATTTACGCCATTTGGTGGAATAACGACAAGTACAAATTTTATAAAAGCTATTTAGCACAAATCGTTATTGACAAAAAAACTGAGGTATATATTCCTGTCAATGGCGAATTACGTGGGCCGTTTGTACAAACACAGATTGAGCCAGCAGTAAAAGCGTACCATCGCCAACGTGACTTATCATGGATTGCTTTGGCAGCAGGCTGGACCCTACAGGCAATCCAAGCCAACGTATCAGCTCACTTAAGAGGTTTTGACATGAGCGATGATATTTCGCTGAAATTTGAACCGTCTATTGAGTCTTCATCATTCGGAGCATCCGCTGGTGTAAAACTTAGAGTAAACTTTTAATTATTTCAAATAAATTACAAACTGGAAGTATGCGAATTGCACTTTTAGGGTATGGAAAAATGGGAAAAGTAATCGAGCAGATTGCTTTGCAACGTGGCCATGAGATTTCGGCAAGAATAGATGTGAGTAATCGCACAGAGATTTTAGCACTTAGCCGTGAAAACACCGATGTTGTGATTGAGTTTAGTTCGCCAGAATCGGCCTATGGAAACTTAAAATATTGTATGGAATTTGGAATTCCAACGATATGTGGTACCACTGGCTGGCTTCAACATAAACCTGAAATTGAAAAGCTTTGCGTTGAAAATAAGGCTGCGTTTTTCTATGCTTCTAATTACAGTATCGGTGTAAATCTTTTCTTTGAGCTAAATAAAACATTGGCTCGATTGATGAATCCTTACAAGGAATTTAAAGTTTCTACCAACGAGATTCATCATACCGAGAAAAAAGATGCTCCAAGTGGAACTGCGATTACTTTGGCTGAAGGTATCATTGATAATTTGGCTGACAAAACAACTTGGACTAACAACCAAATTGCGGCCGATAATGAAGTGCCGATTTGGTCGTCGAGAGAAGGGAAAGTTCCAGGAACACATACTGTAAAATATATTTCAGACGTTGACCAAATAGAAATTACTCACATCGCACACAGCCGTCATGGGTTTGCACTCGGAGCGGTTATAGCGGCCGAGTGGCTCAATGGCAAACAAGGAGTATATGGAATGAATGACCTTTTGGGATTGAAATAATGATTCAAAATAACCTTAAATAGATTCTAAAGTATTAAAAACTATATCAATGGCAGAAGTACAAACTAATACAAAACCAAAAAAGAAAAAATCAGCTATTAGAGAATGGTGGGATTCGGTGCTATTTGCAGTTGTTGCGGCTACACTCATTAGATGGATGTTTTTAGAAGCTTATACCATTCCAACAGCTTCGATGGAAAAAAGCTTGTTAATCAATGATTTTCTTTTTGTAAGTAAACTGCACTACGGTTCTCGCACTCCGAAAACAATTTTGCAAGTTCCGCTTACACACCAAAAAATTTGGTTTACTGATATCCCTTCCTATTCAGACCTTATTCAGTTACCTCAATTCCGTTTGCCAGGCTTTACATCTGTTAAAAACAATGATGTGGTAGTTTTCAATTATCCAGGTTGCCCAGAACGCCCCGACGAATTTGGTGGGTATGACAAATATCCAGTTGATTTACGTACCAATTACATCAAGCGTTGCGTAGGTATTGCAGGAGATGTACTCGAAGTGCGTGATGGTCAAGTATTTATCAATGGTAAAATGTCGGATAATCCAGAAAAAATGCAAATGGAATATGCCATTGAAACCAATACACAAGTAAACGAAAAGATTTTCAAGAAGTATGAAATCACTGAGTTTGAGCAAGATTTACGAATGACTGATAAAACTATTTATTATGTTACGGCATCGGCTAAAGCAGTGAATGAGATGAAAGGTTTAGATTTTGTTAAGAGTGTTACTCCAATGCTAATGGCCAAAGGAGATACTACTGACCGTAGATATCCAACATTCCCGCATAATACTCGTTTATTCCCTTTCAATCGTGACAATTATGGCCCGATTACGATTCCGAAAAAAGGTATGACAGTAACCTTAGACGAGAAGAACATTGCTCTCTACAAAGGCGTAATTACTACTTTTGATGGAAACGAAAACGCAAAATATGACAACGGTAGAATCTTGATTGATGGCAAGCCAATTACCTCTTATACATTCAAACAAGATTATTTCTTCATGATGGGAGATAACCGTCATGGCTCCGATGATTCTCGTTTCTGGGGATTTGTACCAGAAGACCACATCGTAGGAAAAGCAGTATTTATCTGGATGTCAATCGATAGCGAAGGCAGTTTCTTAAATAAAATACGTTGGAGCAGGCTGTTTTCGATAATTAGATAAGGCACATAGGCACTTAGTAGCAAAGGCACAAAGAAATTAAATCTTTGTGCCTTTTTAATATAAACTCCCCTTTAGAGGTTGGGCGGTCCGCCGCAGCGGGCTTACCACTCAATTTCTGCAACTCCCCTACTTTTTAAGTAATTATTAGCTTGACTAAAATGCTTATTACCAAACCAACCACCAAAATTGGCCGACATAGGCGACGGGTGCTTTGATTTCAATACAAAATGCTTTTTTGTATCAATAATTTTCCCTTTATCCTGAGCATATTTTCCCCAAAGCATAAATACAACACCTTCTTTTTCATCATTGATACATTGTATCACTGCATCAGTAAACTGCTCCCAACCTTTATTTTGATGAGAACCTGCACTCGCAGCTTGCACTGTTAGTGTTGAATTCAGTAAAAGTACACCTTGCTCAGCCCAACGCTCAAGATTACCACTTTTCGGAAATGGAACTCCCAAGTCGTCGTTTAGCTCTTTAAAGATATTGATTAGTGATGGCGGAAAAGTAACTCCATCATTTACCGAAAAACTCAGCCCATTAGCTTGACGAGGCCCATGATAAGGGTCTTGCCCCAGAATCACTACCCGAGTTTTATCAAAAGGGCATTTATCAAAAGCATTAAATATCAAAGCACCAGGTGGATAACAAATTGTGCTTTTATATGCGGTTTTGACAAACATTATTAAATTTTCAAAATAAGGCTTTTCAAATTCACATTTCAATCTTGATTTCCAACTTTCTTCAATTTTTACATCCATACAATAAAAAAAATAATGTGATATAAATATTTTCCGTAATTTTACTTCGTTAAATTTATAGTTTTGTAGCCGTTAGGCAACTTTTGTGCAATTTAATATAATTCAAATAGATTATATCTTAACTTGCAAGGCAAATGCCTTGATTAGAAAAAACCTATACAAAAACACTATGACAACAACTGCTGTAACTGCTGGTGTTAGAGTAACTGTAAAAACTGAATATCAGCCTTCATATTCAAACCCACTTCAAGAACACTTTGTTTTTACGTACCGAATTTGTATCGAAAATAATAGTGAAAATACCGTTCAATTATTACGCCGTCAATGGTTTATTTTTGATACGAACGGAACTGTAAGAGAAGTAGAAGGTGAAGGTGTAATTGGTGTTCAGCCAGTTTTAGAACCAGGAGAAATTCATGAATATGTTTCTGGCTGCAATCTCAAAACGACAATCGGTAAAATGATGGGGAGTTACCTGATGGAAAGAATGATTGACGGAAAACAGTTTTATGTAGAAATTCCAGAATTTAATCTGATTGTTCCTTATCGATTAAATTAAAGCAAAAAATACTAATTAAAGCACGGCCTCAACCGTGCTTTTTTGTTTAAAGTCGTAAAAAAAGTATAGATTTTCTGCACTATATTCAATTCTACCTTATTTTTGTGGAACGAATAATTTTCAAAACACTCTTATTTACAATAAACAACAAATCATGCAATACAGAATAGAAAAAGATACGATGGGCGAGGTACAAGTACCTGCTGATGTATATTGGGGAGCTCAAACTCAACGCTCAATCGAAAACTTTAAAATAGCTCAGGATATAAATAAAATGCCAAAAGAAATTATCAAGGCATTTGCTTATCTAAAACACGGAGCTGCTTTGGCCAATCACGAGTTGGGCGTCTTACCAAAAGAAAAAGCCGATTTGATTGGAACTGTATGTAATGAGATTTTGGCAGGAAAACTCGATGACCAATTCCCGTTAGTTGTTTGGCAAACAGGCTCAGGTACTCAGTCGAACATGAACTGTAATGAGGTAATTGCCTACCGTGGGCACGTTCTACAAGGTGGAGATTTGGGTGACAAACAAAAATTCTTACACCCAAATGACGATGTAAATAAATCACAATCTTCGAACGACACTTTCCCAACGGCTATGCACATTGCAGCCTACAAAATGTTGATTGAGGTTACCATTCCAGGTATCGAAAAACTTCGTGATACCTTGGCTGCTAAATCAGCTGAATTTATGAATGTCGTAAAGATTGGCCGTACGCACTTCATGGATGCAACACCTTTAACAGTTGGTCAGGAATTTTCGGGCTATGTTTCACAATTGAACCATGGTTTGAAAGCTATCAAAAATACCTTAGAACACCTTTCAGAATTAGCACTTGGTGGAACTGCCGTTGGTACGGGTATCAATACTCCAGCAGGATATTCTGAAGTTGTAGCCAAGCATATAGCTAACTTAACGGGCCTTCCATTCATCACTGCCGAAAATAAATTTGAAGCATTAGCCGCTCACGATGCGATTGTAGAAGCTCACGGAGCATTGAAAACGGTAGCTGCAAGCTTAATGAAAATTGCAAATGATGTGCGTATGCTTTCTTCTGGCCCACGTGCTGGTATCGGTGAGTTATTTATTCCTGATAACGAGCCAGGTTCTTCAATCATGCCTGGAAAAGTAAACCCAACACAATGCGAAGCTCTTACGATGATTGCGGCACAAGTTATGGGAAATGATGTAGCTATCAACTTTGGTGGTGCAATGGGCCACTTTGAGCTGAACGTATTCAAACCAGTAATGATTTATAACTTCCTGCATTCAGCACGTTTGATAGGTGAAGGTTGTGTGTCGTTCAATGATAAATGTGCCGTTGGTTTAGCTCCAATTGAAGAAAACATCAAAAAGCACGTAAATAACTCTTTGATGCTTGTTACGGCTCTTAATACTAAAATTGGCTACTACAAAGCAGCTGAAATTGCTCAGACAGCTCATAAAAATGGCTCGACTCTCAAAGAAACAGCTATCGGTTTAGGTTATCTAACAGCCGAAGAATTTGACGAATGGGTAAAACCAGAAGACATGGTTGGTAGTTTAAAATAAACAATCTCATTGAAAGGACAGCTGTAAAAAGTTGTCCTTTCTTAATTTATGACACAATGGAAACTATTACTTGGCAAGATTTTGAAAAGGTTGAGCTGCGAGCAGGAACAATCATTGAAGTAAGTTATTTTCCAAAAGCTCGTAAACCTGCCTATAAACTTTTGATAGATTTTGGCTTAGGCATTGGTGTAAAACGCTCTTCGGCACAAATTACCAAACTTTACACAAAAGAAGAATTAGTCGGTAAACAAGTAATTTGTGTAACCAATTTTCCTCCAAGACAAATTGCTGACTTCATGTCAGAAGTACTGACAACTGGCTTTATTTTAGAAGATGGAGAGGTAGTTTTATCCGAACCGCAAAAAAAAGTACCAAATGGAAGTCTTTTGGCTTAAAATCTTGAACTTTTTCTTGTGAATCTGGTTTATATATTTATACATTTGTATATAATTTCAATCAAATCGATGAAAAAGGTACTATTCCGCATATTTAATGTGTTGATGGCAGTAGTTGTACTACTGAGTAGTACTGGATTTGGCTTGGTTGAGCACTCTTGCACCGTAAAAGGAAAACAAACATCATTGCATAAAAGTGGAACCGCTTGTTGCAATAAAACTTCCCAAAAAGACAATCTACCTCAAAAAACAACAGTAAAGAAAGCAAAGTGCTGCTCAGAAGAAGAAAAATACGAAAATGTTGATTATTCATCTTCTGCTTCTCAAAGTGTGGGTAAATTTGTACAAAAAGGCATAGATTGGGCTAAAACAACTATTATTTCTTTCTTTAAAGACATTGTTGAAGAAATTTTAAAGAATATTTCTTCTCAAAGTCATACTGCTACCTCTCCGCCCTCTTCAGGACGCACAATCTTAATTCAAAATCAAACTTTTCTCATTTGAGTAGGATATTCATGACAAAATAATAAGCCTCATCCATGTTGGCTGTAATTTTCCATTGA
>JACCDW011508418.1_pt1 | contig 33832 bp, 23 predicted proteins | sample 7449781 | NCBI WGS metagenome assembly JACCDW01 (sample SAMN15323449, study PRJNA562643) | freshwater metagenome | isolation source: river surface water | place: USA:Blue River Watershed | collected 2017-08-18
CCAGCGTCGCCCTCGGCCAATATCGCCACAATCTGGCTCTCCGTGAACTTCGACTTCCTCATCCTCATCTCCTAAAAGGACGGAAGCCCCTATTTTCATCTTGTTGCTGCTTTTGGTAAGTCTACGACCCCGTTCTACGATCTGACGGACCGCTTCGATCTTGAATTCTTCTGGAAATCTTTTTTGATTCATGGCACCGCCTATTAGGCCTCAGGTTTGAGGCTCAGAGGTCTCTATCAGTTACGGTTCGATTCACAAATGAATCAGAGAATACGGCAAAGCAAATGGGATTCTTATTAGTTTTTTATAATTAAGAGCAGCCTCATATGTCGCAAATAAGCATCAAGAAAAAGCTCTAATAATTCTCATTTAAAAACCGCGCTAGACAAAACTTCAATGACACGATCTTGTTGCGATTGATTCATATTTGAACCAGAGGGCAAACAAATACTGGTTTTAAATAATTTCTCAGAAACAGAAATGCCTTCGTGTGGGAAATAGGCAGACTGAGAAAATACAGGCTGCATTTGCATAGGTTTCCATACAGGACGTGCTTCAATGCGCTCGGCAGCAAGTTGTCGAATTAAATGCGCTACATCTTTACCGGTGTTTCGCGTATGAACAGTACACGCTGTTAACCATCTATTAGATCTACTCCACGAAGGCTCCGGCATCCACGTGAAAATTTCAGAATTTTTGAGTCCTTCTTGGTATCTTTGAAAAACTGCACGTCGCGCTTCAACACGCTCCTGAAGAACCTGTAGTTGGCCACGCCCTACCCCTGCCAGAATGTTACTCATGCGGTAGTTATAGCCAATTACTTGATGCTCGTAGTGCAAAGCAGGTTCTCGAGCTTGAGTCGCCAAAAACCGAGCGCGAACAATCAATTGCTCGTCATCAGAAACAAGCATGCCGCCGCCTGATGTTGTGATAATCTTATTGCCATTGAATGAAAAAACGCCGAGCGTACCGAAAGTACCACTTTGGCGCCCCTTGTAAGTGGCCCCCAAAGATTCAGCCGCATCCTCCACAATCGGGACACTGTAACGTTGGCAAATTTCGACAATCGGATCGAAGTCTGCACTTTGCCCATAAAGATTAACAACAATCACGGCTCTAGGTAATCGACCATTGGCCTTCGCATCCAGAAATGCATCTTCTAATGCCGAGGGAGACATATTCCAACTCTCAGGCTCCGAGTCAATGAATACAGGCTCTGCACCTTGGTAGATGATGGGGTTCGCACTGGCCGCAAATGTGAAAGAAGAGCAAAACACCAGATCACCCCGACCAACGCCAAGCAAAACCAAAGCGAGATGTATCGCCGCAGTACCCGAACTGACAGCTGCCGCATGCTTTACCCCGACAAGTTCTGCCAGCTCGCGTTCAAATGCATCGACGTTAGGCCCCAAAGGTGCGATCCAATTGGTTCGGAATGCCTCCTCTACAAACTCTCTTTCACGGTCACCCATATGAGGCGTAGACAACAAAATTTGCTCATCGACTTCTTTTCGATCTAACAAACGTACAACCCGACCGTCAACATCTAGCACAGGAAGATGATTGATTGAATGTTGATTCATCAGTTCCAGTGCGCTTTGTCGACTAAACCCTTGATTCAATACCACGCAATCCCTCGCGGGCAATTTTGCAAGCGTTTCTTCGAGCGCACCATCCGCCAAAATCAGACGACGGATATCACCATCAGTCACAGTACGAAGAAACCTGCCATCGCTGTTGACCAAAAGTAAAACACCTGACCCCGCTTGATCAAGCTGCTTTAACGCATGCCTGATGGTGGCCGATGAAGTGATGATGATTTGACTGATTTCATGCATAAAAAAGCTTTTTAAACAATGCGTCCAGGTACGCCGACCACTTTGGCATGAGATGGCACATCTGCCGTCACCACTGCGCCAGCGCCAATGACAGCTTCTTCACCGATGGTGATACCTGGCAATACACGAGCCCCCGCACCAACAAGAACACCACGACCCAAAACAACCCCACCAGCAAGCGTTGCTCCTGGGGCAACATGAGAAAAATCACCGATCCTGCAATCGTGGTCAACCACTGCACTGTGATTGATGATCACACCCACACCGATTATCGAAGCAGGTGCGACAACCGCACGTGCGGCAACAAAACTTCCTTCAGAAACATTGGCAAACTGCGATACACAAGCCGCAGGATGAGTCGCCGAAAACGGAATGCCACCAGCATCCACACATCTATGGAATAGCATCTCGCGTGTTCGATTGACTCCAACTGCAACATGAAAACGAGTTCCAACCTGTACCAACTGCGTTGACGCTCCGAGCACAGCAATACCCAACATTTCAACTCCATACAATGCCACGTCATCATCGGCAAACACATATGAATTTTGTGCATGTTCACAAGAAAGCAATGCATCCATCACAACTCGTGCATGGCCGCCCGCACCAACAACGACCCAATCATCAGTAAGCATTGCACTTAGCCATCAGCTCAGGTGTTAAGGGCGTTTTAGCCAACAGCTCAACAATCCTGCGACCCGCTTGCCCATCGCCATAAATATTGAACGGAGGGTAACGACCATGCGCAAGTGAATCGGTCAAGGCGGTACGCACAGCATTCAACTTGGCCGGTACATCCATGACATTGGCGTTACGCTCTCGTAAATTTTGTCTCGTCCCAATGTTGACAACTGGCGTGCCAAAACTGGCGGCTTCAATGATGCCGCTACTGGAATTACCGAAAAAAACATCGCAACAAGATAACCACCCGATGTACTCTTCGCGATGCAAATGCGTGCGCAACACCACCCGTCCTTCCGCAGCTGACTCAGTCAATTTTCGACGCACCGCCTCACTTCCGGCATCTGAATTTGGCATCAAGGCCAGCACTTGGATACCCTCTGCAGCCGCAATGACCTCGCTAACCTGTCGATCTGCATCGAGGGCCTCTTGCAAAACTGGGTGATACACCAGCAACCCAATGGGCTTGGCAGGATCAAACCCAGCTGTCAAACAAAGCGCCGTTCTAACAGGCCGCTTTGTCTCAACAAGACCATCTACACCAGGCGCCCCCACCACATGCACATTCATGCTTTGCTCACCCATTCGCACGAGCCGGTCACGCGCCTGGTGCGTTGCAACAAAGTGCAAATGTGCCAATTTGGAAATTGCATGCCGCACTGGCTCATCCACCGTTCCCGAACGCTCACCACCATGCAAATGCGCAACGGGAATGCCCAAATGGATCGCAGCAATCGCACCAGCCAGCATCTCACCTCGATCGCCCAGAAGCAAAAGAATATCGGGCTCAATGGCCTGCAAAGCAGGTACAAAACCTTGCAACATTCGACCCAAATTGATAGCCATGTTAGCTGCACTGCCATCTTCTAGCTCAACCGGTAGGCGAGCAGCAATAACAAAGCCTTCAGCTTCGATTTCGTTAACTGTATGACCATAACGCGGCGACAAATGCATCCCCGTTACAAGCAACTTCAAGTCCAAACGAGGATCCTGGACAATTGCATGTAAAGTGGATGCCATCAAACCGAAATCGGCCCGCGTGCCAGTCAAATAACAAATACGTCGCGTCATAGCGGCTTCACGCAAAATCACTCCACTGCAAGGTGGTTCCTGCGGGTATGGCGTGCGCTGTCAAGCGACCAAGCACAGCATCCAACTCACGCGGCGCGATTCCTGTCCCAGGCCGAAGCAAACAAAGGTCATTCGCAGACACCGCAACACCTTCAGGCAAATCGCGCGCGGACGTCACACTGCGGCGAACCAATTCACGCACGGGCAACTCAGCATCAGTCGGCCGCTTTTCAGCAGAACCTAGCGCACGCTCGACAGCTCTGATTTGACCTACAAAAGCAGCCAATTCATCAGGTGTCAGCGATGCTTTGTGATCCGGTCCTGGAAGATTGCTATCAAGCGTAAAGTGCTTTTCAATCACAACCGCCCCTCTGGCAACAGCAGCTGTAGAAACAGCCAGACCAAGGGTGTGATCGGAGTATCCAACGGGCACCCCTAACTCCGAAGCAATTGTTCCCATCGCCCTCAAATTCACGTCGTCTGGGGCGGCTGGGTAATTGGAGGTGCAATGCAAAATAGTCAACATCGACTCCAGTGGTGCGTTGAGGCCTCGAAGCTTACGCTCTGAACTGATGACCTCTGTTGCTTCAATGATTTCCTGAAGAGTCGCCATGCCAGTTGAAAGAATCAATGGCAAATCTTTCCCCGCCAAATACCGCAAAAATGGGTGGTTGGTAATCTCGCCCGATGGAATTTTGATCCTCTTCATACCCAAATCGACAAGAAAATCCGCGGCTTCCTCATCGAAGGGTGTGGACATGAATTCAATGCCTTTTTCTGCGCAACGTGCGAAAAGCCGTTTGTGTAACAACTCTGACATTTCGAGTACTGCCAGCATGCTGTGCTGATCACCACCACCGGTTGCTACCTTTTGATAAGCGGCCTTGGCTGCACCACGGCGCACCAATTTGTCTGCTTTGAATGTCTGAAACTTAACGGCATCTGCGCCGCACATAGCAGCTACATCGACAAGTTGCAAAGCAAGATCTTCAGATCCGTTGTGATTGACGCCGGCTTCAGCGATGACAAATGTCGAATTCATCAAGGGCCTCACCAAACAGACAAACCACCGTCAACAGCAATGTTTTGACCGGTAACATAGCCTGATGCGTCGGACATCAAATAAACCAATGCCCCACATAAGTCATCAGCTTCGCCCATGCGGCCCATAGGAACGCGTGCGCTATAGCGTTTGACGAAAGTGTCGTTCTGACCGCTGAAGATTCCTCCTGGAGTCAAAGCATTTACACGTACACCACGAGCTCCCCAATAAGAGGCCAGGTAAGACGTCAGGCCCCATAACCCAGCCTTACTCGCGCTGTAAATCGCAGGAGTGTTGATAGCACGGCCGAGATACTCGGAGCCCTCATAAATTCGTTGATCAGGTGCGAGGATGCCATAAATCGACAACACATTGACGATTGAACCGCGTCCACGGCGAGCCATCTCACCACCAAATTCCTGCGCACAAATAACAGATCCTGTAAGGTTGACTGACATCACGTGATCCCAATCTTCGATAGGAAAGGTCTCGAAGGGTTCAAAAAAATTGGGACTCTTTGTCGCTGCGTTATTTAGTAAACCGTCAACGGGTCCGAGTACTGATTCGGCTTGCTTGCGAACCTCTGCAACTTGGCTACGGTCACGTATATCTGCGCGGTATGTCTCAAGTGCAGTTGTAGATCCCACAGCCGCTTCCAAGCGTTTTAGCGCTTCATCATCGTGATCGATTGCAATAACCTTGGCATCGCAAGCGATTAACTCTTTGCAAAAACGAATACCCAGAATTCCTGCCGCACCTGTTACGGCAATAACTCGCCCTTCAAGGGAAAAACGTATTGTCATAGGGCCTCCTTAGCCTGCTCCATCAGCAGCTCGACAATTGCAAAATCCAACGGGCTATCGATATCGATCGAACGCTCTCGCGGCATGACGTGTAACTTCAACCGTCCATTCCACAACCCTTTCGATAGGGTATGGCGATGCCAGACATAAATCGAGGCATTCATTGAATACACATGTGGTGCCTGTTGCCGTGCAACCACCATGCCAGAGGGTTGACACACAAGGCCAATACTGCCATCAGACTTGCGTTCAACCATATTGAAATATGGATTTTTCTCAGCCTCAAAAGCAGTAATAACAGCATCCGTATCCGCATCAAGAAGTGCGAGACATGCCTCAATGTCTGCGACGGTGCGCAATGGTGAGGTTGGATCCAGATCGACTACGCGTTCAAATTCACCATCGTTTTGAGAAACCCAGTCACACAGATGTTGAATGACGGGAACTTTCGCTGCGTTCGAAGTTGCTAGCTCTGCAGGCCTCAGGTACGGCACAAGCGCGCCGAACTGGCGCGCAACCACGGCAATCTCAGGGCTGTCTGTTGAAACATAAACAGCATCAATCGCCTTCACGGACAATGCCTGCTCAATGGTGTGAGCGATTAATGGCTTGCCGTTCAGTTCTTTGATGTTTTTGCCAGGAACACCAACAGAGCCACCACGAGCACAAATACTTGCAATTGTTTTCATGAATAAATGCGCTTCGCACGCAATACAGTTGTTAGCGCACGCAAACCCTCTTCGAGAGGCTGCTTACTGGGCCTGTCATATTTAATAGCAGCAAGTAATTCCTGCATGGCGCTTAGATAAGTTGTTGACACATCAAATGCGCCAGCAGGCAATTGGATTTTTTGTGAACCCGCCTCATCATCTAAGACGATTGTTGAGGCACGCAAATCCCAAGTAGCAGTTCCACGATCTCCAACCAGCGTATAGCGTCGAACCGGTTTGCGGCTGACATAGTCGACTCGCACTGAGGTTATGGGGCCACCGGCTCGCGCCATCAAAATGCCAGCGCAATCATCTGTGTCAATTTCTAATGAAGATGCATGGGTCGTATAACCAGTAACATATTCAAAATCATCAAGCAACCAGAGTGCCGAATCGACCTCGTGTATCAGATCTAGAAGCACGCCGCCCCCTTGATCCATGTGAGCGCTATAGCCCAATCGGTAATCTTGGCTCGGCCGCCAATCTGGCAGCCATTGACCAGCCTCAAAGTCAGCACGCACAAGATTACCCAGACGTCCCTCATCGACTAATGCCTTGAAAGCGCTCAGAGATGGTAAGAAGCGAAGATTGCAGCCCACCAAATTCGGTGGAAGTCCACCGCGAGCCACGCGGCTTTGGAGCAGACTCAAGTCATCAAGCGTCGAGACAAGCGGTTTTTCTGCATAAAAGGGAATACCAGCCTCTATGGCGGCCAGTAACGGTTGCAAATGCATCGAACTTGGATTTGCAATCACCATCATGTACGGTCTACGCGCAAGGCCTTCATCTAGAGATCCCACAACCTCGACTTCACCAATAGCTGACGTATCACGGCTGCGGCCATGCTCACGCAGAATATCAAATTGGACGTTAGGTACCAAACTACGAAGACTTGCCATATGCCGCCGTCCGATTGAGCCGGTACCAATCATCAATACTCGCATCGCAGACACCTGATTGCTCACATGGCAAGGAATTGTCGAATCATGCCCAGTCCAACTTCACCACTTCGCTCAGGATGAAACTGCGATGCCATTAAGTTTTCACGTTGAACTGCAGCACAAATCCGATGCCATCCATAAATACAGTCTGCAAGACGATCCGATGACTGTGCAGGCTCCGCAGAGAATGAGTGCACAAAGTAGACCGCCGGCTGGGAGCCTAGCATTGGCTCTAGCAATGTGCCACGCCAATCACGACCACCCTCTGGTTCAATGAGGTGGTTCCAGCCTATATGAGGCACTCGCTGCGACGTACCATCTTGCGCAAGTGACGGTACTGCCTTCACGCGGCCAGGCAAAATACCCAGGCCAGCATGATCTCCGAATTCTTCACTGGCATCGAACAACATCTGCATACCAACGCAGATACCAAACATCGGCCTGCCTGTCGGAGCAAAGGCACGTATCGCATCGTCAAATCCGCGCTCAGTGACTTCCTTCATGCTATCGCTGAAGGCGCCAACACCTGGAACAACAAGGCGAGCAGCTGTGCCAACAACCTTTGGATCTTCAGTGACAGTTACTTGTGCTCCGCAATGCTCAAATGCACGAGCTACGTTCAGCAAATTACACATGCCGTAATCGACGATTGTTACGCTGGGTTGAGACATCTCTTAAACCTTCCGAACGGGGAGATCCGCAGCAAGTGCAGCGGCGCGAATGTCCCCAATAGACATTCGTTTGTAATGAAGTACATCGGCCATGGCAACAGCATCTGCCCCACCATCCACTGCAGCGGCAGTGAAGTGCTCTAAAGAGCCCATGCCCCCACTAGCAATCACCGGCACAGGCACAGCCGCACTGACAGCGCGTAAAAGATCAATATCGAAACCACTGCGCGTGCCCTCACGGTCTACCGCAGTCAACAAAATCTCACCAGCGCCGAGCTCAACACCTCTACAGACCCATTCAAGAACATCAAGACCTGTTCGCTCGCGACCGTTGTCGGCATACGCCTCCCATTTGCCGACAGCAACCTGCTTGGCTTCAATAGAAAGCACCATAGCTTGCGAACCAAATCGACGCGCCACATCTCGAATCAGCTCTGGTCGAGCAATGGCCCCCGTGTTGATCGCCACCTTGTCTGCACCAGAGCGAAGGATATGCTTCGCATCGTCAACAGATCTAATGCCGCCGCCCACCGTGATCGGAATAAATACATTTTTGGCTGCACGACTGATGATGTCACTCAGGTTGTTACGGCCATACAGACTCGCAACAATATCCATGTAGATCAACTCATCTGCACCTGCCTCGTAATAGCGGATAGCATGCTCTTGGGGGTCGCCAATGACGCGAAGACCCTCAAGTCGAATGCCTTTGATCAAATTTGGCCCTTTGATATCGAGCCGCGGAATAATACGCAAATTACTCATTGATCAGTTCATACCTTCGTGCCAGACTGCGTGGCGCAGTTTCCACTGTTCATCTTCCCATTTCCACAAATGAGGTGAGCGGAAGTTATCGGTCAACTTACGGAAATACTCACGATCTAAAATAGGTTGCTCGAACATCTTGCTAGCCTCTGGAAATTCATTGGCTGGAATGGACAGATATTTGAAAATTTCGTCGGCAAAGCGCTCAGGAAATTCATGGTCATAACGCTTAACCAGCGCCACACCCTCTTCACGAAGGATATCGCCAGATCGAATTTCTTGGGCAGCATCATATGAAGCACGTCCGATACCGAACTTGGTTCCCGTCGTGTAATAGTGGAAGTCATCAATCCGGTCATCAATGCTGTTGTACTTGCTGTAAGTTCCTGGCGTGCGCTCTGGCGAAGCCTCAAAACCGCCATGCTCCACTGCATAGTAATAACAAGCTTGAGGATGCCACTTGAGGTAATACCCCAAATAATGGACTTCGGTTTTCTTCTCTTCGATTTCATTGGGGTTAGCTGGCAAATACGGAGCCAGATCGTGGGTTTGCAAGCCAAAATTCTTTTTCAAATCAGCAACAGATATGCCCCCCAAACTTACCTTTGTTTGATCCTCCGCCGTGAAGTACGACCAATCACGTTTAGCTGACTCTGTATCACCTAAAGGATTACCATATTCAGCCTCATTCTCACCGAAAATCACCAGTGGAATGTTGTGCAGCAGCGCCATTTTTGGAGCCAAGGACTTTTGACCAAACATGAATGCTTGGAAAGGGTGAAATAAATTATCAACAGCCAAGCGCGTCAACAGACGGTGCGCACGGCCGTTGGGTGTCATCAGCAGGTTATCGTGGCCCGCATGAATCCAGCGCTGAAAATTGCGCCAACCCCATTCTGTGTATGTATGAGGCGCCCATGTCACGGTCAATGGGTGCATACCATATTTGAAACGCAAGATGTGAGAGGCGTAAAAACTGTCTTTGCCACCAGAGCCAGGAACAATGCAGTCATAGCTGCCATCTTTGCTGCGATGACGATCTAACAAATCACGCAATTGACGCTCACGCTCTTCCCAATCAATAGTGCCGTGCTTCCTTTCAGCGAAGCGGCAAGCATCACACACGCCTTCTTCATCAAAGGCAATGGTCTTTTTCTTGGACTCTTTGGTGTGTGTGTATTCAACAGCAGAATTTGGACGCTGGTTAGAAATTACACAGCGCTTGCAGAACACCACATCAGAAGGTAATCCGTACTTGACTTCTAGTTTGAGTGCGCTACCTAGGTATGCAGATTTATCGATTTCTTGTGGTGCTGGAATACGTTCCATTACTTTCTCCTAAAAATATCAAACTAACAATGATTCAATGACCCGCAGGATTTCCTGCGTGGCCGTCTTACCTGATTGGCCTTGAGTGAATACTGGACTTGAACCTTGTAGCGCTTCGTTCACCGCCCCCCTTAAGTCTTGCAAATCAATTACTCCTCTTGAGACACCCATAGCCTCGTACTGGGTGTCGGCTGTGAACACCGATGTATCAACGCTTACAACTGGTCGGCCAGCGAGTGCGGCCTCAAGGCCAACAGTTGATGCAGTGACAACAACCGCATCAACTGCATGCAGTAACGTTGAAATGTTTTCAGACGCGGGACTGAAATCAACCCGAGTCGCAGGTTCAAAATCTATAAGTTCGTTTGGATGATACCGAACCACAAGACGTAAGCTTTCATCGGCCGCAACGATGTCGCGCAAGGCACGTTCAACACGACGTGGCAAAGTCGGATCCCCAGACAAATTGGCAAACGGATGATGCGCTGGCTCTGTCTGGGAAGCCCATAGCACAATTTTTTTTCCATCATCCCAGCCTCGCTCACGTCGAAGTTGTAATCCTGCCTGCATGGCCTCGGGCGCTTTTAAACGGTCAAATGCGGGGTTGCCTGTCACGACCAGCTCTTCCGATTTACGGCCATGTGCCAGAAACATATTCCTAACTGATTCATTCAACACACAAACGCGTGTAGCGTATCCTGCTTGTCCTATCCACTTTATTTCTTGCAATGCAAATAAATCGACAGCACAAACTGAGGGAATGTTAAGCCGCCCAGCGGCAAGTAATGCAGCCTGTTCCGCTCGGGGAGAATTCGTCGCAACAACTACATCTGGCTTGGAATACTTAAGGACGCGCTCCAGGAAACGAACGGGTAGAAAGGCTTGACGTCCATGCCGCTTAAAGCGCACGCGAGCCTCCTCCAATCCTAAATCGTCGACAAGATCAGCAAAAGAGATTGCTAGGTAGGCTTCAGTCTCCTCTTGGGGAATCAAGCCTCCGACTGAATGCTGCGCCAATAACTCATTTACGTATTTCCGGGCATTGCTATCTGCAAAGCGCCAAAGATCCGCAAATCCTAATGCGTCAATCCCAGACTGCGCCAAAACCGATCGTGCAGATGTCAGCCCTAGGAAGACTACTTCGTGCCCTTTTGAAAGTGCAGCGTGTACCACAGGGACCAACATAGCGACATGTCCTCCACCGTACGCAACAAAAAATAATCTAGCCATAAATTACTAATATCAAATACTGCTCGCGCGTCTAGTTCAGAATCCGTGCTCTCCGAAAACGACACCATCTTTGCGATATGACACCCAAAATGTTTCCCCAATCGGGTTCTTCATTGAAATGATCCATGAGACAAAGGTTGGACTTCCTCCGTTTGCATCTAACTCGAGCAGTTCTGAAAGTCGTAAGGCAATACATGATTCTGCAGAAACCTGCAGCGCTACAGTTTTATCTATTGTTCGTGAAATGATACGAATTTCGCCTGTATTAGCCTGTGTTGAATCGGGGGCGTGTGTATTGTTCCTGAAAAGAATGTAACCATCGTATCCTGCACCGATACAGCCATGCCCCCAGTGTCTCCACTTCGGCGGATACACAATTGATTTTGCTCCGGTTGCGATATCTGTTGAAAATCGACGAGGTACATCCGCAACACGATACCGATATGACGCATTAAGACGAGACGGAATAGACTCACCTGATAAGTGAAGAACCCTCATTTCCTCTTCAGGAGCCAGAGTAAAGGCAAGACCCAGCGAACTAAGCTGGGATTCAAATTCAAATGTTTCGCCTGTTGACTTAAGATGTCCTTCCCCGTAAAACTTCTTGCTGACACTTGCACCTATACGACCGACACAATTTGTGGGGAAAACACGAACTTCCAATTCAAGTCCAGGTACAGACTGAGCCGCAATTAGTGATGGATACATACCACTTAGTTTAGAACCATCGGGCTGAGGACAATGGTCGAGAAATTCAGTAATGGGAAATGAGTGCGTTACCTCTAAAAAGTCGATATCCTTGTGAAGATTTCCTACGACCAAGCGAGGGAACGTATCAACAGCCCTCAAAGCTACCGATAAAAATGAATCTGCATCTGGCAAAGATGCAAGCTCAAATATCTCGTCTGCAAGAAAGAGCTTAGATGAGAAAGGTTGCATCTCTCCGACGTTAATCGACCTTGACTCGATTAACGTACCGCAGGAATTGCGGAGAGAAACCTCAATAGTTTCATCCGAAGCAGGTGGCATGGCACCGACGAAATAATGAAAGAAAGGAACAGTAGAGTAATATTGACCATTCGTCGATCGCTCGAAGCAGCAATTCCAATTTGTTTCCTGAGAGCGAACTGCTTTCTTTGGTTCGTCAGCATTCTTTATTCGACCAGCAGCATGTACCGCGCTAAAACGACCGTCTGCCTCATATATGCCGACAATAGCAGGAAATGGAAATGCCAAATTGGAAATTGACACAACCTCGACTTCAACCATTCCATCAAACGGAAGATTTACTCCATTCGGCCGCAGAATATTATCACGCACAGAAAATTCATTATGCAATGACAAACCTTCAAACGATTGTCGCGCAAAAATTTTACCATGATCATCATATACACGTATGTTAATTCCTATATCTTTAATGCCGCTTTTCAAAAGCCAATAATTTAAGAAAACTATGTGAAGGTCAGTCGTCGGACGCAAGCGAAGTGGATACACAGCAGAAGCACGGTGTGTAAAAAAAGATTTGCGTGCGTCAAATGCTTTTGCTAATTGAGTCTGCGTGGTCAAGATTTTTCCTTAAAAATTATTGTAACTCCAAACAATCACCATGCACTATGCTGAGAGCGTGGATTATTAAGTGAAGCGCGAGCGTATTGATGCCGCAAAAAAATACCTGCGGTGCAACAAGATAAGAGCCATGACAACTCCAACGGAGTATGAACCAACTCCTTCAGAAGCCATTGAAGCAAGCACGATGGCAACAAATAATAGAACACGAGAATTTCCACTTAGGTATAACTTCACAAGGATGCCAATGGCAAAAATAAAAGATGGGATTAATATTAGCAAACGATCATACTGCCCCGCAACCATTGCTGTATAAAAGGGGTTCCCTGTAAGCAGGGCGAACACGAATCCTGAACCGCTTCCAGAATAATCAAGCCCCACCGCTGACGCCGTACTGAGAACCTCACCAGCGATAGATCTATCAAATAAATCAACGATTTTCTCGAAAAATTGATCCGCAATTGCCAGGTAGAGGAACCAAGATCCCAATTTAAATAAGCGACCATGTAACCGAAGATGCGAAATAGCCAATATTGGAAAATAAAGTAGATAGATAAACATTGTGGAACTACTTAGGAAAAGAGGCAGCGAAAACCATAAGAAGGCCCAAGGATTTACGCGTCTGTCCACCATGAAAATTAGGCAAAATGCGACTGCGTATATCGCAATCGCAAGGCGAAAGTTAATGAATATAGGTATCAAAACCAAAAAAATTTGCAAAGCACTTCTTCGCCCACGCGGTGGAACCCAGAGAGCAACCGGCAAGGAGTAGAGCAATAAGTAGAGTCCCTGCAAGATAGGAGACAATATTAGACCATCCAGATAAAGAATTGGCGAAATGACAGCTAACCGCGCAAGTAACCATATCGGAGGCTCTGCTTCGCCCATCAAAACCCAAAGAATTGTTTGCTCGAAGCCATCAGCCTCGTCAAGCAATCGGCCTGGTCGTGGAGAAAACAATGTACGATCAAAAAAAACCAAGAGAAAAAAGTAAAGCACCAAAACTAGCATTACGAGGCCTACTCGAGGGCTTGCTTGACGCCGAATCAAAATATCACTCGAACTCATGATTTATTGCCGAAACACTTCTTACCGAACTCTATCGATGGCTTCTCAACAAAGCGGTGAATGAGGTCTGCGAATAAGACAGAAAGGGCCGTAGCGACAATGAATACAAATGCTGTAACATTTGTACACAGCTCTAATCTTTTGCAAATCAACGCAACTGCTATGACAAGAGGATAGTTGACGAGATATAAGCCATAAGATATGCGCCCCAAGTAACTTGCCGCGTGCGCTAATTTCCACGGCAATCTAAGATCTTCGTGTGCGAATGACCAAACAATCAACAAAAAACTACTAGCGTATGCAATTTGACTACTGTAAAAAATCATCCGATTCGCACCAAATTTGCCACTTTCAAGTTCCATAGCAACAAAAAGAGTTATTAAAATTGCAACAATCGCACTGAGGACCCACCCCCTATCACTAGATTTCACAAGATGGGCGCAAGCTATTCCTAATAAAAAATATGCATTGACCGCGCTCGTCATCATTCGCCATCCGTCGGGATGAATTCCAATGACAGAACAGAAAATACCAACTAGTGCCCAAATAAACATGATCACCAGAAATAGACGCCAAGAAAAAAATGCAAAGAGAAAAAGACAATAAAACATGATTTCATGCGTCAATGTCCAAGCGCTAACTGGAATAAATGTTGTTAAATCGTCGCGTGGAAGCAGCAGTAGATTTTGAATAAATAGAAATCCATCGACTGTTACAAAAGGCGGAGCACCAAGCCCTGTAAATGCAGCAAGGATATAAAGGGGTACAAAAACGACAAAATAGGCGGGCAAGATGCGCAATACGCGACGAACAGCAAAGGCAAGTGCAATTCGCCAATTTCGAGTTGAAATACCTTCATATGTTCTAGCCATTACAAAGCCACTCAGAAGGAAAAACAACTCAACACCACGATAGCCTACCATAGTAAACAAGCTAAGGGGCTCAAATCCGAAGTACTTTTCCTTCTGCAATGTGATATCAACGTGATAAAGAAGGACCCATATTGCAGCAAGCCCACGAACCCAATCAAGCCCCTGAAGGCGTCGCACTTGTTGCACGTTAAAAACTAATGCCTTTCGTAACTGGCGTGCTGAATTTCATTGAAATATAGATCAACTCATTTGCTTGCGAAGATACTTCGGACTCCGTAGCAATAGCCAAGAACAGATTAGAATGTTCGTAGCACAATTTATCCAGATCAAATCGACTATTGGTCATTTTTAATATGCAATCTGCGCTAGACACGCAACCAGCTCTTTATCACACAGCCAACATCAACAAAAACCTTTCCGATATATTGTAGCGGTGGTTTTTGACCATCATCGCTCTCAACACCAATACGAACTCCTTCTATCTCCTCCGCACTTGGGTGCATCGCCGTCCTAAACAAAATATCCCAAAATTGAAATAAACTTGCGAAATTAGTATTGTGATGCACAGGATTAATTGAGTGATGAATACGATGTGCACCTGGTGACTGTATTAGATAACGACCAATCAAACCCCAATTACTTGTAATATTACTATGCTTGAGTGGTCCAATCGACTTTATAAAAAGTATAAAAATAAAAAAATGATCTGCCGGAACTGATATTAATGCTGCTGGCAATGCGGAAATCATCGATGAAAGCGCTCGCTCCATAGGATGATCACGAGCGACTGTAAATACAGTCATTTCTCTTGCGCTGTGGTGGTAACGATGAATGGTCCAAAGCAATGGTATCTTATGACATAGTCGATGCGTCCAATAGTTTGCTAAATCTATAAATATATAAAAAACAACAAATGCCAACACTGATGAACTAAACACAATAGGGCCAATAGCAACACCAATTCGCAAAAAATAATGTTGCACAACGTATGTTATTCCGAAGAACATTACCATACCCAGGAATAAGGAGATATTTGTTTCAACAAGTAAAAATCCAAGTATGTCCGTCTGAACCGATCGCGAAAATTTAATTAATCGCCTAATCGACGAAAGCTTCCATGGTACAAATATCAACTCTAATAGTAAGACGATCAATATTACTGCAAAGGCAATCAGAGTTGAACATAACAACTCAAACCAACCTAACACATAAAATGCATGCAAGCGAGAAATTACGTGCCCTACAAAGTCTATCACATCAAATAAATTTCATGAAGATTTTTACACAAACTAATGACATTTTAAATAAAGTTAAAATCTAAAATTTTTTCCATATTTAATTTAAAAATTATCTAATCACTCGAATGTTTATCGGATTATTAAAACCAGTCAGCTCTGCGATTACTCTCCCATCAAAAAATTCTATCACACGATGGTTGTCTGTATCTGCAATGTACAGACGTCCCTCTAGATCAACAGCATCATTTGGCGAATAAAGCTCGGAGGTGTTAAGCGATATACAAGTTGCACTATTTTCACCAGAAGGCCTGGTTACAAGGTTAGTATTATTTTGACAACCCAACCGCGTTCGAATCAATCGCAACGGATTAGTATTGAATTCCGAAATTACATTAAGATGCTCCTCGGCAACAATTATTTTATTTGAATATAATTGGACGCTATTAGGGTAATAAGATGGGATTTGATCTTTCAACTCTAACGTGTTCACGTCTAATTCTATGATACGATGACTAAAAGTGTCTGCAATAAATATACTTTTACTATTCACGTCGATACCACGTGCGTAGCTAGAATTCACCCGCGATGTTCTTATTAGCCGAGGCTCATACTGCGAAAAATCGTACTGTCTTATAATATCATGACCATTACCATCTAACAAGATAAAGAGATTTGAATTCATCTCACGAAATGCCAAAATCGAATTTTCAAATTTAAAAGAATGCAAATTTTCACCGGTCTTCAAACTGATAACACGTAATTTTTTACCCTCTCCAACCAATACCCTCTCGCCTTGAATGTCTAGCCCGCGCGGCATGGACAAACGGACTTGCCATACCAAATTCCCTGTAGTATCAAAACGCTGAACTACACCACCAAGATCAGAGACTACAATAAATTCGTGATTGAAGGGGCCTCCAATTAATTGCGGCGCCTTTGAAGGTGTGCACCGAAGTATATCTATTGTATTTTTAAGGTCCTCTGAATAGTGCGCACGTCTTACTTTTATCAAGCCTGCGTTTTCAGCCATACATAATGGTGTGTGTTTCAATATATAACTAATTTGCGGCCGCCACCGATCGAAAACTCCACAAGCTACTAGTTTCACCCCCAATCCTAATGATAAAATTAAAATCAATAAATAAAGGTTTTTTCGCATAGGCTTAGTAACTCTCAACCCAATGCGTAAACGAAATCAAAGCTCTAATTTCACGTGTGTTATTATTAGATCCATTAATATGCGCAACTAATAGACTATAAGCCTTATCGATATCTAACAATCCTTCCAGACGCTCCAGTAGCGCAATGCGACATGAACAGTATTCAGCCTTCTCTCGACGAAACCATTCACCAACGGGAACTGTAAACATCTGCTTCTTACGATAAGCCAACTCCTCACCGATCAATCCAACAACGGCCTTTTTATAAAGGTATTTGGTCTCACCATTTTTTAGTTTTAGCTCACCCGGCATGCGGAAAGCAAACTCCATCATGCGGTAGTCGAGGAACGGTGTCCGGGCCTCTAACGAAACCGCCATGCCCATTCGGTCGGGTTTAACAAGGTTATTACCTGACAACAACAGTTGCATGTCTAGGAACAGGGCTTGGTTAATGCGATCTTGGTGAGGTACAGCATCAAACCAAGGCTTAGCCACATCAAACGAATCAAGTTTCCCAGGACCAGCGCGCATAGCTTCACGATAAAGGCTACACTTGCCGCCTGCATCAAAGAGAGAAATGCTGTCAAAGTAGCGCCGGCGGAACGCATTGTCGTCCAAAGCATCAATTTCTGGCTGTGCAAAAAAATCTTTGTACTTGTCGTAGCCTGCAAACAGCTCGTCAGCACCATCGCCCGTCAGTACCACCTTCACATCCCGCACTGCTAGTTCAGATACACGATAAGTTGGTAAGAATGAGACGTCACCATGAGGCTGATCACAATGGTAAGTGGCCATAGGCCACAAATCAAGCATGTCGGGATCAACTCGCTCCATCGTGTGTCGGGTTCTAAACCGATCAGCTGCAGCTTGAGCAAAAGCTGATTCGTCATAGCGAGGATCATGAAAACCGATGCAGAATGTTTTAACGGGTTCGCTCATATGACGCGCCATTAACCCTACAACAGTGCTGGAGTCGACCCCGCCCGACAGAAAAGCGCCAAAAGGTACATCACTCCTTAACCGCAGGCGTACAGCATCATCCAAGATGGCATTAAATTCTTCTATCCACTCCGCTTCACTTCGACCATGCACAGGTTGAACGTCTGCAAGGTTCCACCAACGCCAAGTATGCGATCCATCCCTAGTGACTTTTATGGCGTGGCCTGGCATCAGGTGCTTGATACCTTCGTACATCGTATGCGGCGCTGGCACATAGTTAAAGCTCAGATAATGGTGCAAAGCCTCTTTATCCATCGCTGGCTTTGGTATACCAGCCCTTAGGATAGATTTAATCTCTGAAGCAAAGGTCAACTGACGACCATCGTCATATAAATAAAGTGGCTTTACACCAATGCGGTCACGAACGATGTACATCGCTTGCTCACGTTTGTCGATGATGGCAAATGCAAACATGCCATTAAGTTTGTGCATGAAGCCAATGCCTTCAAACTCGTACAAACGCAACAAAACCTCAGTGTCAGAATGCGTACGACATGGATGGCCGGCTCGCGCCAACTCTTGAGCAAGCTCAATATGGTTGAATATCTCACCATTTTGCACAACAATGATTTGCCCATCGTCAGATACAAAGGGCTGATGGCCACCTTGTAAGTCAATGATTGATAAACGTTGGTTACCAATAGCCATGCCGTCTGTAGCGTAAACACCTCGGTCGTCAGGGCCACGATGACGAATAGCTTCACCCATTTCGGCCAGCACTTCTGCATTCAGCGAATGCCCATCGCGGTGGTAATAGCCAAATATCCCACACATATCAATTACCGCCTTTAAAGATGACTTGCTTAATGGTCATCACGATGATGCGAGCATCGAGCGCAAGAGAAAGATTTTTTGCGTACTCCAAGTCCATCGCTTTTCTTTGGTCTGTTGTTGCCTCTGAACGCATGGTTGATTGCGCAAGCCCTGTAATGCCTGGACGTACGCTATTCCTAAGTATCCACTCAGCTTCGGTATAAAGACTTCGTTGTGCGGGCACGTCTGGACGAGGCCCAACGATACTCATGTCCCCAACAAGGACATTCAATAATTGGGGCAATTCGTCCAAGCTGGTTCGACGAATGAATCTGCCGATGGAGGTAATTCGGGGATCGCGATCCGCGGTGGAAAATCCCCCAAGGCTTTCTGCGTTGATGACCATGCTTCTGAATTTCCACATGCGAAAATTTTGGCCATTTTTACCTACACGTTGTTGACCAAACAAACTGGGGCCACCATCTTGCAAGCGAATGAATGCGGCAATCACCAAAAGCAATGGCATCAAAATAAGAAGTGCCATCATGGACAGAACAATATCAATAAGTCGCTTAATCAACTTTTACTCTCTGTTGGTTTGTTATGCATCAAAACCTTTTGTGAAATAACAATGATTGCAGCTACGCAGCAAGATGCGAATAGGCCATGAAAAAGGATTTGATTTTCAAGCACAGGTTTCAACAAAACATCTAGCAGAACGGTTGCACAAGTCATGCAAGCAATGGTCAACATACTTATGACCAGTCTTTTATCGAGCCAGTCCACTGATTTTTTTGAAAATAGACCACATTTCATTGCCAACCCCAATGCATGAATCACTTGAAATCCGACAATGGAAGCGACCAAAAGGTTCTCTGATTGCTTCCAAATGCCTGGCAGGGCAAATACTGGGATTAAAAACAAACAAGCGAGAGTGACTTTGAAAATCACCCATGTTTGCGCTTTGGCATTTAATTCAGCCATGGCCATGTTAGACAATGCAAGGAATGGCAAACCAACCATCAACAACTGTGTAAGGTTGACAACTCGTGCAATGGCCGCTGAATCCATCGCACCCCTGCCAAGAGCTAGCTCTACTAGCGTATCCGCAAAGTAAGCAATCAATACCCCTGCTCCAACTCCATTGGTCAGCGCGTGCTGCAGGCCGTCGCGCAAAGTTTGCTTGGCTGACAACCGATCTCCACTCGCATGGTGAGCACTCAATTGAACCAATGAAACAGATGCCACAGAAGTGATTAAGACCCCAGCCGGAAGCTCAACCAGTTTTGTAGCGTAATTTAATGCCGCTATAGCACCTGGACTGATATTTGAAGCAAGCGCTCGCACAACAACAGGAACCAAAAGCATTAAAGAGGCTGTTACAGCCGTGGTCAAGAATCCACGAATAAAAATTGAGTCCACTGAAGATGTTGCGATGGGTCCCAAGAGCCAAGCACGAGGCAAAGTAACACATTGGCTTAATAAACGGAGAGCTGCTCCTGTGGCGATGCCAATCCCCAAAATAAACAGTGGGTCATGGCTTGCATGCTGCCCATAGAAAAGAGCTGCAATAACGATCAGATTAAAAATCAGAGTGCCGCAACCTGCTATTAGGAAATTTTGCTGTGAGTTCAAACAGGCACCTGTGACACCAGTGGCAGCTGAGAGCGGAATAGCAATAGCAGTCGCAACAATCGCAGCTGTTGCTGGCAATGTACTTGGTGCAAGCCCAGGGGCCAAAAGAGAGAACCACATGCGTGGAACAAAGACAAGTACCATAGCCATCAAGCCAAACGAAATCAAAACGAAGAGCAGCGTCTGACGACTTAAGGCTTGAGCAGACTGAAGAGGGAGAGCGCGTAAGCGCGGAATCAGAGCTGCGCTCAATCCACCTGATAAGACCAAATTGACCAGTAAGTCCGGAAGCGTCAGTAAAAGTACGGCCAAGTCAGCTGAAACCGACACACCAAAAGCTGCCGCGAGTTGGATTTCTCTGTAAAGTCCGCTGACTCTGCCAGCCAACAAAGTTAGCCCCACTAGTGTGGCGGCGCCGATAGCCCATCGGCCTATCTGAATCCCACCATCAGAGTGCACGCTGATCCTGTTGGTTAAGATTAGGCTGTTTCGCGGCAATATCAGCTATAACCGCTTTGACCATCTCATGCTGTAAATTCAACTCTTCTATCGTATTACCGCAACTTGCGTCATAAGCTATGCGCAACTTTTGCACTTCGGCTGAAAAATTCATTTGAGCTTTAATTTCTTCAACACTTTCAGCTTGGCGATGGAATGTACGGGAAAGAATGGCACAAGTTGATCCGAGACGAGCATGCTCCGACAAAAGCATTTCTGCTGGAAGCAAGCCTTCGCCAATTCGCGCTAAGCCGCCGATTCCAAATGGAATTCCTACTTTTCTTAGTATTTCGGTCATTCTCTCAACATGTCCCGATACCAATGGCTCGAACATGAAACGACATCCCATCTCAAGATGCAAGTCGTTTAGCCCAATATGCACTTCATCAACACCTGGGACTGCTACACATTCAGTTAGATTCTCCATGGCAGCCACAGTTTCAACCAATAAGCAAACCTTAGCTCTGTAATTAACCGCTTGGCAAAGCCTTCTAACTTCAGTTGCATTACGAAACATGGGTAGCATCAAAACATCGGCCCCACGTTTAATGACGTCATCAACTTCAATTTCAGTGTTCGGATTCACGGGGTTAATCCGCACCAATAAAGCACCACGGGGTAACAAAGGACGAAGCACACTGATGTCTTCAGATGCGTGTCTACTTATTACCGTATTCAAATGCCCTTGCCGCTCAACTTTCCCCAAGATCTCAAGGTCGACAAAGACCCTGTCTACACCCTGACTCAAAACAAATGCTGCTACTTCGGGATTCTTGGTAATAAAAAGAAATTTGAATTTAGACACAATAAAAATCTGTTTAGATCATTTAATCAGGCTTGGAGAAATTACAAGAAAACTACCTAAGATAATAATTAAAAGCAACTGAAAATATCATGAAATAGATATGATTTGAGACTATATATTTTAAATTGCACAAATTTTATAATTGGATTAAGTTACAACTAAAAATATTCGTTAATTTTTTTAAATTGGCATTCTTTTTTAATCTAAAAATTTCAACTCAAATATTAGAAATTAGTGAGTTCTCTTGTTCTTAGTTTGAGTTTTGCTTCTCGTGAATTAGTAATTCAATCTCTTTTTTTAACACTTCATATTCGCGTATTTTTCTTTCCAAAAATTTACCTGTAAGCGCAATCTTTTGAGAAATACCAACTGGAGTCAGTACGTAGATATAGCCAAACTTGTTTTTTGACTCACTGAAATTTTGAACCTTGATCCATCCCTTATCGATTAATGCACGTAGACAGTAGTTCATTCCACCAGTACTTAAACCCAACTCTTTAGCGATCTCTCTTTGAGTCAAATCCGGATTTGCTTCTAGAAGGCTAAGGACACGGTAGTGCGTGTCCTCTTGTAATTTGGATCGAAGAGTCGGCATATGCAGTGCCTTTAGATTAAATAAAATTTACTATTTTTATACGCAACGGGAACGCTACCGCATGGCAGTAAGCCAAAAACAAATCTACAAATGCCAACTTTTCTGGCAAAGCCCACAACATCTATATGGCAGCCAAAACAGTTTTGTTCGATTTCGAACAATTCTAACAAATCAAGTTAAAAAACTGGATTAATACGAAAAATACTTGTCAAAATAAAATTTTTATGTGGTTAGTAAATCCACACTACAAGAGCTACCAGCGCGTCTTGCAAACCAGCAACTCGGCACCTTCGCGACCGCTAAATCCCAGAACCGTGTTGTGAGCATGGTTTACCCGTGCCCCGGCCTCCCCGGCCCTCATCCCTTGAGCCCAAACGCGCGCCTGGCCGAGCGCGTGAGACCTCGGATCTTGGCGGCCGACTCGGGGTCCTGACTCGCCTTTTGCAGGGCGTTTCGGATGAAGACCCACAGCAGCAGGGCGAAGCCTGTGGCCAGGGTCGCGATCACGGCGATGAGCGCTTTTTTAGGCTTTGACTTGCGCTCGGGCGGCTGGGCGGCGTCGACCACCTGGACCACGGCGCCCTCTCGGGCCTCGTCGACCTTGGCGATCTCGTACTGGCGGGTGAAGAGGTCGAGCAGGGTCTCGTGGTACTTGTAGTCGCGGTAGCGGGCGACGTAGTCGCTGGTGCTGGCGGCGGCGCTCCCTGGTGAAGAGCTTACAGGGGCCTCGTCGCGCTCGGCCTTGGCGAGCTGGTCTCTCAGGGCCATGAGTTCTGTCAGGGCCTGTTTCATGGCGGGGGAGGCGTCGGTCAGGTAGCCGCGCATGCCGGCGATCTTGACCTCCTGGGCGGAGATGCCCGCGCGCAGGCGCGCCACGGCCTCGACCGCGGCGGCGGGGTTGCTCTTCAAGGCGGAGCTGTTCACGCCGGTGGCCTTCAGGGCCTGGTCGGACTTGGTGAGGTTGTCGCGGGCGGTGGCGAGCTGCTTTTCAAAGAAGAGCCGACGGCTCTGGGCCTCGGTGACCGCGAGGCGGGCGAGCAGGCGCTGCAGCTCCTCGGGGTAGGCGTTGGCGAGGTCGGCTGCGAACTTGGGGTCCTTGTCGTCGACCTCGACGGAGATCAGGCCGTCCTTGCCGGAGGCGATGCGCACGCCGTTCAGGGCCAGCCGCGCGTCGGTCTTGGTCTTGAGCTCGTAGTAGTCAACAAGTTTGAAGCGCTCGATGAGTGCGTCCTGCACGCTCACAGATTTGAGGAAGGCAACGTACTGGTCGGCGGGGTTCTTGAGGCCCGCGGCGGCGCCGGCCAGGCCCCCGAGGGAGCCCAGGCTTGCGATCATGCTCGCCGCGGCGCTTTGCTGCTGCTGGGGCGGCAGGAACTGGGTCTTGGCGGTGAAGGTGGGGGTGAGGAGGAAGCTGACTCCGAGGGCCGCGAGGCCCACGGCCAGGGGGCCGAGCAGGAGCAGGCGCAGGTTGTCTGCCACGACCTGGAGCAGGTCGAGCAGGCTGATCTCGTCTTCCTGCAGGCTCTGGTCGGAGTTCGGGGGGGTGGCGCTCGCGCCTTGTGCGGTGTCGTTCATGCTTCTTGCCTGCCCTTAGTTGCGCAGGGTCTTGACGGCCGCAGCCCCCAGGCCGAACTGGTAGAAGAGCTGGGTCCAGTCCTTGGCGCCGGTGATGAACTGGGTGTAGGCGCTTCGGCGGTCGAGCACCTCGGGCACGAAGATGGAGTCGCCGGGGTTGAGCCTCTTGTTGTTGAAGCCGCTGCCCCACAGGCTTGACCGCCGAGCGTTGCTCTCCACCGTGCCGTCGGCGCGGATGACCATGAGGTTGTCCAGGTCGGCATCGCGGGTGAGGCCGGACTTGTCGAGGTAGTCCTTCAGGGTGTTGTTGGGGCGGTGGATGTAGGCGGTTTCGGTCAGCACCGCGCCGAAGACGCCCACGAAGCTTGGGGCGTGGGGCACGGTGATCTGGTCGCCGTCTTCAAGGGTGACCGCGGGCAGTTGCGGGCTCAAGGGGTCCATCTCGAGCGCGATGCGGCCGCTGGCCTTCAAACCCTGCAGGCGGGCGAGCAGCGCGCGCTGGCCGGCCACTTGGGACTGGACGGAGTTGCCCTTCTCTTGGTCGGTGATGTTTTGCACGGCAGAGGCGGCCATGGAGCTCACCTCGGCCTCCATGCGGCGGATGGCCTTGTCCAGGTTCTCTTGCTGCTGCTTGCGGGTGGTCTCACGGATAAACACCGTGCCGTAGGGGTAGGCGTTCTTGCTGAAGCCGCCGGCGCGCTGAATAAGGCCTGCGAGGGTCTCGCCGGGCTCGACCTGGTAGACGCCTGGCACCCTCACCTCGCCGCCCACGCGCACGAACTGGGTGCGTTTTTCCAGGGGGACGGGCAAGTCGTTGACGCTGAAGATGGTGACCACGTCGCCAGGCTGCAGCAGCACATTGTCTTGCGGGGCTTTGTCTTTGATGGCGCGGCTGAGGTTGAAGGGGATCAGGCGGGTCTTGACCTCCTGACCGTCCAGGCGCTCGATGGCGGCGTAGTCCCAGTTGATTTCTTCCAGCAGGTTGCGCACGTCATTGGCAGTGCGCTCGCCGCTCTTTTGAGGGGCACGTTCTTGCTGAACCAGGATGTTCTTCTTTTGGTAGTAGTCGGCCTGGATGAGGGCCGCAGGCTCAGGAATCAGGTCGGCCACGCGCATGCCGGCGCGGTAGGCGTAGCGCAGGGGACGTGCCACGTTGCCGCGCAGGGTGACGGCGTTGGCAAACTCGGGGCTCAGGTTCAGCAGGGTGACCACGTCGCCGTCGCGTACGGTGGACTTCAGGCCCGCCTCGTTCAGGGCGCGCTCTTGCACCTCGCGCGGGGCACGTTCGATACCCGTGCGGATGCGCTCGATCAGCACCTTGTGGGTGGCAGACAGCACCTGCTGGCCGCCGCTGTATTTAAGGAGGCTGGCCAGGCTTTCTTCGGCCGAGGCCAGCTCGTAGACGGCCGGGTTGTCCAGCGCGCCAACCAGCGCCACGCGCGGGCCGGCGGGCGGGATGACCACCACGTCGCCGGGCAACAGCCGGGCGTCGGCCTGGGTGTCGCCGGCGTGGATGAATTTGTACAGGTCCAGGGTAGAGACCGACTGGCCGCCACGCACCAGCTGGATGCCGCGCATGCTGCCGGTGGCGGAGGGACCGCCGCTCTCGAAGAGAGCGCTCACTAGCGTGGAAAGGCTTGAAACCGTGTAGGCACCGGGCTTTCTGGCCTGGCCGACCACGAAGATCTGGATGGTGCGCAGGCGCCCCAGCGTGGCGCTGAGTTCGAAGTTATTGAAGACCCGGCCGATTTGGGTCTTGAGGAGTTTTTCCAGGGCGTCGCTGCGGGTGCCGGCCACGGTGATGGGGCCGACCTTGGGCACATTCACCTGGCCGTTGCGGTCGATGGTCAGGCGCAGCGAGACATCGACGGCGCCCCAGATTTTGAGGTCGATCTCGTCGCCGGGGCCCAGCACGTAATTGGCGGGCACGGGGATGTCGGTCAGCGCGGGGTAGCGGTTGGCCTCGAAGAGGTTGTAGCCATAAAGATTGACAACTTTGCCTGTGCTGTCTTGCACAAACTTTTGGAACTGGGTGGTGACCAGGGGCGGCAGGTCGGTCGGGGCCTGGGCGGGTGTGCTGCCGGGCTTGGGGGCAGCCCGGCCGTCTTTGTCAGCCTGTGCGGGAAGGGCTGAGCGCGCTGAGGCAGCGGGGCCGGCAGGCATCGCCTGAGCGTCGGCGGTGGCCGGAGCGTCAACGCCCTGCGCAACCGCGCCGAGCAAGCCAGCGGGCCCGCCAGCGCCCAGTCCTGCGGTTGGCAACTGCGCCAGCGCAGCCTGAAACAGCGTCAGGCCCAGGGCCAGCGTTGCAACAACGCGCAAAAAACGGGGCGGACGGTTTGGGTGCATGGGTTGGGCGCAACAGAGTGGAGGCAACAGCCCATTTTACGCCGATGAATCTGACAAACAAATGCTCTGAAAATGACATGTTTATTAATCCTATCTAGATTCGTCAGTTATCAATAAATTTGTTGAATTCATCCCATAATCAAAGCAATAGCAAAAGTCAGTTGCTGGCTTTGGCATGCCCGGCTCTGCCCTGTGGGTGGGCTGGGATTCTCATTCGTTTGGAGACCCTCTCATGTCGCAATTCACCATCGTCAAAGACACCATCGCCAACGACAACCTGCTGGCCACGTTTGACATTCCCTCTTTGAACGCCAGGGGTGAGTTGCAGTTCGTGGGCACGCCACCCACAACGGGCTCGCCCGTGCCCAACAAGCTCGTGATGGTGAGCACGGCCCAGGGGACAATCGGGCAGCAGCTCATCACCTACGACCTGAAGGTCAATGCCGACATGACCTTCACCGCCAGCACAAGCACGGTGTCGACGACTTTTCCCATGGCCCTGTCGGGCAACTTTGTGGTCAGCAGCACCAACACCACCGGGTTCCCCGAGTCGGTCAACGTGACGCAGCTGGGCAGCGCACCCGGCACCACCACGGGCACAGGCACAACGACAGGCCTGCCCACTGGAACGGGCACCACCCCGGGCACGGGCTCAAGCACAACCCCGGGCACCGGGACCAACTCGGGCGACATCTTCAGTGTGAAGGCCACGGCCGCCGGAAGCTTTGGCGTCTACGAAGGCAACACCCTGATTGACACCCTGCAGGTCACCGCGGCCAACACGCCCACCGCCTGGAACCCGCCGGACGCCTACCACCCCGCCGATGGCACGCTGGTGTTTTCGATCAAGCCCACAGGCACCACGGCCAGCACAGCCACGGCGACGCTGTCGGTCATGGGCGGCACCTTCGCCCCCAGCGCCACCCTGAAAATTGTCCCCATCTCCAAGCTGCCCACAGCCACAGATGCGGCCACCGACACCGCTTACTACATCGTGCACGACCTGCAGCAAGCCATTGTGCAGGCCGCGACCACCAACAGTGCCTTGGTCACACTGGTGGGCAACCAACGTGTGCTGGGCGTGTTCAGCAAGGACGGCAGCGTGCCCGCCGGCGCGGACGCGATGGAAACGCTCACGCTGGCCAGCGGCCAGAAGATCTACATCCTGGACTACGACAGCCGCTGGGTGGATGCGGGCCTGTCACTCACCCTGGCCAGCACCACCCGCATCATTGACGAAGACCTGAACAACATTGGCACGCGACTCGCGCCGGTGCTGGAGTCGGGCACCAACGTCACGGCACCCGCAGCCACGGGCGCTGATCAGATCAACATCACGGGCCTGACCAGCGCGAACATCAATGGCGGCTCTTTGAAGGTGAGCGTCACTGCGGCCCAAGGCGGCAGCACGACGCCCTTGAGCCTGATCGTGGCCACCCTGAGTGGCGTGTTCAAGGTGAATGCGACCACGGGCGCGGTGGACTACTACGCCGGCGCCAAGTACTACGGCAGCGAGGTCAAGGACGCGGCCGGCATCGTGCTTCACAAAAGCGGTGAGGCCGCTGCGTATGGCACCACTGGCGTCACCGTGGCCACCATCGACAGCACATTGAACGGCAAGGCTGGCAAAGACTTGAAGCTGACCTTCAACGCCAACGCCACGCCCGATGTGGTGGAGCTGCTGGCTTCTCACATTGGCATGCAAGTGCTGGACAGTGCGGGCAACTACACCCAAGACTGGTCTGCCGCAGCGGGCAACAAGACGGTGACCTTCGAGCTGGCCACCAATGTGGCAGGCCAAACTGTGTCGGCACAGCGCACGGTGTCGGTGGTGTCACAGGAAGAAAATGGCAAGCCTTTCTTGTCGTTCCTGAAAGTGATTCGTGACATCGACGAAGACGCGAACAACACGGGGCGTCTGATTGCTTTCAACTCGGCCGGGCCCAATGTGTCCAACGCCGGCAGCGCCAACAGCAACCAGGTGGTGGTGGTGGACGACAACGCCAACTTCAATGGCGGCAGCCTGACGGTGACCACCCTCAGTGGCAACATGAGCCAGCTGCGTCTGGGCATTTCAACCACCAGCGGCGTGTTCAAGGTGGGCACCAATGGCGACGTCACCTACTACTCGGACGCCACTTACTACGGCACCGAGGTGAAGGACGCCAACGGCAATGTGGTCAACAAAACCTTTGACCCCAAGCAGGCCGGCACCACGGCCAACTCGTTTGTGATTGGCAAGGTGGACAGCCTGCACCAGGGCAAGTTGGGCGACTACCTGACCATTCAGTTCAACGAACGGGCGACGCCGGCCATTGTGCAAACGCTGGCCGCCAGCATTTACCTGGGCGTGACCGACAGCACAGGCGCCATGACGCAAAACTGGTCGGCCGCGGCCGGCGAGAAACTGATTGAGTTCAAGCTGAAAGACAGCGCCAGCGCCACAGCGGTGACCGCGTCGCGCGTGATGACCATCATTTCCCATCCGGAAGACGACGCCAGCCTGTTCAATGCCGCGCCTGTGGCCACGGGCACGCCGGGCGCCAACGAGTCCCTGGCCGACCTGGTGATTGACAGCACGGCCACCAGCTTGCCGGGCTACATTGCCACGGCCAATGGCTTGCGGATTTTTCAGGACAAAGACAGCGACCCCATGACCTTTGCAGTCGCCAGCACCAGCACCACGGGCTCGGTGATGGCCGGCAGCTTGAAGCTGATCGACAGCGACGCCACCAAGGCCGGCCCCGAGAGCTACACGGCCCAGTTGCAGCCCGCCACGATTTTGCCCCTGGTGTACGCCAATGACGCCAGCATCCCCAGCAGCTTCATGCTGGAAGACAACATGGGCAACCCTGTGAATGTGCCCTTGACCCTGGCGGCGAGAACGGCGCAGAGCAACGTGTATGCCACCTTCACCGCGCAGGTGAAAAACGATGAAAACGTGACGGTCACTTTGAGCGGCAAGCTCTTGGACAAGAGCGGCGATGGCGTGCCCGACCAGATTGAAGGCACCATGGGCAATGAGAGTTTCTCCATGCCGGTGTCGATGGAAGATTTGAACGCCGACGGCAAGCCCGATCAGGCGCGCATCATCGAAGAACCGCAACTGCTCAGTGGCCGTGTGGTGACCGATGCGACCGGTTTGGTCACAGGCTTTTTTGTGCCGAACAACACGGGCACGCCCAACACCGGGCCCAGCACCCCGCCGGTGCTGACCTTGTCCAGCGCCACGCGCACTTTCGATGAAGACCTGAACAACCGTGGCCGCCGCGTGTCCTTCAATGGCGAGGCAGGCCCCAACGTGACCGCCCCTGCGGCAGCAGGCACCAACCAGTTGAAGCTGGTGGACAGCGATTCGGCCAGTTTTGCGGGCGGCTACCTGAAGGTGAGCGTGGCCGCGGCCAGCGGCGGCTCGGTGAGCAGCTTGAAGCTGGGCGTGTCCAGTTTGTCGGGGGTGTTCACCATCAGCACAACGGGGGTTGTGAGCTATTCGCCCGATGCCACGTATTACGGCAGCGATGTGAAGGATGCCAGCGGCAAGGTCTTGCATGCTTCGGGCGATGCCGCCAAAGCCGGCACGAGCTGGGTGCAAATTGGGCAGGTGGACAGCGCCCTCAACGGCAACAATGGCGCAGCCTTCAAGGTGACCTTCAACTCGGCCGCCACGAGCTCGATCGTGGAAACCTTCGCCTCGCATGTGGGGTTGGTGCCGCTGGACCCGACAACGGGCAAATACACCCAGAACTGGGAAGCCGTGGCTGGCGACAAGACGGTCACTTACGAAGTGAGCGACGGCCCCTCGGGCACGGCGGTCACCGCCTCCAGGGTGGTGACGCTGGTGGCACAGGCCGAGACGGGTGTGCCGTCGATCAGCCTGTTGCCGGTGATTCGCAACATTGACGAGGACCAGAACAACACCGGGCGCCTGATTGCCTTCAACGGCGAGGCCGGCCCCAATGTGGTGATGCCCAGCAACACCAACACCAACCAGGTGGTGATTCTGGACAGCGACTCGGCCAACTTCAACGGCGGCAACCTGACGGTGTCGGTGGTCAGCGGCAACATGAAGCAGTTGCGCTTGGGCATTTCGACCAACAGCGGCGTGTTCAAGGTGAACAACACCACCCGCGAAATTTCTTATGTGAGCGATGCGCAGTACTACGGCATGGACGTCAAGGACAGCGCTGGCAACATCGTGAACAAATCGTTCACCAACGCCAAGGCGGGAACGACCTCGGTGGTGATTGGCACCCTGGATGCCACCCACCAGGGCAAGCTCGGCGACTACTTGAGCATTCAGCTCAACGACAAGGCCACCGTGGCCATCACCCAGTTGCTGGCCGCGCACATTTACCTGGGCGTGACCGATGCCAACGGCAATTTGACACAAAACTGGTCGGCCGCTGCTGGCGAAAAACTCATCGAGTTCAAGCTCAAGGACAGCGCAGCGGGCACCACCACCAGCGCCACGCGGGCGATGGAGATCATTTCTTACGCCAATGACGACTTTGGCGGCACCGACGGCAACGACACCTACCAACTGGACGCCGCAGGCTTTTACGATGCGGGCGCGGGCAATGACACGGTGACGGGCTCGTCTGGCAACGATGGCATCAATGGTGGCGCGGGCAATGACTCGCTTGCGGGCGGGGCGGGCAACGATACCCTGAGCGGCGGCCCGGGCGACGACACCCTCAACGGCGGCGAGGGCACCGATTACGCGCAGTACTTTGACAGCAAGTCCACCGACTGGACCATCACGCCGACGAGCGGTGGTTTCGAGTTGGTGCACAAGACCACTGGCGAAAAAGACCTGATCAGCAGCATTGAGGTGCTGCAGTTCAACGACACCCACAAGAATCTGGGCATCAACTACTGGGCCGCGCCAGAGGCGCAGGGCAGCAACTCGATCAATGGCAGCGAGTACGCCGACGACATCGACGCCGATGCATTGGGCACGGCCAACAATGCCGTCACCAAGCGCGACTGGATCAATGCGGGCGATGGCAACGACACCATCAAAGGTGGCCAGGGCGGCGATGACATCACTGGCGGCGCCGGAAACGATGCGATCGACGGCGGCTCCATTGGCGTGGCGGGCTTGCTGGAGAAGCTGCTGGACAACCCGCAGGCCAACACATGGGAGCTGGAAAACCGCGTTTCTTACTCGGGACCGTTCAACAAGTACGAGATCACCCCAGTCAAGAACGAAACCACCGGTGTGGTGACCTACACCATCAAGGACTTGCGCACCAACAGCCCCGATGGCACCGACACGGTGAAGAATGTCGATGTGCTGCAATTCTCGGACAAGCAGGTGCGCCTGACGCCCAACATCTGGATCGATCGCGGCTGGGACCCGCAAACCGGACAGCCGGGCAACACCCGCAAGGGCATCAACCTGGAAGGCTCGGGCGTGGACGATGTGCTCGGCGACAACTCGGACATCTACTCAGGTTCGGACCGCCTGATTGGCAACGAGGGCCACGACCTGCTCAAGGGCGGCGCAGGCGCTGACACCTTCCGCGGCGACAAAGGCAACGACACCATTGACGGCGGTGCCAACCGCCCCGAAAGCACCACACAGACCTGGGACAACAACGGCGCCAATGGCGTCGATGTGGCGGAGTACTCCGGCCCGTCTTCGCGCTACACGATTGCCAAGAGTGGCAGCGCCTTCACCGTCACCGACTCCAAGGGCGCTGCGGGCGACGGCACCGACACCCTGACCGATGTGGAAGTGCTGCGCTTCTCTGACGGCGAGAAGAACCTGATGGTGGTGAAGACGCCGCAGATGAACTACACCCCAGGTTCCAACAGCGGCACCATCACGGGCTACAACTGGAACGGCACCGACCTGGTCGACACCATCAACACGCAGCCCACGGGCGCCGACGGCGCGCGCGACTGGGTGAATGCCGGCGCAGGCAATGACGCCATTTCGACCGGCGATGGCGGCGACTGGATCGATGCGGGCGAAGGCGACGACACGATTGACGGTGGCGCCAACGGCACCACGGCCAACCAGTGGGAAAACCAGGATCAGGTGCGCTACGACGCCTCGATGTCACGCTTCACCATCACCACGGGCAGCGACGACAAAGGCAAGTTCTTGCGGGTGACCGACAAGCTGCCGCAGGAGTTCGGCGGCTACGGCAGCGACAAGCTGTACAACATCGAGACCCTGCAATTCAACGACGGCAACAAAGACCTGAGCGTTCACTTCAACGCCAACGGTGGCCAGAACAATGTGCAGGGCACCGACTTTGCCGACACGGTGGACACCACCGCTTTGTCCGAGGCCTACCTGGGCACCTTGCCCAGCGGCACGTTGCGCCTGAGCGCCGAGGGCGCGCAATCGGTGAATTTCAAGCCGACGGGATTCACGGCGGTGCAAGGCACCACCTATTTGGCGGTGCTGGGCTCGCAATCGACCATGTACACCGGCACGACGCAAGAAACCATTTTTTATCCCAGCACCCAATGGGACCCCGTGCAGCAGCGCCAAGTGCCTGCCAGCTTTGAGGTGACGGGCCAGGCCAATGGCTCGGTCAGTGGCTCGGCGGCGCTGGGCAACGTGGGCGTGGGCGGCATGCCCGTGGTGATGCTTTTTGCCAAACAGGGCTTTGCCCTGAACGACATGGGACGCCCGACCTCCGAACCGGTGGCCACCAGCGCCGTGCCCGTGGCCGTGTTGAACAGCCGTGATTGGGTGCAGCCCGGCGCAGGTGACGACGTGGTGTTCACCGGTGCGGGCGGCGACACCATTGCGGACAGCACTGGCAATGACATTTACGACGGCGGCGAAAATGGCACCTCGACCACCAACACCTGGGACAACATTGACCGGGTGAATTTCAACGGCGCACAAAGCCGATACACCATCGATGTGCTGAGCTACAGCCAGTTGGGCGCCACCTCTGCCACAGCAGGCATCAAGGCCTACATTGATGGCAAGTACCCCAACAACAAACCCGCCAGCGTGGTTCGCATCACCGACAAGTTGCCCGATGGCGACGGTGTGAACTACCTGCTCAATGTGGAGCAGGTGCAGTTCAAGGAAACCAACATCAACTTGAGCTTCACCGTGAACCCCTGGCAAAAGCCCCAGGGCATGGACAACAACACTTGGGTGGGCTACAACAACTACGATGGCGGCGTGGTGGACGATGCCATGGATGCCAGCGGCCACGATCTGGCCAGCCCCAACAATGGCGTGAGCGGCTTCTACAGCAACCGCGACTGGATGCAAGGCAGCACTGGCAACGACACGCTGCTGGGCGGCGCGGGCGGCGATGTGCTCAGCGGCGGCAAGGGCAACGATGTGTTGGACGGTGGTGCCAACGGGACCAGCAACAACCCTTGGGATGACGCCGACCAGGCCCGTTTTGAGAACCTGGCCAACCGCTACAACGTGAGCTTCTTGCGTGCTGCAACAGACAGCGAAAAGACCAACGCGAACGTGGTGAAGTACAACGACAAGGGCGTGGCAGTGACCACGGCCAGCGGCACTGCGGCCTTTTATGTGGCCTCGCCTTACTATGTGGCCGATGGCCTGATTGTGGTGCAAGACAAGGTGTCGGACGCCAAAGGGGGCGATGGCCGCGATGTGCTGAAGAACATCGAGATTTTGAGCTTCTC
>JACCDW010342888.1_pt1 | contig 33809 bp, 46 predicted proteins | sample 7449781 | NCBI WGS metagenome assembly JACCDW01 (sample SAMN15323449, study PRJNA562643) | freshwater metagenome | isolation source: river surface water | place: USA:Blue River Watershed | collected 2017-08-18
CCCTCAACAGGGCCGGGCAGGGGGCTGCAGGGCAGCAGCTGATGATTCATCATCCAGCTGCCGAAGTCACGGAGCAGCCCGTTGTCCCAGGTGTTCATGGTGTTGTACGCATAGATGTCAGCCAAGATCGGGATGAAGGAGAACTTCCTCCCCAAGGGAGCGCGCAATCCGCACTGCGAGCACGCAAACTGGGACAGATACCAGATCTTCTTCTCGTCGATGAACTGCGATATGACCATCGCCGCCCCGCACCACGGGCACGGCGGGCCGCCCACCAGCGTGGAAAAGCCCAGGTGTTCGCCGGGGATGATGGCGCTGTCTCGTGACGCGTCGCAGTAGGCGAAGTCGATGCGGAGCTTGCCCTTGGCCACCTCGCTCATGCGTCCACCCGGCGCATGAGGGCCCGCCCAGCACGGGTCAGACGCGCCCAAAAGTAGGGCTCCGCGTCGGCCACGCCGCGCGAGCGGCCGCCCGTGGGCGGCGCTGTGCGGATGAGCGTGGGCCGCTGCCGCGCGAGCGCGCGGATGCGCAGGGCGGCGCCGTAGCTCGTGATGTTGCCGCCACCGATGGGCACGAGGCCCATCGTGATGACGTCGTCTGTGGTCAGGTCTTCGTGCTCAGCCTTCATGGTTTGCCTCGGGTGGGGGCGAAGGTGTGGCCCCATCGGTCGCTGTGAAACTCGATCTGGTTGTTGAGGAACTCGGTGGCCTCCTCCTCGGTGGCGCCAAGCCACGCCTTGCCTCCGTTGCGGGCCTCCAGAACCCATCCGCGAGCCTGTGACGCGGACCTCGGCCTCAGCACCACCACGCAGCCCGGGCAGAGCGTGTTGCCGAGGTCCGTCAGCCGCTGCGCGGCGGTGCGCTTAGCCATCGTGGCGCTCCCGCAGCGTGTCCACGGCTGCGGCGAGCTCCTCGAGCTGCCGGTGGTCTACGAGTCCGAGATTGGCAGCCGACAGGGCCGCCTGGCTGAGCGCGTCGCCCGCCACCCAAAGGAGGTCGACCACGGTCTCCTCTGGCTTTGCCCGGTAGGCCACCTTGGCGGGCTGCCCGTGGCGCTCCTTCAGCGCGTCCACAGCCGTGACGAGCTCCTCGATCCGCTGATGGTGCTTGGGCGTGAGGTGGGCTGACAGCTGGGCTGCCCGGGAGAGCGCGTCGCTCGCCGCCCAGATGCGCTTGGCGACAACCGCTTGCAGCTGCGCCCGATGCGCTGCTTGCATGGCGCTGGGCAGCCCGAGGCGGTCCACCTCGGCCGCCTTGGCTGCTGCGCCCACGGCTTCAGCCTGTCTCTCCATGGCTGTGGCCTCCTCAACGAGGCGGTATGGCCACTCAGCGGGCATGTTCAACTCCAGGGGTCAGCGCTTGGGTGCGCGACAGCTCGATCTCCCGCTGGACGCGGCGGGCCTTCTCCCGCTCGTCCGTGGCCTTCCTGAAATACTCCTGGGCGCCGGCCTGGGTGTCCGCGTTCGCGTTGCCGTTGGCCATCCGCAGGATGCTCAGTCCTTGCTTGTTGTAGTACAGGGCCTTGCGGTTGTGGTGCTGCAGCAACACCGTCAGGCGGTCCGCCGGCTTCCCGCGCTGCCGGGCGGTCTTGGTGGTGTCGCTGCGGCCCGTGTTTCGATCGGCGCACGTCGTCCCGTAGAAGACGAACTCGTCCGTGTCCAAATCGAGCAGCACGACCACGCGCTTGAGCCCGGTCTTGCCGCAGCAGTCGCAGGAGTCGCGCTCATCAGTGATGCCGGCGATGATGTAGCGGGCGGGGGCGGTGGCCATCGGGTGCTCCAGGTGGTGACCCGCCCATCATCACACGGCGCCAGCCATATGTCAACCTAATGGTATACAGATTCCTGCAGCGCCCCGCCGCTCCGGCGTCAGGTCATCTCCTGGTCGCCGCTCCACACGGGTGAAGGCTCGGCCTCCACCTTGGTCTCTTGGCTCGACTCGTCGCGCCGGTACACCAGGACCTCCGTCCGCGCCCAGCCAAAGGGGCCCGAGCCATCGTCGTGCTTCACGAGCACGCCTCGATGTTCGACGGCCACGATCTCGCCGGTGACGCAGGGCGGCGTCACGCCCCGCAGCACGACGTGGTCACGCAGGCGCACCTTGTCTCCCACACAAAACCCGTCAAAATCAGGGTACTTCGACTCCACGATCATGCCCATTTGCTCCTCCTGCCTGCGCCGCAGGCGTGTTTGGCCTCAGCCTGTCTCACGTCACTTGCTGAGCATCGTGTCCACGAACGCGCCAAGGCGCCGCTGCCCAGCGGCGCTGTCCAGCCAGGCCTCCACGAACGGCTTGTTCGCGCCGGGCTGCTCAAAGAAGACGTCATCGGTCCGCTGCCAGACGAGCGCCCCGTGCTCCTGGGGGACGTCGAACCGGAACCAGCGGAACGTCTCCTGTAGTTGATCTGCCACCCGTTGGGTCTTCCAGTGCAGGCCGCCGACGACGACCCCGCACCGCTTGCCCGCCATGGGGTACGGCTCGCCCCAGGTCGCGCCTTGGTTCTCGAGCGTGTTCATGCGCTCGATGATCTTCTGGAGCAGCGCCGAGTGGCTGCCCCATCGCGTCGAGGTGCAGAAGATCACGACGTCCGCCCACCGAAGCTTGTCGTAGATCAGGGGCATCTCATCCACGCCCCCGTACTTCTCAGGGTCCTGCACGCTGTTGACGTGCGCCCAGCACCGGTAAGGGCCGGCTTCGGGGTTCGCGCAGTTTCTCTTCCCGCTCGCGTAGCAGGAGAGGTTCTCCACGATGTGGAGCTTGTTCGTGTCGAGGAAGCAGACCTCCTCGTCCCCCATCCTGTGGAGGGCCGCTGTGGCCATCGCGACAGACGTCGACACCTTCGGGTCGTGCGTCGTCGTGCTCAAGGCCAGCACCTTCTTCCGTCTCCTCATGCGGTCCCCTCTTGGGCGCGGGCGATCGCCTGCGCGACAGCCGCAGCTAAGCGCGGCGGGACGGCGTTGCCCACCTGCCGGTACTGAGACATCACCCGGCCGCAGAACGGATAATCGACTGGAAAGCCCTGGATTGCGGCGCACTCTCGTACAGTCAGCTTGCGGACGACGTCACCGGACCGCAGGTACATAAACGAGGCCGACGCGATGGTTGGGCTCGGCCTCGACAGCGGCCGCGCCGCGCCGCGGCGCCCCTTGTCCACGCGGCAGACGCCAGCCTGGAGCGTGGCCTCCTCAGCGGGCAGCCCCAGGGCGTCTGCCGCGGACACCCAGGGCGCGGCCCGCTGGGGCCCATGCGTCGGCGTGGGCGCGGTGAGCCGGGCGGGCCCTGCGACCAAGAACAGGCGGGTCCTGTGCTGCGCGACGCCGTAGTCGGCGGCGTCCAACACCCAGGCGTGGACGTGCGCGAAGCGCGCCCGGAGGTCGGGCATGATCGAGAGCTCGAGGTAGCAGCCCGGACAGGCCCCAGACGGGGCCAAGGGCCCGCCAGCGACAGCACAGGAGCGCTTGTGCCGCAAGAGGCCGGGCACGTTCTCCCCGACAAACCAGGTCGGCGACACCCCGTCGAGCGCGCGGACCGTCCCCGGCCATCCGTTCCGGTCGTCCTCTTGCGACCGAGACTTGCCCGCGGTGCTGAACGGCTGACACGGGAAGCTGGACCACAGGAGATCGATGCCGTGCATCGACTCAAGATCGAGCCCCCGCACGTCCGCGCGCAGCACGCCCTGAACCCCCGCCATCGTCAGCGTCGCGCAGGCCTCCTCGTCCCACTCGACGAGCGCTGCGTGCGTGAAGCCGGCGGCATCGAGGCCGAGCGCGGCCCCGCCAGCTCCAGCGAAGAGCTCGAGCACGCGCATCAGAGCCCGCCCAGCCCCATGGAGTAGAGCGCGACAGGCCAGAAGGCGCCAAGCAGGGGTGAGGCAAGGGGTCCGATGATGAAGACCCACCCCATGAACCCGCACGGATCTTCGGACAACAGCAGCTGCATCGCCGTTGTCACATAGAAAACCGGGGCGTACACCGAGCCGATCCCGCTGTAGAGTGAGAACACGAGGCGGATGACGGCGGCGAGAAGGTCTGCTTCTTTTTTCATCTCGATCTCCCTGCTCCACCTATCGCACAACCCGACGCTTGTCAACCTATCCTTGCACGTCGGCTGCCAGGCTCTCCGCGTAGCTCCGCGCCAACCACTGCCCATAGCTGCGGGGCCACCCGTTCCCGACCAGCGTCTGGCGGTCGCGGACCCGCGGCGAGGCCAGCGAGAAGACGATCGAATGAAACCCTTGGAGGCGGAGCGCGTCCTCGGGGGGCAAGCGCTGGGGTGCGAGCCCCTCGCGGTAGAGGATGGGGGCCCCGCCATGGCCGACCACCGCGAACGCTGGTCCATCCGGACTCTTCGCGTACCTCTGCCGTTTGTGCACCGCGTGCACGTCGCTGGAGAGCGCGCACCCCAAGATGCAGCCGTACTGGGGGAGGGCTTCGCCCCACCCCCGCCGGAGCGCAACCTGGGTGGGCGCGGGCGTGATGCGGTGGAGCAGGAAGGTCCGCCTCCGCAGGGTGTAGCCCCCAAGCTCGTGATCGGAGACCCGGACCGGCAGCAGTCCGTGCGCCCGCCCCCAGCTGTCCCAGCCCCGGTTGGTCTCGATGACGAAGCGCTGCGCGGTCGCCTTCGCGATGGTGAGCACGTCCTCCTTGAGGCCGGCCATCTCCGCGGTCCGGTCCTCTACGTCCGTGCGGCAGGCGGTCAGCACGCTGTCCCGGATGCACGGCGGCCCGGCGATGAGCAGGTCTGAATGGGGGATCGAGCCAGAGGCGATGGCCTGCTCGACGCTGACCCGCTCCACGCGGACCGCCTCCGGCACGTTGAGCCGGTAGCTCTCCACCGCGGCAGGCCAAGGGTCGCATGCGAAAACGACGCGGCCGCGGACGCCAAGCCGGGCCAGCTCGTCGATGAGGCCGCGGGCGCCAAGGCCCGCGCCACAGGCAAGATCTACGATGTTCACGATCATCGCGGTGTGACCCCAAGCGCGCGGAGGAGGGCCGCGAGCCGCTTGAGGGCCGCGTCTGCGTCGGGCTCGAGGTTGAACACGGGGATGCCGTGGCGGTGCGCGATCCTCAAGGCTTGGCCGGTCCCCCCGGCGGACCGGTGCGCGCCATCCAACGAGCCGTCCGGGGTCCAGCAGAGGACGAAGTCCACCTGGGGCAGCTCGAGCCCCTCTTGGCTGCGGCTCATGACCTGCAGCGTGTTGCGCCGCATCCACTTCCGCGGGTCACCCTTGAGCGCGTGAGGCACGGGGTGGTACGCCACGACGAAGCTCTCCATGAAGGCGATGGTCTCAGGGGAGTACACGACCCTCCGAAAACCCGCAGGGTCACGGATGTCGGCGTAGTCTTCCCGGAAGATCGTGCAGGAGGGGGCGCCCAGCTCAAACGCATAGTCCGCGCCCACGGCCCCACCCGAGCGCAGCGTGTAGCCCAGGCGCCACAGCCGCTTCGCGACCGCGACCATCAGATCTTGGATGTGGTCCGGGGTCTTCCGCGACCCGATCCCCGCGTAGTGCATGCTGGGCATCACTCGCCCCCACAGTGAGGGCACGACTGGGCGCCGGTCAAGAGGTTGACCTCCACGGCGAGGTGGGTGGGGCACGGGGTGACGAGCAGCTCACCGTTGATGGGCTCGACAGGCGGTGGCGGAGGCGGGGGCGCAGCAGGCTTGTCGGTGCTAAGCCCACTGGCGCCGCAGGCACGGGCTGCAGCCTCGAACCAGTCATCACTGGCGTACTGGAGACCAAGCTCGCGTTGGCTCACCGAGGCGGCCGACAAGCCCATCCGGTCCGCGAGGTCCGCCAGCGACAGCCCTGCCTTCAGTCGGAGGTCACGCAATTTGCGACCGGGCGTGATGGGGCTCATTCGCTTTGGCCTTTGTCTTGATCTTGAGGTGCTGGGGGTGAACTTTCACCTGCCGCAGCCCGATCTCGCAACTGGCACCGACAGTGCAACCAGAGCGTGCGGTCGTCGCGGTAGACCGAAGAGGCAGACATGGGGTCACATGCCACACCGTCGGCGCCACCTCTGGCGGCAAGGATGAGCCGGTCTCGACACGAGCTCTCCATTTCATTCGCGACATGCACGGATGAAACCTTGCTTCCGACGTGCATCCCATAAAAGAAGCAGCAGCAGAGCCCGAACAGGAAGAGGAAGACGCAGGTGATCGGGCACAGGGTGGACATCGGTCGAGCGCGCCCCGGAGCGTCCTCTTCGTGCGCAACGGTGTTCATTTTGGTCTCCTGCCGGATGAGTTCGGTCATCACCAGGTTATCACGAGCTCTTGCGAACGTCAACCTGTTCTAACACCATCGACGACGCATCAGTGGGCTCGCCCCAGGGCAGGCAGCCAGGCGTCGCCGACGGGTCTTGGACCAAGAGCGCTCGGTGCTTGCGGTTGAGCTTCTTGATGAGGTTCTTCTCGATCTTCGAGAAGATGGAGAAGGTCGCCACGTTGCCAGGCCTCCCCATGGCCTGCCGGGCGACGCTGAGGTCAAACCGAAGGCGCTCAAACGAGGCCTCGATCTCGCGGTGCTCGCAGATCTCCTCCTTCGTGAACACCCGCTCTCGCCCAACCCGAGAGAGCGCAGCCAGGCGGTCCGCCATCTGCGGCGGGATGGAGACCTGGCGCTCCACGTCTGCGCACCTGGGCCACACCGAGCACCACTCGGGGATCGAGTCCGCGCGCTGCTTCGCCTCCGCCACGGAGCTGAAGCTCGGGCTGCTCTCCCAGCCTGTCCACAGGGTGAAGGTCACCATCGAGATCGCCTGCCACCAGACCCGCTGGTCTCGATCTTCTTTTGGCCGCTCTCGATACCAGAACATCCCCTTCATGCACAGCGGGGTGCTCCGGCCATGCTGCAGGCTCCACTCCATGGACATCTGCTTGCGTGCGCGCGCCATCGGTTGCCCTCCGTCTGCCGGCTAACAGGTCAACCGATGCTTGACAAGCTCAGACCTCGACACCGACCACCACGAGCTGGTCTGGCCAGAACCGCAGCTCGCACTCTCCAGTCACCACGTCCACCGGCGCACCCTTGGCGGCCACGAGCAAGATCTTGATCTCGTTTATGTCGATCTTCGCCATCTGGGCCGCGGGCATGGTGAACCCCACGCCGTTCGCGCACATCTCGATCTCGTCTGGGAACAGATCGATTGTGTCCAAAATGGCCCCCTCGAAGCGAACCACCAAGCCGTAGGCGTCCTCCTCGTTGAGCGTGCTCCGGTTCTGCTCGATCCAGTGAACCCAGCTCTCCCGCGTCATCGGGGGCTCGTCGACGTCCCGCTCGGGGAGGTGGAGGGTGTCCATCACCACCCGCATCATCTCGCCGTACGCGCTCAGGCCGCTGTGGACATCCTCATCTTCATCGTCCGGGGTGGCGTCATAGCGCGCAAGATCGCGAAACCGGTCTGGGAAGTCGTTCCACCGCATCGCCGCGATGAGCGCATCGGCGGGCTCGATCTCTTTTCGGGCCGCCCGCACCATCACCTTGAGCCCGTCCCGGATGGCACGCGCCCGGCTCAGCGTCACTGTGACGCTGACCAAGCCGGCGGCCTCGTCGCGGCCTCCGCCGCCAAGGCCTGCCTGATGTGAGCCCTGCGCCCGCATTTGATCTCGGCTCTTGATGCGGGACCCAAGCACCGCGCTCGCGTTGGTGGTGACGTGGTAGAGGCGGTGATCGTCGGTGGGCTCTTCACCCTCCTCTTCATCGAGCTCGTCGACCACGTCTTCGAGCACGAGCCCGCGAACGAACGTCCAAGAGGCGGTGCTGTAGCCGGGCGGGACGTCACGCACCATGCGGAACCTCGGCGCGCTCCGGCTGCCGCGGGGGCCCGCGCCCGCCGGCGGTAAGCGCCCCACCCATGCGTCCAGCTCTGTTTGGCCCAAGCTCTTCGCCGCGGCCACCCGGTGCGCCCCGTCCACAACCGAGAGCCTCCCCCTGTCGCGCTCCGCCACCACGATTGGGGGAGGGGCCTCCCCCTTCTGCATCCGGCGCGCGTACCGGGCCACATCAGACCGAGAGAACGGTCGGACCTCGAGGCTCGCGACAGGGATGGGCTCTCGCGTCCACAGGAGCCCGGCATCGCCATGCCCAAGGGCCAATCTCGCATCCCGAGGGCCGCCCTCGTGCTTCGCGGACGCCCGCAGCATCGACTGGTACACCTCGGGCCAGGTCGCCGCCCGGGCAGACCTCGAGCCCGACCCCGCCGCCTTCGCCTTCGCGACAGCGGCGAGCGCGAGCGCCGCCGCGATGGCCAGGCCCGCGCTCACGCGTCCCCCAGCTGCTTGGCGACCCGGTCGCGGAACACCACGAACCGCTTGTTGGCGGCGGCGCGCGCCGGCACGTCGCGACGGGGGCTCGTGACCGGCGTGAACCCGTCGCCGCCGTACTGGTCGCTCGTCAAGTCAACCTCCACGCCGCCAGGCAGGCGGTTCCACATGTGGCGCTCCTTGCCCACGCGGCCCTCCACGATCTCTCCGCCGAGCCGGGACTGCACGACGTAGGCCATGGCGTTGCAGTGCCCCACGAGTGGGCTCCGGCCTTGCGCGCGGGCCGCCCGGTAGGCGCCCGCGTCATACGCCGTGTCCTGGGCGGCCACGCGCAGCGCCGCGCGCCGCAGGCGCTCAAGCGCCCTGCGGGAGGATTGGGGGCGGGACAGGGAGCCGGTCACCTGCTGCCGCGGGGGCGGCTGGAGGAACACGAGCGGCTCCCGCTGCCAGTGAGGCGACGAGCCGTCCACATCCACGAGGCGCCCGAAGTTCAAGATCGAGAGGCTGGGCTCCTCGTCGTGGGCCCGGACGTAGGCGCCCAGGATGCGCTCAGGCGGAATCAGCCCGTAGTGCTGGTACTGCTCGACCCGCTGGTGCGGGATGCCGTCAGGGTCGTAGTACAGGCCGTCGACACCTCCCTCCAAGCTTTCCCGATCCTCAGGGTCAAGGAGGACAAGCTGGTGGTCTATGGGGATCGAGACCTTTGGGTCGATCTTGAAGTAGTGCTCGCCAGACTCGTCCACCTCGACAGAGGCCGTGATGGGGTAGTCTTGCTCGTCGATGATCTCGTCGATGGCCCCTTGCACGGCCTCTACGTCGTCTTCATCCACGGTGTCGTCATCGCGGACGGTAACACCGGAGATCTCCTTGATTTCCTTGATGAAGTTGCGGATGGTCTGACCAGCGTCGTCCTCGTCTGGGTAGAGCTCGAGGCCCTCGACGTCCACCTCGACGATCGCAGGCTCCGCGTCGTCCCCGTAGTCCGCGTACCTCCACGCCCCTTCGCGGGAGCCCGCGAGGAACACGAGGCCCTTGGTCTTGGTGTTGTGGATCTTGGGTCCGCCCTGGGGCACGAGGCCCCGCTCGAAGATGGACCCGAGGTTCTTGCGCTGCGTGCCCGCCCACAGCCGGCGCTTGCCGTGCCGGAGCGACAGGCTGCCCTGCGGGCTCGCGTGCGCGCGCCCCGTGCGCAGCTGGAAGGCGCGGTTGGGGACGCTCTGGCGTCGGTCGCTTGACAAGAAGACGGCTCGACCCAAGAGGTCGGGCACGCCCCTGAACAGTTTAGACCGGATCCCCCCGCGGAAGATCACCGCGACAGGCACGTCTACCTCGCCCAGGTGCTCGCGGATAAACATGGACCGACCGCGACCCTCATGGGTTTTCACAACCAAGGCGGGGCGCGTACGCCCGAGCGCCACCTTGGCCTGCGGGTCCCCGTCGTCGGCGTCCTCCAAGAGGTCGAGGATTGGGGCGCCGTCTAAGTCGACGAGGTCGACATAGAGCATGGGCGCGCCGATCCCTCGGTGCAGCCATGCGGCCTTCGACGCCGCGGCGGGCGCGACGGGTCGATCTGGGTTGAGCTTCAGGAAGTCCGACGGCGTCATCCATGCGACAAAGCCGAGATGGTCGACATTTGCGTTGCTCGGGGTGCCGCCGAGCCCGCCTGCGTCCGCCGGGATCGTGATCGAGCGACCGGCCTTGTCCCCCACGCCGGACAAGACGTAGTCCGCCTCTGCGTCGAACCTTCGCCCTTGACCGCTCCCTCTGCGCCCCTTGTGGTGCGCGCCCACCAAGGCGAGGGCTGCGGCAGCGGCGAGCGCGAGGTGGGCAGACATGAAGATCCTGAGCGCCGGGCGCGCCTTGACGAGGACGGCCCCATCATGTACCGTGGCCCACCCCGTGTCAACCGAGAGCCTTGTGAGCGCTGCTGCAGCCATCGCCGCCTCTGGCGCGCTCGCGCTCCTCTCCGCTCTGCACGGCAGCGCTGCCGGGTCGCGCGCAGCTTCACGCATCGAGGTCGAGGTCCACCCCATACCCACGCGCAGGGACGCCTTTGACGTCTTGGCGCAGCCGGCCCCCGTCTACACCATCCGGGTGCCGGGGCAGGAGGTGGTGCTCCGCGGGTGGGACCTGGACGGGCACCTCGAGACCTACACCCAGCTCTTCCGCGGCCTCCGCGGTGACGCGCTCACCGAGGCCTTCTCGCACTTTGAGCGCTGGCTCGAAGCCCAGCCGTGGCCGCTGGTCCTCTACCGCGGCACACGGACGGACGACGTGTTCTCCGCAGGGGACGTCACCGACCAAGAGGGGCCGCATCGATCGAGCCACTGGACCACGAACCGGGACATCGCCGCCCGCTTCGCCCAGGCGAAGCACAGCGCGGCCTGGGGTCGCGCGGGGCGGCGGCACGGGCAGATCTACAGGACCGTGGTGGATGATCTGAGGACCATCCACTGGTCGAACACGATCTTCATGTTCCACAGGTACACCTTCCACGGCCGCCTTCCAGAGTGGATGAAAGACGAGCCCGAAGAAGAGATCAACCTCAAGATCGAGGCCCACGCAGGCCCGGTTGTCCTGCAGCAGACCCTGGAGAAGAGCCGATGAGCGCCCACCTCGCCATCCTCGCCACCGCGGGCCTCGCCGCGCTCCCCTTGGTGGGCCGCAGCGGCTCGATGGCTGCAGCGGCGCGCGGCGCCGTCGAGCTGCCCCTGCCCAAGCCCCCAGCCCCGGGCGTCAAGCCCCGCTGGAGGTCCTCGTGGTGCAAGGGCAAGGACTGGGCTCGGCACGTCGCCAGCCAGTACCCGATCCAGTGGGAGCCGGGCCTGGGCATGGTCGCCTTGGCGGACAAGGACCGCCTGATCCTCTTGGAGAACACGCTCAAGCAGCCCAGCCTTGAGCGGCTCGAGGCGAGCCTGCGGTCTGGCGGTCTGGCCCAGCATGTGCGGCCGCATGCGATCGAGAGGCTCTTGCACCTGTCTGCGCGGTCCACAGAGAAGCTCCGCGAGCGGCTCACCGTGGACGAGGAGGCCTTCTGGACAGGGGTCGCGGCGTACGCGGCGGACGTGGGCGACTGGATGACGTCTGGCGACGACCCTCTGGAGCTCGAAGCCTTGACAGACGACGTTGAGGCCTTCCTGGTCAAGGCCTGGCTCAAGAACAAGAAGAAGGAAGGGGGATCATGAGCGCCCACCTCGCCATCGCCGCCGCCGCGGGCCTCGCCGCGCTCGCCGCGGTGAAGTCCAAGGTTCGGGGGAGCCAGTCGCAGGGCCTCTCCATGGGGACCAACGATCTCGGGTGGGCCCTGATCGACGTGGGTCCGGTGGCGGAGGAGTACCCAGGGGCGCCCTTCCGCTTCAGGGATCACCTCGCTCTTGTTGAGATCGAGACCAGGGTCCGCGGCAGGTTCTGGGAGGCGATGCGGCTCGTCGAGGACTTCGCGCGCAGCCGAGGTTATGCGGGCGTCTTCTTGCGCGCAGAGGCGCAGTCCGCGGCTGTGGACCAAGAGGCGCTCGAAGGGCTCTACCGGCGCGCCGGCTACACGGAGCTGTCTTCAGGGTCTGTCGATGGCCATGACGACGAGGACGTGTTCTTCGTCAAGAATTTCTCGCAACCCTGAGCGCCTCTCGCCTGGAGTCACGTCATGAGCGCCCGCCTCGCCATCGCCGCCGCCGCGGGCCTCGCCGCGCTCGCCGCGGTAAAACCCAAGGGGAGCCGGTCCCTGCTCGCGCTCGACCGCAAGATCTTCGATCGCTTCGGGAGGGTCCATCCCGGGTCTGCAGAGGCCCTGAGCAAGCTGGAGGACCGCGCGTCGTTCCTCGACGACTTCGAGCACAACCTGTCGACCGCAGAGCAGCTCTTGCCGGCGCTGACGCCGCGGTACAAGGCGGCCAGCCTGGAGATCGACAAGAGGCCAGACAGCAACGCCTGGTATCTGGGTGGCGGCCTCCGGTTCACCTCGCACCGCAACACGCCGGGCTTCGTCTCGCACCAGTCGATCCACATGCTGGACGATGAGAAGCGCACATACAAGTCCGAAGATCCGAGCAGCTCCTCCTTCGCCCTCGCCAAAAAGGCCCGCGAGGTCGCGCGCGCGTCGCTGGACGCGTACATGGACGCGCTGGTCGCGGAGCGATTGGCCGCGTTCCCGCAGCCGGTCTACGCGCTGCTCGCGTCTGGGGAGACGACCCACGCGCAGGTCCACCCGCTGCTCGCGGACGCGTTTGGCTACCAAGGTGACCCAAGGAAGATCAGCCGCTTGCTGCAGGAGGCGTCGGCCCCCTTTGGCGGCGTCTACAGGCACACCCTTGACGCGCAGCTGGACAACCCGAAGCTCGTGGACGCGCTCATGGAGCTCTCCAGCATGACCCCGGTGGGCTTGCCGATGACCGTCCGCACCGAGGCCGACAAGCAGAGGCATCTCCAGCGGTACATCCCCTCCGAGATGCGCCGCAAGCTGTCCCACTACACCCTGGATCGAAAGGAGCTCTTCGCGCGGCTCATCGACCAGGTCCTGCGGGAGGAGGCGCTGCGCAGGGGGCGCCCCATCCGCCGCATCGCCCGGGCGCGCCCGGATGATGTCCCGCTCGATCTGCTGCCAGAGCTGGAGGATGACGCCTGGTCGGTGATCCGCGAGCGGGGATGGGACCGGTCATGATGAGGGGACGCGATGGAGGCGCGCTCGCCATCGGCGCGGTGGGCGCGCTCGCGCTGGCCGCTGTGGCGGCGGCGAGGTCGAGCCAGGCCAAGGGCAGCTCGAACCTCAGCGCTGCCCGCCATTACGCCTTCGACGCACTCGCGGAGGCGTACCGCAACTATGCCCTCAAGGCCGGTCGGGGGGAGCGGAACGCAACGCAAGAGGAGAACCAACGGTTTGGTCGCACCAAGAAGATGAAGTTCTTAGGTGCGGGCTGGTCGCGCGCGGTCTTCCGGGTCCCCGAGGGTGCGCTCAAGATCGAGATGGGCTGGGCCCCGTTCATGGAGAACCGGCGAGAGGCGGAGCTGTGGCGGTCCGCCCCCGCCAGCCTCGCGCCTCACCTTGTCCCAGTCCTTGACCATGCGCATGACTACTCTTGGATCTTGATGCCGGAGGTGGAGGTCGGCGGGACACTGGGCCCGGCTGCGGCGAAGGCCTTGGCATCCTGCGGGATCTCCGACTTTCAGGACATCAACACGTCCACGGACGGCCGACTCGTGGACTACGCCTTCGTCTTCGACGGCGAGAAGCTCGCAGACTGCATCGAGCGGGGGCGCGCCCAGCGGCGGTCGGCGTCGACGATCCAGGGGTCAGCCGCGGGGCTCAAGCGCGGCAGCGAGAACGACTCCACCTACGGCAAGCCCTGGGCAGAGCTGCGCGCAGACCTCGAGTCGATCGGCCACGGAGTCCTGGGCGAGCACATCTTGGCGAGCTCGCTGAAGACCTGCTCGATCACGGCCCCTGCTGTGATGCAGTACCTGCTGGAGCGCGGTCACGTCGTCAGCCCTGGCGGCCAAGACCGGCCCTCTGGCTACACCCACCACTTTGACCTCGCGGTGCTCACGTCGGACCGTGGCTGGCTCAACGTCGATCCGACGTTCATGCAGTTCCACTGTCGGCACCAGCCGCGGGACGAGGAAGACTGGGTGGACCTCGTCGACCTCAAGCGCCACCTCCAGCGCGTCTGGGCAGATCCGCTGGCCACCTACAGGGTCGATCCGTTGCCATGGCCACCTCGACCCCGCGGCGGTGTGCAGCCGGAGCCGCCGCTGCTGGGTGGCACCTGGGCCGACTACTGGGCCAAGAACGCACGTTACGCCCGGTCGGTGATCGCAAAAGCACAGGCAGGCAAGCGGACCCCCGGGGCGCCCTACGCCAGGCTCATCGCCCCATGAGTGCCGCCCTCCCCATCGCCGCCGTCGCGGCCCTCGCGGCTGTCTCTGCCCTGCTCCGGCGGGGCAGCTCCGCCCGTCGGGCACCGCTGCCGCGGCACCTCCGCCACCTCGAAGCCTACCTCGGCGCCCGCCACGACGGCCTCGCGGCCTACTTCCCCGAGACGGCCCGCGGCGCGCTTCGGCCCGGTCGGGGTGAGCGCTGGTTTGACGCGGACGGCATCCGCTACCTCGGGGATGCAGACGGCACGATGGTGCCCATTGGCGCGGACGACCTCGAGCCCATGCCCGAGAACATCTTCTCTGCAAGCAAGCTCTCTGCGCTCGTGGACGCCATTGAGGCAGGGGGGAGCCCTGGGGTCTACCCGGGCTATGCAGACCTGACCGTTGATGGTGGCGCGCTGTCCGCGCAGGTCCGGGACGGCAACCACCGCACATTTGCACCCATCCTCGCCGGCGGCGACATGAGCTGGGTCATGATGAGCGACAGCACCCGCCAAGACCTCGACCAGCGGGTGCCTGGCAGCGACGCGCTCTACCGGGCGGTGCGCGCAGCACAGCGGGCCGCGGGCGCGCCCCTGTTCGTGCGCCGGTCTGCGTCGAGGGTCAAGGGCGGGCGCAGGGAGCTTGACCAGCTCGCCGCCATGGAGCAGCGGCATGCGCGCTTGGCTTCCATCGAGAATGACTACTACGTCGCGATGATCAAGAAGTGGGGCCCCGCAGAGGGCACAGGCTTTGGCCTGCGCGAGCAACTGGACCGGCCCCAGCTCTTCTGGCGGATGCGGGTCAGTGAGCTGAAGGCGAAGCACGGGTCTGACTGGGTCTTTTCGCAGATCTACGACGCGCCTGAGCACGACGCGTTCAGCGCGGCGGCCAAGGAGCGGATGGAGCAGTTCTCCGCCCTGCACGATCTCCGGATAAAACTCGGGCTCCAGTGTGGTGAGCGGCTCGATCCTGCAACACGCAAGCCGGTGGTCGACCGATGAGCCACCCTCCCTTGGAGACCTCCTCATGAGCGCCGCCCTCCCCATCGCCGCTGTGGCCGCGCTCGCCGCTGCTGCCGCCTTGTCTCGATCTGGCAGCCGTGCTGTCCGGGCACCCAGGGGCATGCGAATGACCAGCATCGAGCTTGGCGCGCTGCTTTACCATGGGACCAGCGTCGAGGAGGACTTCCAGATGCTCAACGGGCCCGCATGGCTCAGCACAAGTCGAGCCACTGCGGAGCGCTTCTTGTCGTGGCATGATGAGGGCAACCCCAAGATCTACACCTTCATGGTCAAAAAGAGGATCACCGGGCTCATCAACATCCAGAACCGGGCAGACATGAAGTTGTTGCACGACCACCTTGAGTCCCGAGGGCTTGAGCTGGAAGATCCTCAGGAGATCGCTGGCGCGATCTGCTCTCTCGGGTTCAACGGCTGGAACATCCCGGACAACTACGGGCGTGGGGAGAGCGACACGATGCTTTGCGAGCCCTCGAGATGGCTTGAGCTGAAAGGCGTGGAGAACCGATGAGCGCCACCTTCCCCATCGCCGCCGTGGCCGCGCTCGCCGCTGCTGCCGCCTTGTCTCGCCGTGGCGCCCGCAACGAGCAGCCCGCCGCTGGCCCCAGCATGGCCAAGCCCTTCGCGGAGCTGGACCGGGCGGGCAGGCTCGCGGTCCGCGGCGCGGTGCTCTACGAGGGGCCGTCGAAGGTCGACGGCGAGCCCATCGTCGCGATCATGACGTACGCGAGCTCCAACGAGAAGACGGGGGACATGCCCCAAGTCTGGATCTTGCCGAGGGACATCCACCCCCACCAGGCCCGCGTGGAGGGCCACGACGCCCGGGTCTGCGCGGGCTGCATCTTCGCCGGCAACCGGGGCTGCTACGTCAACTGGCTCGAGCTGAAGTCGATCGCGGACAGCTACGCGCGGGGTAACTACAGCGACTGGGACCACGCGGCCTGGTGGATGCGGCGGAGCGCGCCGGTCGCCATCCGCATCGGCGCCTATGGGGATCCTGCCGTCGTCCCCGTCGAGGTCTGGGACCGGCTCGCCTCACTCCCGCCCCAGCCGACCATCCTCGGCTACACCCAGCTCTGGCGGTCCCCGCTGTCGCGGGGGCTCGAGCGCCACGCCATGGCGAGCACGAAGTCGCCGCTCGAGCGGGCCGAGGCGAAGCGGAGGGGCTGGCGCTCGTTCCGCGTCGCGCTGCCGCAGGACGCGGCGTGCGCCCAGGGGCAGGTGCGGTGCCCGGCCACAGACAGCGACGAGGACACCTGCAAGGGGTGCCGGCTCTGCGCGGGGAGCGCGGTGGGCCCGGACATCATGGAGCCCCTGCATGGCAGCCCGCGGACGCTCGGGCTCGCGACGAGGCAGATGCAGGGGCTCAAGGCGCGCGAGCGGCGGGGCAGCCAGGCCCGCCAGCGCGGGGTGTGCGGGCGGTGCGACGGTCGAGGAAAAATCGGCGCGTTCAAGCACTACGCGGGCGGCGTCTGCTTCGCGTGCGGCGGCACGGGCGTGCTGGAGCTTGACCCTGCGGTGAAGCAGGCGGCACCTGCGGCCAAGGATTACAAGGAGGTGGACGTCGACGGCCTCGGTCGGGCGTTCATTGTGCGGGATGGGGCTGGGTTCACCGCGGACGTGGACCACGGCAAGATCTGGTTTCGGGTCGTGGATGGCCGCGTTGTCGTCGACGTGCTGAGCGACGGCCTGCGGGAGCGGCGCGTCACCGCCCGCAAGGCGCAAGAGGCGCTCCAGTCGGTCCTGCGGGTGCGGGGCTCGGCGGCCTTTGGCGAGGCCGAGGAAGGCGTGCGCTACAAGGTGTGGCACCAGACGACCCCGGCGGCGGCGGCGGCCATCCGGCGGCAGGGCTTTCGGCTCGATCTTCCGTTGGCGCGCAAGAGCGACGAGCAGATGCCTGACGGAGTGTTCCTGAAGTTCTCGGACAGCAAGATCGGGCTGGCTGGTGACGAGGCGGAGCAGATCTGGGTGCAGGCCCGGGTTCGCAGCCCGCTGCGTGTGCAAGACCGCGAACAGCTCAAGTCCATCTTGATGCGTGATGAGCGGTACGTTCGCCTCCTTGGTGAGGGTGAGCAGCTGGATCGAGCGTACAAGCAGCGCGTGGACGCGTCCGAGGAGGAGTCCGACCAGATCTACAGGCAGGTGTACGCGCAGCTCATGGCGTCGGGGGGCGTTCCTGGGAGGATCAGGAGAGTGGACGATCCTCGACTCGAGGCGTCCATGGATCGAACAAAGGCGATCATCGACGAGTGGAGTGAGCGCGTCGACAGCCTTTACGCCAAGATGAGGCAGGTCTCCACAGACATCTTGATCTCCAGCGGCCATGACGCCCTCATCATGGAGGAGGACCGCGGATCTTTCGGCAGGAAGGTCAAGACCCTGGTCGTGCTCGACCCCAAGAGCGTGCGCCCGGTCTCCGGCTCCTTCGCCCGGGCGCTGCCCGTCGTGACCCAGGCGGACCTTGACGCCATCCGGGGCTGGTGGGGGCGAGGCAAGGGCGCGGCCGAGGACGCAGCCCTCCAGCAGCGCATCCGCGCCCTGGGGGCGCGCTTCGTCATCGCGCCGCCCAAGGCGCTCTACCGGGGCCTCTCGGTGCCGTCCGGCACGATCGGGCCCCACACCTCAGACCAGGCCATCGCCGCGCTCGCGTCAGGCCTCCGCTCGTGGTCGAAAGACAAGCGCATGGCGTCCGCCTACGCGAAGCGAGACCTGCACAACAGCGCAGACGAGGTCGTGCTCGTGTGGACCGCGCCCGCCAAGGAGGCCCTGGTCTTGGACGCGGGCCAGCTGGACGCTGCGGCCCGGCGCGCGCTTGGGACGGAGTCAAGCCTGGACACGTCTGAGGTGATCGCGGACCCTCCAGCGCTCGTGGTAGAGTCCGTGCACAAGAAGGTCCTGGGGCCGAGGCGGGCTCGGTTCGAGGTCCACCTCGTGCAGCATCAATCCAATGACCCGGCGGACCTTGAAGCCGATCAGGGGTCACCATGATCTGAACGATCTTGACAAAGATATTGGATCAGATACAGGGTCACCCACCTTCGCCAATGAGGCCCCCGATGAGCACCGAGCTCGCCATCAGCGCCATCGCCGCGCTCGCCTTGGCCGCGGGCGTGAGCTCGAGCGCCAGCGGCTCGCGCGCGAGCACCCCGATCCCTGCGCGCCCGCGCGGCCCCACAGAGCCGCCCCGGCTCCTGTTTGACGAGCAGGCGGACCGCCTGCGGGCGGTCATCGAGGAGGTCGCCGCTGCGTCCAGGCCGCACCCGACGCAGACCCTGCAGCCTGGGGACGAGCCGGTCTTGGGCGCGATCGCGCGGTTTGTGCAGACGCGGCAGGCGCAAGAGCGAGCAGAGCAGATCTTCAGGAGGCACAAGCTCAGCCCCGAGCTGCTGCGCACGCTGCTCATCCAGTCCATGGTGGACTACGTCGCCAACGGCCGCCAGTCCTTCGTGGTTGGGCCCCGGCTCCAGGAGATGTTCACGCAGACGAGCTTGCCCGACCAGGTGGAGCAGTGGATGCTGCAGACGCCGTACCCGGCGTTCTATGTGGCGCTTCCGGGCTGCCAAGAGCAGATCTGGGGCACCTACAACACCATGTCCCTCGTGCGGGGCGTGATGGTCGACACGGAGTTCTTGCCTGGTCACATGGCGCTGCTCCTGTGGGCGCCGCTCCCCATCGAGAAGATCGCTGCTCATCATGGGCTCGACCTGCGCCAGCTCGGCCCAGACACCATCAAGCAGCTGCGCGCGCAGGGCAATGACGCGTACCTGATCTTCGACATCGAAGAGGCGGTGGCGGACCCTCGCGGGCTCGAGGTCCACATCTTGGACCAGTGGGAGCAGAGCGTCAAAGCGGAGGGCTGGTCGCAGTACGCCATAGACGCCACGGCGAAATCGCGGGTGAACATCCTCAAGATCGTGCTGGGCACGATCTTGTATTTGCAGTCTGAGCGCAAGGAGCTCTCGGCAGACCCGGCCGCCGCCCAAGCGCGGGCGGAGCGGGCCGAGCTCGAGGCGCGGCTCCGCAACACCAAGACGCCGGCCAAGCGGAGGAAGATCGAGGAGAAGATCGGCGCCATCCCGACCGGCGGCACGATCACCTACCTCGGCCGCACCATCGAGGCGTCGCTGGATGCGCCTGGCGATGAGGGTGGGACCGGGGAGGCCCGTGCGCTGCGGCGGCACTGGGTGCGCGGCCACTGGCGGCGGCCTGCGCGCAAGCATGGGCCGAGGGTGCTCGTCTGGATCCAGCCGTTTTTGCGCGGCAGCGGGGAGCTCGTGCCCAGCCGGACGTACAGGCTCGAGGACGCGTAGCTGAAGCTCAAAGCTTGGGTTGACAGAGCCGAGGCTGTGTGATACGGGCGCCCGGAGGAGCACCAGATGAACACAGCCGCCGCCATCACGATGTTCGAGAAGCTGGAGCGTGGAGATCTTGTGGCAGAGGGTGACCCTCTTGTCTTCAAGACGGACGAGAGGCCGACCCTTCGGACGCTCAGCATCAAGGTCATCCCGAGCACCTTTGGCGAGCTCAGCCTGAAGATCGAGGCTGTGGACCGGTGGGTGCCCTTGCCGCGGTGGCGCCCACTGGCGGAGAGCGCCCCGCCGCAGCGCACCCCAGAGGCCCTGTGGGGGGCTGTGGCCGCCCTGCTGCGCGAGGCGTCCAGCGACGAGGCCCACAAGGAGTACAAGGGGAAGCTGACAGAGAAGCAGCTGGGTGGCCTTCTTTGGATCGGCGAGCACCCGCGCCCTCACGAGACGGACTTCCGGGCCCGCTTTCACGGATCTGTGCTCACGGGGCTCAAGGACAAAGGCTTCGTGGAGCCGAGGACGTTCCTCGACTACACCCTGCGCTTGACGCCGAAGGGCAAGCGCGCCCTGGTCGCGCTGGACGCCTCCTGAGGAGGGTGGATGCCAAACAAGACCGATCACTCCGCGCAGTACCTCTTGCAGACCCTGGGCCTGCAGCGGATGTCCAGGGAGGACCGGCAGGACTACGCAGAGCGCGTGGGCGCGGCAGCCCAGCGCGCGCAGCGCCTGGCTGAGGACAGGCTGGAGCGCGCCAGCGCCGCCCACTCGGCCACAGACATGGTGGGCGCGCTGTGCCAGCTCCGGAGCGCGATGACCCTCCAAGACCGGGCAGACCTGCTCCGCATCGCCGCGTCTTTCAGATGACGCAGCGGTACACTCCAGCAGACCTTCTGGAGATCATGAGGCTCTTCTTGCGGGTGCACGTCGTCGCATCAGCCGAGGAGCTGCCCAGGTTCAACCCGAGCCTTCACTCGATCTTGTCCTATCATGAGGGTGAAGACTACTGGATCGTGGACAGCCAGATCGAGAGCAAGATCGAGCACGAGGTCGGCCGCCTCGCGTTCTGGCTCGCCTCGGGTCGCGTGGGCCGCATCAACTTCGACATGGACAACCACTCCACACCCATCCGCTGCACGCGCCGCAAGGGCCTGAACCTGTGGCCGCCGCTGCGGCGCCTGTGCCCGTCCCGGGGCGGGTACTTCCGTCAAGACGCTGGCATCGCGGGCGACTTTGGCGACCCCGGGGAGGCGATGGCGTGCGGGGCGGAGGTGGCGATCGCAAAACGCAACGGCGGGACGACGGAGGCCGCCCTCGACCGGCTCTTGGACTACGGCTACGATCCTCACCATGTGCCCACCATCTTGGCTGGCGGAGAGCGGCTCCTGCGGTGGCTGGAGGAGGAGGTCGCCATGCGGCAGCGTGCCGCCGCGGGCGCGCCCACATCGAGCGCGGGCCCCGCATGAGCCTGCGCCACGCGCCGACCCCGTTCGGCTTGCTCTTGGCGGACCACCGGGCCCGCTGCGGCCTGTCTGTGGCGGCGCTGGCCCGACAGGTGGGCGTGACCACGGTCGCCATCGGGGACGTGGAGCGCGGCAAGCGCCACACGCTGGGGCGGCAGCTCTGGGCGGCCTTGGTGGTCGCGCTGCCAAGCCTTGACCTCGACGCGCTGGAGCGCGCCGCCGCGTCGAGCGTGGCGGTCGAGGTGCGGCCTTGGCTGCTGCCGCCGGCCAGGCAGCCGCTGGCGCGCCAGCTGCTGTCGCTGCTCGAGGAGCTCCCCCGCATGGGGGAGGCGGAGCGGCAGGCGCTTGAAGACCTGCTCGACCAGCGCGCGGCGGGGCGTGGTTGAGCCTGGGCTCCGGCTCGGCTACGCTGTGGGCGAGGACCTAATGCCACCTACCCCCACGAGCGGCGCGACCCTTGCCATTGGCGCCGCTGTCGCCCTGGCACTCGCTGCGGCCTTCCCCTCAAGGGGGAGCGCCTCCGTATTGAAGGATGTAGATCAAGCAAGGCTTCAGCGCCTCATTGAGATCGTCGAAGAATACGATGGGCAGAGCCTGGATGGCGTCGAGGGCACCCTGTTCGCGGGGAGACTGGAGAGAGAGGGCTTTGAGATCATCGGGGCTGGCGGGACCAGGCTCGTGGTTGGCCTGGGCCCCAACGTGGTCGCCAAGATTGACTACGACCCTCATGGCACCACAAACGAGGCAGAGCTGAGCACTTGGCTCGACTATCGTGACATTTTGGACGGACATGTCGTCCCCGTGATTGGCGAGCGTCTCGACTCCAGGATCTTGCTCATGGAGCGCGCGAGACCCCTCACAGAGAGAGACAGGGGAGCCCTTGTGATCGCCAGGCGATCTTTCCCGATCAGCGTTGATCGACAGGAATCAAGCTGGGATTTCAACTGGGGATGGCACGATGGAGCAGTCAAGCTGCTTGATTATGCGTCGTAATCACGATTGATCCTGGGCTCCGGCTCGGCTACGCTGCGGACGAGGACCTGATGCCACCCACCCCCACGAGCGGCGCACCCCTTGCCATTGGCGCCGCTGTTGCCCTGGCGCTGGCCGCAGGTGCGCCTTGGGGGTCAGGCGGGGCTGCCAACCAAGACCCGCGGCCGCGCATCGAGGACGCCTACCGCTTCGTCGTCTACCACGACAGCGCAGAGGCCACCGTCTCTGCGCGGGCATACCTGCGAAAGACGGGCGCGCTCGTGGGTCACGCAGGCATGCTGCGCAGCTACGCGCACGGCGAGTGCCGAGACCAAGTGCAGCAGCTGATCGAGCGGCTGGGTGACCGCCTGCCGCCGGGCGCTGATCGGCGGCTCCCCGAGGTCGCCGTGAGCAAGATCGAGGAGGCCCACAGGGGTCAAGGCCTGGCCGTTGTCCTCTACAAGCTCGCGATCGGGCGGTGGTTCTCCCTCTACGGGCCCAGCCTCGTCGGTCCGAACATGTGCTCCCACCGGGGCGCGACGACGGCGGAGGCGCAGCGGGTGTGGGCCTCGCTCTGTCGCGATCTGCCGTGCGCGTACCCGGTGATCGCGGTGCTTGAGCCCATCCCGGGCCTGGAGCGCTTCACGGTCAAGTACGCTAAAGCGAGCCGGCGATCATGATCTCGGGGCGCCCCACTCACCCGACGCGTCGCCCGCAGGCCACCCGATGACGGGCATGGCCTTTGGCCCGCTCTCGACCGTGCACTACGAAGTGAACGGCGTGGGCTTCGACATGGTCCGCGTCCCCCCAGGTCGGTTCGTGGAGGGCGCGGGGCGCTATGCGCGTGCGCAGCTCATCAGCCGTCCCTTCGAGATTGGGATCACCTCGGTGTCACCGGTGCTCTACAGCGCGCTAATGGCGCCCAGCCGGATGGGGGACCCTCGGTATCGGACGGATGGGGCCATCGATCTCACATGGGAGGACGCCAACGAGCTCTGTGAGGCCTTGGTCGCCGAGGGCTTCGCAGGGTTCCGCCTGCCGTCTGAGGCGGAGTGGGCCTGGGCTGCACGGTGCGGGCTGCCCACGGGGTACGCGGGCGCGGACAGGCCGTCCGCCGTGGCCGCGACCGACCCGCTGACGACCCCGCCTGTGCTCGCGAGCCGCCGCGTGTGCGCGGTGGGGGCCTTCGACATGTCTGGGGGGTGGTTCGACTGGGTCGCCGACAAGCAGCAAGACCTGGGGAGGGCCTCTGGCGTCGACGTGGTCGACCTGCGCGGCGAGTCGCCGCAGCGCCCGCAGAAGGGGGGCTCCTGGGTCCTGGGCCCTGGGGCCTCGAAGCTGAACAGGCGCTACGCCAGCCGACCCGAGCAACCCAAGGCGGGCTTTGGCTTTCGCTTGGCGCGCCAGCTCGACGCGGGCGCCCGCGGAGGCGGGCGATGACCAGCCGCTTCGGCCCGCTCAGCACCACCCGCTATGTCGCCAACGGCGTGCCCTTCGACATGGTCCGCGTGCCGCCGGGGCGACTTGCTGACAGCGACGGCGCACACAAGCGCGAGCTGCTCATCAGCCGTCCGTTTGAGCTCGGCGTGACCCTGGTCACCCAGGCGCTCTGGCGGGCAGTGACGAGCAACAACCCCTCGCTCTATCAGGGTGATGACTACCCAGTCGAGCGGGTTTCCTGGGATCACGTCCAGGCTTTCCTGGGTCAGCTCGAAGCCCTCGGCCTCCTCGGTTTTCGCTTGCCCACCGACGCGGAGTGGGTGTGGGCCGCGCGGTGCGGGGTGGCGGCGCGATGGGCGGGGGCAGACCGGGCTGAGGCGGTCGCGGTGGTGAACGTGAGCCAGACGGCACCGGTTGCGAGCCTGTCGGGCTCTGCTGTGGGCGCTCTCGATCTCTCTGGGAACGTCGTGGAGCGACAGTCTGATGCGTGGTCTGACGAGCCCGTCGCCGGCGTGGATGTGCAGAACCATCCGTGGGAGTTTTCTCGTATAAGTCGGGGTGGGGGCTGGTCTGGCATCTCGTACTTCGCGCGGGTCAACCAGCGCCACATCACCCCCTTGCAGCGCGCCAACACCAGCCTGGGCCTGCGCCTGGCCCGGACCACCCCATGACCCAGCCCTTTGGTCCGCTCAGCACCACCCGCTATGTCGCCAACGGCGTGCCCTTCAGCATGGTCCGCGTGCCGCCGGGGCGCTTCTTGGACGGGGCGGAGTATCTCATCAGCTACCCCTTCGAGATCGGGATCGAGCCCGTCTCTGACGAGCTGTGGGCGACCGTGCTTAGCAACCGGCGCCAGGGTGAGCCCACGCCTCTCGACTTCACCTTGATGGACAGTGTGGATCGCTTCTTGGCGCGCCTCGATGTCCTCGGCCTCCATGGCTTTCGCTTGCCCACCAGCGCGGAGTGGGCTTGGGCCGTGCGGTGCGGGGTGGCCACGCGGTTCTCCGGGGCAGATCGAGTCAGCGCCGTCTGCTCTCGGGGCAAATTCGTGACCCCGGTGACGAGAAATCAGCCCAACGCCTCCGGCTTGTTTGGGATGACAGGCGGGGTCTTTGAGCGGCTGTCTGACGAGGTGTCGTGGGGGCGTGAGGGTGGCGGGGTGGACCCGGTCAGGGTGGCCGACGCGTCGATCCGTGGGCGCTCAGGGGTGAGGGGCTCATCCTTCCGGAAGCCAGGCGGGGTGCAGGATAGGATGTCGGCAGATCGAGCCAGCGGCTTCGAAATCGGCCTGCGGCTCTGCCGTGTCGTGGGTGGCCCTTGAGCTTGACCTTCGGCCCGCTCAGCACCACGCGCTATGTCGTCAACGGCGTGCCCTTCGACACCGTGCGTGTGTCGCCGGGGCGCTTTGTGGACGGCGGCGAGGGAACAGAGAAGCGCGCGCTGCTTGTGAGCCGCCCGTTTGAGATCGGGATGACCTTGGTCACCCAGGCGCTTTGGCGGGCGGTCATGGGGTCGATCCCAGAGGCGACCCCGTCGTCTTTCCGGGGGGACGACCGTCCGGCGGAGAGCGTCTCGTGGAACGACACCCAGGCCTTCCTGGGCCAGCTCGGGTCCCTCGGCCTCCGCGGCTTCCGGCTGCCCGCCGAGGCGGAGTGGGCGTGGGCGGTGCGGTGCGGGGTGGCTACGCGGTGGGCGGGGGCGGACCGGTTCAGGCTCGTGGCGGAGGTGATCCGGGAGAAGACCGCGCCGGTCGGGGGCCTCCACCCCTCCGCTGTGGGCGCCCTTGACCTCTCGGGCAATGTGTGGGAGTGGCAGCAGGACTGGTCGTCGGACACACCCGCTGCAGGCGTGGACGTGCGGGGGCCCGCGTCGGGACACAGTCGCGTCTCTCGTGGAGGCTGTTGGCGAAACTTCGACTCAAACGTGAGGATCTCTGAACGGAACGATCTGGGCCCGGGCCTCAGGCGCCTGTACATAGGCCTGCGCCTCGCGAGGACCGCCCCATGACCCCCTTTGGTCCCCTCAGCACCACTCGCTACGTCGTCAACGGCGTGCCCTTCGACACGGTGCGCGTGCCGCCGGGGCGCTTTGTGGACGGCGAGGGCTGGAGCAAGCGAGAGCTGCTCATCAGCCGCCCGTTCGAGATCGGGGTCACCTTGGTCACCCAGGCGCTCTGGCGGGCGGTGACGGGTGGGAGCCCTTCGCGCTTTCGTGGTGATGATCTCCCGGTGGAGCAGATCTCGAGGGACAACGTCCAGACCTTCCTGGGTCGACTCGAGCTCCTCGGGCTCTCCGGCTTTCGCCTGCCCGCAGAGGCGGAGTGGGTGTGGGCCGCGCAGTGCGGGGTGGTGACGCGGTTGGCGGGAGCGGACCGGGCCAAGGTGGTGGCGGTGGTGGACCAGGTGAAGCCGGCGCCCGTCGGCGGCTTGCTCCCTTCTGCCGTGGGCGCCCTCGACCTCTCGGGCAACATGGTGGGGTGGCAGCAGGACGTGTGGTCTGACGTGCCCGCTGCAGGCGTGGATGTGCAGGGGCCCGCCTCGGGGCCCAACCGTGTCTGGCGGGGCGGCACCTGGGAGGATGCACCTGAGTATGTGCGGCTCGTCTACCGCAGCTCCTTCTCGTTAGACTCCCGCGCACCCTACCTCGGCCTGCGCCTGGCCCGGACCGCCCCATGACCGAGCCCTTCGGCCCGCTCAGCACCACGCGCTACGTCGTCAACGGCGTGCCCTTTGACATGGTGCGCGTGCCTCCGGGGCGCTTTGTGGACGGCGAGGGCTGGAGCAAGCGAGAGCTGCTCATCAGCCGCCCGTTCGAGATCGGGGTCACCTTGGTCACCCAGGCGCTCTGGCGGGCGGTGACGAGCAAGAGCCCGTCGCACTTTCGGGGCGATGACCGCCCGGTGGAGCATGTCTCCTGGGATGAGGTCCAAGCCTTCCTGGGTCAGCTCGAGGCCCTCGGGCTCACCAGCTTCCGCCTGCCCACCGAGGCGGAGTGGGCATGGGCGGCACAGTGCGGGGTGGTGGCGCGGTGGGCCGGGGCGGATCGAGCCAAGTCGGTGGCAGTGGTGGATCGACAGGGCACGGCGCTGGTCGGGGCTCTCCTCCCATCCGCCGCAGGCGCCCTCGACCTCTCGGGCAACCTGTGGGAGTGGCAGCAGGACTGGTGGTCTGCGCCCGCCGCAGGCGTGGACGCAGACGGCCCTGCGTCGGGCTCTATCCGCGTCCTCCGTGGCGGCAGCTGGAACAGCGCCCCGAATGGTGCGCGGGTCGCCCGCCGCATCAGCTACTCTCCGGGCTACCGCTACTACTACCTCGGCGTGCGGCTCCTGCGGGCCACCCCATGATCTCCACCTTCGGTCCGCTCAGCACCACGCGCTACACGGCCAACGGCGTCGGCTTCGACACGATCCGCGTGCCGCCGGGCCGCCTTGTCGATGGTGAGCGCCGAGAGAAGCGCACGCTCCTCGTCAGCCGGCCGTTCGAGCTTGGCGTGACCTTGGTCACCCAGGCGCTCTGGCGGGCGGTGACAGGCAAGAGCCCGTCGCGCTCTCGGGATGATGACCGCTCGGTGGAGCAGGTCTCCTGGGGTGATGTCCAGGCCTTCCTGGGCCAGCTCGACGCCCTTGGCCTCCGCGGCTTCCGGCTGCCCACCGAAGCAGAGTGGGCGTGGGCCGCGCGGTGCGGGGTGCCAACGCGGTGGGCGGGGGCGGACCGGACTCGACCCGTCGCATCAGTGGGCCAGAATGGGGTGGTGTCCGTTGGAGGCCTCCGCCCTTCTGCTGTTGGCGCGCTCGATCTCTCGGGGGTTGCGTGGGAGTGGCAGCAGGATGTGTGGTCTGAGTCACCCGCCGCAGGCGTGGACCCGCAGGAGATCGTGCCCGGGTCCCACCGGACCGTCCGGGGTGGTGGCTGGGCTGATGGCCCGCGGGGCATGCGCCTCGCGTTCCGCTACGGCTACGCCCAAGATCGACCCAGGTACGACCTCGGCCTCCGCCTCGCGAGGGCCACCCCATGATCTCCACCTTCGGCCCGCTCAGCACCACGCGCTACACGGCCAACGGCGTGGCCTTCGACACGATCCGCGTGCCGCCGGGTCGCCTTGTCGATGGTGAGCGCCGAGAGAAGCGCGAGCTCCTCGTCAGCCGCCCGTTCGAGATCGGGATGACCCTGGTCACCCAGGCACTCTGGCGGGCGGTGACAGGCAGGAGCCCGTCGCGCTCTCGGGGTGATGACCGCCCGGTGGAGCAGGTCTCCTGGGATGAGGTCCAGGCCTTCCTGGGCCAGCTCGACGCCCTCGGCCTCCGCGGCTTCCGGCTGCCCACCGAAGCAGAGTGGGCGTGGGCGGCGCGGTGCGGGGTGGTGACGCGGTGGGCGGGGGCAGACCGAGCCAAGTTGGTGGCGGTGGTGAATCGACAGAGCGCGGCGCCAGTCGGAGGTTTGCTTCCTTCTCCCGCGGGCGCCTTCGATTTCTCGGGGAACGTGTTTGAGTGGCAGCAGGACTGGTGGCTTTGCTCGCCCGTTGCGGGAGTGAGCTCGGAGGGCTCCGCGTCGGGGCAGGGTCGCGTCATTCGGGGTGGCAGCTGGATCGCCGGCCCTAAGTACGCGCAGGTATCCCTTCGCAACAGCGGCGCCCCGAGCTACCGCAGTAGTGACCTTGGTGTTCGGCTCCTGCGGGCCACCTCATGATCTCCACCTTCGGCCCACTCAGCACCACCCGCTACACAGCCAACGGCGTGGCCTTCGACACGATCCGCGTGCCGCCGGGTCGCCTTGTCGATGGTGAGCGCCGAGAGAAGCGCGAGCTCCTCGTCAGCCGCCCGTTCGAGATCGGGATGACCCTGGTCACCCAAGCGCTCTGGCGGGCGGTGACAGGCAAGAGCCCGTCGTACTTTCGGGGTGATGACCGCCCAGTCGAGCAGGTCTCCTGGGATGACGCCCAGGCCTTCTTCGTCCAGCTCGAGGCCCTTGGCCTCCCCGGCTTCCGGCTGCCCATCGAGGCGGAGTGGGCGTGGGCGGCGCAGTGCGGGGTGGCGACGCGGTGGGCGGGGGTGGATCGAATCGAGCTGGTGGCAGATTCGATCCAAGCGGACACTACTCCGGTTGGCAGGTACACAGCCTCTGCTGCTGTTGGCGCCTTCGACTTCTCGGGTAACGTGTGGGAGTGGCAGCACAACCGGGCGCCTGCGCTTGGTGGTATTGATGCTCAAGGTCGCACATCAGGGCTTCGTCGCGGCAACCGGGGTGGTAGCTGGGGTGACGATCCCTCGCACGTCAGGATCACCTATAGTATCGCGGCCCCTCCGACTGACCGCGTTGACAGCCTGGGTCTCCGGCTCTTACGGACCGCTCCATGATCTCCTTTGGCCCACTCAGCACCACCCGCTACGCCGTCAACGGCGTGGTCTTCGACACGATCCGCGTCCCACCTGGCCGCTTCGTCGATGGCGAGGGAGTGAAGAGGCGCGCGCTCCTCGTCAGCCGGCCGTTTGAGCTCGGCGTGACCCTGGTCACCCAGGCGCTCTGGCGGGCAGTGACGGGCCAGAGCCCTTCATACAACCGGGGTGACGACAACCCAGTCGAGCAGATCTCCTGGGACCGCGTCCAGACCTTCCTGGGCCAGCTCGAGGACCTCGGCCTCCGCGGCTTCCGCTTGCCGACCGAGGCAGAGTGGGCGTGGGCCGCGCAGTGCGGGGTGGCGACGCGGTGGGCCGGGGCGGACCGGGTGAAGTCGGTCGCGATGGTGGGCCGAGGCTGGTCGCAGCCAGTCGGCGAGCTGCTCCCTTCTGCTGCGGGCGCCCTTGACCTCTCGGGCGGCATGTGGGAGTGGCAGCAGGACGTGTGGTCTGGCCTGCCAGCTGCGGGCGTGGACACCCAAGGCCCCGCGTCGGGGCCGAGTCGCACTGTCCGGGGTGGCAACTGGTATCATGATCAGCAGCGCGCGCTGGTCGCCAATCGCCGAGATCGTCTCGATCCGGATGATCGCAAGTACATCCTCGGCCTGCGCCTGCTGCGATCTGCTCCATGATCTCGATCCTCACCCCTTGACCATTGGCCCGCGCGCCCACACCAAGGCGCAGCCCGGCGCCCGCGTGCTACAGTGGCGCCCATGCCTCCCCGCACCTTCGGCCCGCTCAGCACCGTCCGCTACATGGTCAGCGGCGTGGCCTTCGACACCGTGCGCGTGCCGCCGGGCCGCTTTGTGGACGGCGAGGGCCTGGGCAAGCGCACGCTGCTCAACAGCCGGCCGTTTGAGCTCGGCGTCACCCTGGTCACCCAGGCGCTCTGGCGAGCGGTGACAGGCGCGAACCCGTCAGAGTTTTCTGGTCCTGACCGCCCGGTCGAGCAGGTCTCGTGGGACGACGCTCAGGCCTTCCTGGGCCAGCTCGAGGCCCTTGGCCTCCGCGGCTTTCGGTTGCCCACCGAGGCTGAGTGGGTGTGGGCGGTGCGGTGCGGAGTGGCGACGCGGTGGGCCGGGGCGGACCGGGTCAAGTCGGTGGCGGTAGCGGACCGCCAGAGCACAGCACCTGTCGGCGGCCTGCTTCCTTCTGCCGCGGGAGCCCTTGACCTCTCGGGGAACGTGGGGGAGTGGCGGCAGGACCGGTACTCCGACCCGCCCGCCGCAGGCGTGGATGTGAAGGGGCCTGCGTCGGGGTTCGCCCGTGTCTACCGAGGTGGTAGCTGGATCAACGACCCGCTGCTCGCGCGGATCGCCAACCGCGACGGCAGCACCCCAGGCTTCCGCAGCATCAACCTCGGCCTGCGCCTGCTGCGGACCGGCCCCTGATCCTCACTCGCTCCACCCCTAACCACGAGCCCGCGCGCCCACACCAAGGCGCAGCTCAGCGCCCGCGTGCTACAGTGGCGCCCATGCCTCCTCGCACCTTCGGCCCGCTGAGCACCACGCGCTACGTCGTCAACGGCGTGGCCTTCGACACGATCTGCGTGCCGCCGGGCCGCTTCGTGGATGGCGAAGGCCTGGGCAAGCGCACGCGGCTCAACAGCCGCCCGTTCGAGATCGGGACGACCTTGGTCACCCGGTTGCTTTGGCGGGCGGTGACGGGTACGAGTCCATCGCGCCTTGGGGACGATGATCGACCGGTGGAGCAGGTCTCATGGGACGATGTCCAGGTCTTCCTGCGTCAGCTCGAGGTCCTCGGCCTCCGCGGCTTCCGGCTGCCCACCGAGGCGGAGTGGACGTGGGCGGCGCAGTGCGGGGCCCCGACGTCTTGGGCGGGTGCAGACCGGGTTGAGGTGGTGGCGAAGGCGTACCAAGCAAGCGCTGCACCGGTTGGAGATCTGCGTCCTTCCGCTGCTGGCGCCTTTGACTTCTCAGGCAACCTGTGGGAGCTACAGCAGGACGTGTGGTCGGCTTCGCTTGTTGCGGGGGTAGACATGAAGGGCCCCGTATCAGGGCCCGCCCGCGCTCAGCGAGGGGGCAGCTGGTTTGAGGGCGTGCGGTATGCGCAGGTCGCCTATCGTAGCAGCAGCCGCCCAGATGATTACTTCGACGATGTTGGCGTGCGACTGCTGCGGACCACCCCATGAGCTCCACCTTCGGCCCACTCAGCACCACCCGCTACACAGCCAACGGCGTGGCCTTCGACACGATCCGCGTGCCGCCGGGCCGCTTCGTGGACGGCGAAAGAGCAAAGAAACGTGAGCTTCTCGTGAGCCGCCCGTTTGAGATCGGCGTGACCTTGGTCACCCAGGCGCTCTGGCGAGCAGTGACAGGCACGAGTCCGTCATGTTTTCGGGGTGACGACCTCCCGGTGGAAAGGGCCTCCTGGGATGACGCCCAGGCCTTCTTGGTTCAGCTCGATGTCCTTGGGCTCCCCGGTTTTCGCCTGCCCACCGAGGTAGAGTGGGCGTGGGCGGTGCGCTGCGGGGTGTCGACGTGGTGGGCCGGGGCAGACCGATTCAAGTCGGTGGCGGTGGTGGAGCGGAAAGAGTCGGCGCCTGTCGGGGGCTTGCGGTGTTCGGCTGTGGGTGACCTCGATCTCTCGGGAAACGCGTGGGAGTGGCAGAAGGACGGATGGTCTGACCCACCTGCTGCGGGTGTGGATGTACAGAGGCTCGCGTCGGGGTCAAACTGCGTCGGGCGGGGTGGCGGCTGGACCGATGCCCCGCAGGGCGCACGGGTGGCCCGTCGCAACAGATTCGCCCCGAACCTCCCCTATTACTTCCTCGGCGTTCGCCTGCTGCGGACCACCCCATGAGCTCCACCTTCGGCCCGCTCAGCACCACCCGCTACACAGCCAACGGCGTGGCCTTCGACACGATCCGCGTGCCACCGGGCCGCTTCGTGGACGGCGAAGGCCTGGACAAGCGCACGCTGCTCGTCAGCCGCCCGTTTGAGCTCAGCGTCACCCTGGTCACCCAGGCGCTCTGGCGGGCGGTGATGGGTACGAGCCCGTCACACTTTCGGGGCGACGATCTCCCGGTGGAGCAGGTCTCCTGGGGTGATGCCCAGGCCTTCCTGGGTCAGCTCGAGGCCCTCGGCCTCCGCGGTTTCCGGCTGCCCACCGAGGCAGAGTGGGCGTGGGCGGCGCGGTGCGGAGGGCCGACGCGGTGGGCAGGGGCGGACCGAGACAAGCCGGTGGCCGTGGCGGGCCGACGGAGTGCGGCGCTGGTCGGGGCTCTCCGCTCCTCCGCTGTGGGCGCCCTCGATCTTTCGGGCAACCTGGGGGAATGGCAGCAAGACTGGTGGTCTGACGCGCCCGCCACAGGCGTAGACGCGCAGCGTTCGCCGCCTGTAGACATGCAGGACCTCGCGTCGACGTCGGAGCCAGAGTCCGGCTTCGTTCACCGGGGCGGAGGCTGGGGCAACTTCCCGCAAGCCACGCGGGTCGCCGAGCGCGACTTTGGCTATCCACACCACCGCGACCCCAACCTCGGCGTGCGGCTGCTGCGGACCGCCCCCCGATCCCGCCCCTCCGCCTCCTGATCACGAGCCCGCGCGCCCGCGCCAAGGCGCAGCCCGGCGCCTGCGTGCTACAGTGCGCCCCATGCCTCCCCGCGCCCAGGCCTTCGGCCCGCTGAGCACCACCCGCTACACGGCCAACGGCGTGCCCTTCGACACGATCCGCGTGCCGCCGGGCCGCTTCGTGGATGGCGAGCGCCTGGGCAAGCGCATGCTCCTCAACAGCCACCCGTTTGAGATCGGGATGACCTTGGTCACCCAGGCGCTCTGGCGGGCGGTGATGGGGGAGAGTCCTTCGCACATTCAAGGTGATGATCTCCCGGTTGAGCAGGTCTCCTGGAATGATACCCAGGCCTTCCTGGGTCGGCTCGAAGCCCTTGGCCTCCGCGGCTTCCGATTGCCCACCGAGGCGGAGTGGGCGTGGGCCGCGCGCTGCGGGGCACCAACGCGGCTCGCCGGGGCAGACCGGGTCGAGCCGGTGGCGGTGGCGGGCCGGGGGAAGCCTTGGCCGATTGGCCACCTGCGTCCTTCCGCTGTGGGCGCCCTCGATCTCTCGGGTGGCCTGTGGGAGTGGCAGCATGACGCGTGGTCCTACCCACCCGTCATGGGCGTAGATGTGCAGGACTCCTCGTGGCGCCCGCTGCGCGTCCGTCGGGGCGACAGCTGGAGAAGCGGCCCACGGGGTGTGCGGGTCGCCGACCGCGAGCGAGACCACGCGGGTGATCGCAACGACGATCTCGGCCTTCGCCTCGCAAGGACGAGATCATGAGCTCCGCCTTCGGCCCGCTCGGCACCGCCCGCTACACGGTCAACGGCGTGTCCTTCGACACGATCCGCGTGCCGCCGGGCCTTTTTGTGGACGGCGAGGGCTGGAACAAGCGCGCACTGCTCGTGAGTCGCTCGTTCGAGGTGGGGGTCACTCCGGTCACCCAGGCGCTCTGGCGCGCAGTGACAGGCGCGAACCCCTCGCGCTTTCACGGTGATGATCGACCGGTGGACAGCGTCTCGTGGGACGGCACCCACGCCTTCTTGGCCCAGCTTGGGGCCCTCGGTCTCCGCGGCTTCCGGCTGCCCACCGAGGCGGAGTGGGTGTGGGCGGCGCGGTGCGGGGTGACGACCCGGTGGGCCGGGGCGGACCGGGTCAAGCCGGTGGCGTCAGCAAGCTCTGGCGGGGTGGTGCCTGTCGGCAAATTGCTCCCCTCTGCTGTGGGCGCCCTTGATTTCTCGGGCAATGTGTTGCAGTGGCAGCAGGATTGGTGGTCCAGAGAGCCTGCTGTAGGCGTGGATGTGCAGGGGCCCGCATCAGAGCCCACCCGCGTCACCCGAGGTGGCAGCTGGTTCACCCCCCTGCAGTCTGCGCGGGTTGCTGATCGCAGCTATGGTTATCCAGACGAAGACAGCGCCGACAGCACCCTATCTGTACGCCTATTCAGATCTGCTTCATGATCTCCCTTCGCCTGACCACGAGCCCGCGCGCCCACACCAAGGCGCAGCCCGGCGCCCGCGTGCTACAGTGGCGCCCATGCCTCCCCGCACCTTCGGCCCGCTGAGCACCACCCGCTACGTCGTCAACGG
>JACCDW011805245.1_pt1 | contig 33804 bp, 29 predicted proteins | sample 7449781 | NCBI WGS metagenome assembly JACCDW01 (sample SAMN15323449, study PRJNA562643) | freshwater metagenome | isolation source: river surface water | place: USA:Blue River Watershed | collected 2017-08-18
CACACTCCCAAGAACAGCTGCAACACAATGGAATGTAGGCAGACCAATTCGCAATAGATCAGAAATGAAATTTGGCGATTTGGTTTTCTTCCACACACGCAAGCAAGTATATGTATCACATGTTGGTATTTATCTTGGAGACAATCTTTTCGCTCATGCGAGTTCACGCTATGGCGTAACAGTTTCTTCTCTAGAAAGTACTTATTATAATACTCGCTTGATCGGTGTTCGTAGACTCGAACATCGCGATCTTGCACCTCTTGCAACCGGCGATGCAAAACGTTATTCCTATTGATAGAATATAAAAACATAAAAAACGGGATGATCTTCATTGATCATCCCGTTTTTTTATTCTGTTTGATTTTGTTCTTGCAATCGTTCTCGCAAGACTTTCTGCTTTCTGAATACTGCAAGGGCACAGGAAATTCTCCGGCCTGTTGGCACTCTTGAATTATTACAGACATTCTCGCCGCAAACCATCATCATAGAGGAACCTCCACCATCGAGATTAAGAGCATCATGCGCACCGAGCTTTTTCATGATTGCACCCATTTGATCCAACGTTGCACCTCTTCCCTTACCCGATGGATCCACAAGGACAAGCCAATTTTTCGACTTTTTCGTATTTGTTCCGATAGCGGTTCTAGGAAGATTATGACCAATAAATCTACTATTTCTCGCCCCTTCACTTACGCCTTGCGTGCGCAATTCCCCTGCTTCCATCAATCTTGGAGTGCCGCAAACAGCCTGAACAAATGGCATAGTATCACTTTCGCTTGTATAATATTTGATAAACAGAGTGTCACCAGCTACAGGGAGTTTTCCAGCAGGGAAGTCTCTACCTAGAGAAATAATTGCCCCTCGAAGTGGCATTGCGACTGTGCCGGTATCAACTGCATTCACCAAACATGGCACTTCTTTATTCACGGATGGAGTACGCAAAAAGCGAACTTGCACTTTAATTAATGGATATTCAATATTGGATTGCCTCTTCATTTCAGCCAATTCTGCTTTCAATTGTTCCATATCTAGCTCTTCTTCTGTTGAGTCTTCAGCAGACTGAGGTCTATTCTCCAAAAACTCTTCAGCTGCTTTGTCCACTTGCATATTTGGCACATGGGGAATTGAATTTCCTCCATAGAGATTATACAATGCAATACCGTCCATACTTGGTCTTTCATTTGTAAATGCAATCCGATAGGTTTCACCTTTTTCTGTCCTAATAACCCCCTGCAAATCGTATTTACCGATATACATTTTATTCTTGGCATCGAAAAAAGCACTCGTCCAATTCTTCTCATTTCCCATTTGAATCACTTCGCCATTCAAAACCAAAGGACCAATTGCAGTATTTCGATATGCACGCCAGAAATTTGCATTCACCGCAGAGAGCAAACTATCTCTAACAGTTGTATCAATTCTATTGAACATATCACCGATTCTTTCCAAACCATCATTTTTATTATTGCCTTTAATTACTCCAACTTTCAGGGTCGGATCATTTGCATCCATTTCAACAGCATATACTGGATGATTCAAGGGACCATACAGAAAATGCATATAGCGAAGTCCGGGGGCTATCATCGTATCCTCAATAAACAGCTGCCTACCATTAATGGACACAAGCTGATTTTGATTGGAGCCGGATGATTTCCTTCCTCTTCCTTTCTTAGATTTTTTTCCTTTTCTGGATTTTTTCGAAGAAGACTTTTTAGAGCTTTTTCCTGACTTTTTCTTAACAATGCGAGAGGAAGCAGACTTTCCCTTTTTTCTGAATGCCGCAGAAGAATCACTCACAGGAATCAACATGGTTATTGCCAATAACCAAATGAGCCATACATATTTGAATTGTTTAGACATATTTTCTCTCAATTATCGAATATCAATGCAAGGCGGAAAATGGTAAATTGCGCCTTTAAAAGTAAGATTCTATCAGTCCCGGATCATTATCATGAACTATGAAACCATCATTCTTGAAGAAAAAGGCCATGTTTGCCTGATCACTTTGAATAGACCGGACAAGTTAAACGCCTTAAACGCAACCTTATTGACTGAACTGCAAAAAGCGCTCCAATTTTGTGCAAATTCTGAACTTTGTCGCGTGATTATTATTACCGGTGCAGGGCCTAAAGCTTTTGCTGCCGGTGCGGACATAGCTCAATTGCACGAGCAAAATGCAGATACAGGTGCTGATTTTGCCCGTTTTGGCCAAGCAATCTTCACTGAATTGGAATATATGAATAAGCCGGTTATTGCCGCAGTAAATGGATTTGCATTGGGTGGAGGTTGCGAGCTTGCATTGGCTTGTCATATGAGATTTGCCGCTCCTCAAGCGAAATTTGGTCAACCCGAAGTAAATCTTGGTATTATTCCAGGGTATGGTGGAACGCAAAGACTCACCAAATTAGTTGGAAGAGCACATTCCATGGAATTGATCTTGAGTGGAGCAATTATTGATGCCGAAGAAGCTTTGAGAATCGGCCTAGTCAATAAAGTATATTCTTCAGAAACTCTCATTGAAGAATGTATGAAGATTGCCGAATTGATTGGATCAAAAGCTCCAATGGCGATTTCAGCAAGCTTGAAGGCGATAAGAGCTGCCGAAGACTTAGGAACAGAAGATGGTATGGAAAGTGAGGCAATCATCTTTGGAGAGATTTGCGGAACTAATGATTTCAAAGAAGGTACATCTGCATTTTTGGAAAAGAGACCAGCACAATTTTCAGGACAATAAAAACCTTATTCGGATTACTTTAAAAGAATTCCCTATTTTTGCATGCTCTACTGAACAGAATGCCTTTTTACTCATACTATCCGATGACCATGAAGATATTCAGAAACTCCATGATTGCGCTTACAATGCTGATTTCAGGCATAGTATCGCTCAATGCACAAGATGATAGATTGGATGAGTTAACATTCGAAGAAACTGTCATTCAGGAAGAGAAAGTACCATATTTTGGAGTTGGTGGTGGTTTTGTGGTTTCACTCTTTACGCCTGAATTAAAAGACGTGAATGCACAACTTTCTACTGCTGGTCTTGGTGAGTTAACAACACCACTCACAATGACAGGTGCACTTGGCGTTGCCACAATTGGCATTCTCCCGAATGTGCGCATATCCATTTCCAATCTCGGTGGTAGCATCGGTACTTCTGAAAAAGAATTTACTATCAATCAGCAGCAATATTTACGTTCAGCTTCGCTTTCAAATGCATATACAGGATTTGGTTTTGACTATGCATTCTCATTAGCAAAATCATTGTATCTCATCCCAGGCATTTCTGGAGGTTGGGGAACAATGGAAATTACAACCACACAATATGCAAAAGGCATTGTTACTACTAACAATACGATTGGTGGAAGTCCGAGCGATGTACATGTATTCAACCATTCACTAAGAAATAATTATTTCATGGTCAATCCCGGACTTAGTGTTGAATTTGCTCCGGCATTGCTTGGAAGTGATAAACCAAGAATCATAACAGTCCGAGCACATGCAGGTTATGCCTTGAGTTTCATGGGGGATTGGAAAGAAAATGGCAAGACTATTGTGAATAATGTTTCTTCTGGCATCGAAGCTTCAGGTTTGGCATTTCAACTTGGCTTTATGATTGGATTATTCAATTGATTTTATGACTGGGCCTATAGCTCAACGGTTAGAGCAGCGGACTCATAATCCGTTGGTTGGGGGTTCAAATCCCTCTGGGCCCACTCACTTCTTCGCATTCATCTAGGGTATACAGTGTTTTATGAATGCAAGCGCCCCTTCCTATTGTGATTATATCCTACAAGAGCAATGCTCTCCATTGCATATTGCATATCATGATGCTGAATATGGCTATCCATTGGATTCCGACAATGCATTGTTTGAACGATTATGTTTGGAGATCAATCAAGCGGGACTTTCTTGGCTGACCATTCTTAAAAAACGATATCATTTTAGGGAAGCATTTGAAGGATTTGATATTGCTTCTGTTGCACGATATGGAGAACATGACATTGAGAGATTAATGTCTGATCCATCCATCATTCGCAATAGAGCAAAAATCACAGCCGTGATTCATAATGCTGAGCAAATTCAGCAGTTACAAAAAGAGTATGGCTCCTTCATGAATTGGCTGGATATACATATTTCTTTTAATCGAGAAGAATGGACACAACTCTTCAAAAGTACATTCAAATTCACCGGCGGGGAAATTGTCAATGAATTTCTAATGAGCACAAGTTATCTGCGTGGAGCTCATCATGAACAATGTCCGGTTCACTCACATATTCTCACATTATCTCCTAAGTGGAATCATACCACTTAATATGACAAATATCATTGTTTCCGGAATGACAAGACACCAATTTTGACATGTTCGAAGTATGACTGTATTCAATTACTTCAGCTAGTCTATTCAATTATGTCAAGGAGATGGGAATGAGTAATGAAAGTGTACACTCATCGTTCCCGGAAGGTGTTACTCAAGAATCTTCGGGTTATAGCAACCTCGAATCATTTGCTTATGATAATGCTATAGTTAAGAATTTTGCATGGGCCACAGCGATTTGGTCGATAGTTGGTTTTCTTATTGGACTTATCATTGCATTGAAATTAGTTTGGCCAGATTTTCTCGGATTCATTCCTCAATTGTCATATGGACGCTTGAGACCATTACATACCAATGCAGTGATTTTTGCTTTTGCAGGCAATGCAATGTTCATGGGGGTATATTACTCATTACAAAGATTGACAAAAGCACGAATGTATTCAGACACATTGAGCAAGTTGCATTTCTGGGGATGGCAATTAATCATTGTGAGTGCTGCTTTGACACTTCCTCTCGGATTCACCACAAGTAAAGAATATGCAGAATTGGAATGGCCAATTGATATAGCCATCGCTGCAGTTTGGGTGATATTTGGATGGAATATGATGGGCACAATCTTCAAGAGAAGAGAAAAACACATGTTTGTTGCGATTTGGTTTTATATCGCTACATTCCTCACAGTTGCGCTGCTCCATATCGTTAATTCATTTGAATTGCCAGTATCACTTTTGAAAAGCTATTCATTCTATGCCGGCGTGCAAGATGCATTAGTGCAGTGGTGGTATGGACATAATGCAGTTGCATTTTTCTTGACGACTCCATTTTTGGGAATCATGTATTATTTCATTCCCAAAGCAGCAAATAGACCAGTATTTTCATATCGTTTGTCTATTGTGCATTTCTGGGCATTGATTTTCCTTTATATCTGGGCTGGTCCGCATCATTTATTATATACAGCACTTCCCGATTGGGCACAATCTCTCGGAACAGTATTTTCAGTAATGCTTATTGCACCATCTTGGGGTGGAATGGTGAATGGATTGATGACATTGCGGGGTGCTTGGGACAAAGTACGAGAGGATCCCGTATTGAAATTCATGGTGGTTGGCGTAACTGCATATGGCATGAGTACATTTGAAGGTCCAATGATGTCACTCAAAAATGTAAATGCAATTGCACATTATACTGATTATATCATCGGACATGTTCACCTTGGAGCACTTGCTTGGAATGGAGGATTGGCATTTGGCATGTTGTATTATATCATACCAAGAATTTATCGCACACAGCTCCATTCATTGAAATTGGCCAATATTCATTTTTGGGCAGCAACACTCGGCATATTATTCTATGCAATTCCAATGTATATCGGTGGAATCACACAGTCACTCATGTGGAAAGAGTTTCTTCCTGATGGCACATTGCGATATGCAAATTTCCTTGAGACAGTCACTCAATTAATTCCCATGTATATGATTAGAGCAGTAGGTGGAACGCTTTATATTATTGGTGCATGTGTTGCAGTCTTTAATCTATATAAAACAGCAAAGTCAGGTTCATTACTTGTCGATGAACATGTGAAGGCTGCACCATTGGCAGAGTCTGTTTCCACTACTCATAATCACTGGCATAGACTATTGGAAGCCAAGCCATTACGTTTTGCGCTTTTATCACTTGTGGTTGTTTTGATCGGTGGTATTATTGAATATGTTCCAACGGCTCTCATTCAATCTAATATTCCAACAATAGCATCTGTAAAACCATATACACCGCTTGAACTTCAAGGTCGGGACATTTATATCCGTGAGGGCTGCGTGGGATGTCATTCCCAGATGATTCGACCATTCCGTTCAGAAACTGAGCGATATGGTGAATATTCAAAAGCAGGTGAATTTGTATATGATCATCCTTTCCTTTGGGGTTCTAAAAGAACTGGTCCCGACCTTCACAGAGTTGGTGGAAAATATCCTCATGCATGGCATTATATGCATATGATGGAACCTCAGACAATTTCCCCCGGATCAATCATGCCAGCTTATCCATGGCTCTTTACAGACAATACAAAGTATCATGAGCTTGAAGGAAAAATCATAACACTCAGAAAACTAGGCGTCCCATATCCTGAGGGTATGGAGCAAAATGCCGAAAAAGAAGCAAGAGCTCAGGCCGAGGAAATCGCTGGGGAACTCCCTGAGAATAAGACGATGCCAGTTGATGCAAATAAAGAAATCATTGCTTTGATTGCATATTTACAAAGACTAGGCAAGGATATCAAAGCGGTCGGAGCACATTAATCCGATCATAGAAAGAAAGGAGTTAAGCTCCTTTGCCCCTCCCAAAACATAAAGGCCCTTTTGAGAAAATCAGAAGGGCTTTTGTGCAAATACAGAGGAATAAACGATTTGAGAAAAGACAAACGTTAGAGAATTCATGACAATTCACCATTTTTGTACAAGAAAAATAGTGGGGCAAACGTTTAAAACCCTCATTTCTCGCATTTAAGGAAAAAGAAAATTCATGAGATCACTTTATTTGACTCTCCTTGTTTTGTTTGCTACGGCAAGCATTTCCGCGCAAAATTCCAAATCACTGAATAAGTCTTTTGAGTTCGGAATCTATGGTGGATTAAACTATAATTTCCATTCACCAGAAGTTACTGCAACACAAATCGGTCAGTATTCAACATCTTCCTCCTCAATGGCATTTCATGTAGGTGGATTTGCAGATTATGATCTCAGTGATATGTTCCGCTTGACAGGCAGACTTGGCATTCATGGTATGGGCGCAGACTTGGTTCAAGATTTGGGTAATAATACTCAAAACACTTTAACCAGCTCTATCACGATGTTGGAATTTTCACCTGCAGTAAAAATCAATGGAATCTTTAGTGATAGTCCCGGATACATTATCGCAGGACTCGAATATGGAAGTCGTTTGACAAGTGAATATTCAGAGAATTTTGGCGGCGTAGATTCTTCAACAGTATATTCCACCATCCCAGGAACCACTGATCGTTTTGCAGTTATCATTGGAGCCGGAATTCCGATGAAGGCATGGAATTATACCATAACACCTGAAATAACCTATCGTAAAGCAATTGGTGATTTTAGCACAGATGCAAACTTCTCTCCATGGACAATTGATCAACTTCGCATTGGTGTTTCAATTACTCTTGGACCGGCAAAATCCACTAAACCAAAAACACCACCACCGACAGAAAATTCTATCATGGAAGTAGGTTATTATAATGATGGTGGAGATTATCGAGTTCTTGAGAATGGACTAAAAGTTGAGGATATTCAATATTCAGAAATGTATCCATTCATTCCATTTATATTCTTTGGTCAAAACAGCGACAAACCCGACCCTGCGCTTCAATTCTCTAGCCGTGGTGATGCTCGTGGTGAATTCTCACTTGAAACTTTACCACAAGATGCAATTGAAATCAATAAGCGAACAATGGATATTGTTGGTCTTCGCATGCTTAATAATCCAGATGCTTCACTCAGTCTGATTGGTTCAATTGATGGAAAGGCCGAATCTAAAAATAAAGGCTTAGCAATGCGTCGCGCGCAACATGTGAAGGACTATCTCACAAAGAATTACAATATCAATGAAAGTCGCATTGCAACAAGTTCAAGAGCATTGCCAGATGTACCTACTGCTGTCAATCAAAAAGATGGCATGAGTGAGAATAGAAGAGTCACAATCAAATCAACTCATGCGGATATTCTTGAACCAATAGCAATCCGCGGAGATGAAACTCGTTGGACAAAACCCGAATTATTGGAATTCAGACCAAAAAATATTGATAGTTCATCCGTGAATACATGGACATTAAATATCTCGCAAGCAGATCGCTCCTTGAGAGAATTGGTAGGAGTTGGAACACCTACTCCTCAGAGATGGGTTATTCGTCCAAATGATTTATCCAGCGCACAAGTACCGATTGACTATACATTATCCATGACTAAAACAGATGGAAGCGTTTCCAATATCAATGGATCTATTCCTATTGATTACTTGTCAAGCGTCATGCCTTCAATTGAGCAAAGCAAGGATATGACTGTCACAAAGTTTTCATTGATTCTATTTGATTTCGACAAATCAGAAATCTCAAGTGAAAATGCTGAAATTCTCAAGAAAAAAGTTGGTCCTGTAATTAAAGGTAATTCTACAGTTAAGATTTACGGATATACCGATCGCATTGGTGCACCTGACTATAATCGCGGCTTAGCCTTGAATAGAGCAAATGCTGTACGCACAATACTTGAATCCTTATCACCTGATAATCGATATGAAGTATTTGGTCGCGGCGAGGATGTTGAAATTTTCACAAATGAAAATGCAACAGGCAGAGTTCTCTCTAGAACAGTTCAGATTTTTGTTGAAACACCAAGAAACTAATTCTTTCTTGAATAGCATTCTACCGGCGTGAGGAGTCCCCTCTCGCCGGTTTTGTTTCTATACTATTTCAAATATGAAACAACTCAATGATTCACATCCGGCAATGTCATGCATCGGGAATTTTACTTCCGATGACTTGGCAGGCATCATGAAAAGCATGGGCTTTCCTTCATATAGAGGGAAACAAGTTTTTCATGCACTCTATGCAAGGAATCATGAATCCTCATTTTCATTTGACAATATCTCAACATTACCCAAAGATGTGAGAAATTCACTAAATGAGAAATTTGGAAATGACCATCATTCACTTAGAGTAAAAGATGTTCATGTTTCGCAAGATGGAACACAAAAAATGCTCTTCTCACTTCTGGATGACACAGCGATTGAAACCGTTATGATTCCGAGTGAAATGGTTAATGAAGAAGGTATGCCAAAACGCCGTACGCTTTGTATCTCAACACAAGTTGGCTGTGCATTGGGCTGTGCATTTTGTGCTACGGCAACTCTCAAATTAAAGCGAAATCTTGCACCGGCTGAAATTGTTGATCAATACATGAAGGCAAGGCATATTTGTGAAACAGATATCACAAATATTGTCTTTATGGGAATGGGCGAGCCAATGTTGAATTATGATAATGTCATGAAAGCTGTTGACATTCTCACTAATCCTGAAACCGGGCTCATTACACAAAAACATATCACGCTTTCAACAGCAGGGATTGTACCAGGTATCATTCGTATGGCAGATGAATCGAAGCAGATAAAATTGGCATTATCATTACATGGAACAACGCAGGGTCAAAGAGAGGCAATTATGCCTATCGCACATAAATACTCACTCAAAGAACTTGGTGATGCTTTGGAGTATTATTACCGAAAAACCAAAAAGCCAGTCACATATGAGTATATACTCTTTGAAGGTTTCAATGATAGCATGGAAGATGTCATGCGTCTTGCAAAAATTACAAGAAGAGTTCCTTCGAAAGTGAATGTCATCCCTTTTCATACCATTGAATTCACTGCACCTGAAGGAATATCTGCATCACTTACACCTGCTCCAGAATCCACTTTTCATGCATTCATAAAAGCTTTGCGAGAAGAGGATGTTACTGTGATGATTCGCTCATCGAGCGGACTTGATATTGATGCTGCTTGTGGTCAACTTGCATATTCACATTCTCGTGGTTCATCCGGAGTATTGGGATGAAATTCATCATATCATTTCTTATGATGATATTATGCTTTGCACCCCCATTGCATGCCGATGAAGACATCTTCACCAATGACATATTCTCGACAATAAAACTGCAAAGAGAATCATTGTATCGTATCAGATTGGTAAATGGTGATATTCTGACCGGTCAATTCAAGGAGAAAGGTGAGAATGGAATCAGAGAAGATTCAACCATTATCGAATCAATAATTCTGAAAGCAATTATCGGTGATATCACTCTGTATTCAGATGAAATTGCGCATATTCAAACAATTCGCAATGTATATAGACAGCAATCATCGCTTTACTTCATGCCAACCGCAGATCCAATTCATTCGGACACATATATTTCTCTGACACAATTGGCTTTTGCTCAACTAGGTTTTGGCTATCAAGATATTTCTATCAATGGTGGAATGACATTCATTCCAGGATTATCTTTTGAAGAACAAGGAAAACATATAGATGTGAAATACACATTCTATGAAGAAGAACAAGATATCATTCCGGGTCATTATAGTCTTGCTGGTGGTTATTCATTCATCTTTGCAAATAATGCGAACCTTATCCAGCATGCATATATGGTTGGATCTTTTCACATGCCGAGAACAACATTGACTACTGCTTTGTTTTTTAAAACTGGTTCAGAAGATATATATGAAGCATATGCTGGTAAATGGGGCTCGGGCATTATCAATTACAATGATGGTGCATTGGGTTTCGGATTGGGTTTTGACATTCGATTGAACTCCAGAAATGATACGCGCGTATTGGCTGAACTTTGGTGTGCAGACATAATGCGCCCCAGAAATTCTGCAGGATTTATTGGCATTCGCTTACACAATGATCGTTATTCGATGGATGCAGGACTGGCGATGTTCACTGCACCGGCAATCGTACCAGCAGTGCGATTCCAATGGCTACCATTTTAATATAGGCTTACATTGAGAACTCTCACAATACTCGGCTCGACAGGTTCCATTGGAACACAGACATTGGATATCGTAAGACAATTCAAAGATGACTTTTCAATTAATGTTCTAACAGCCAATACTCGCATTAAGGAATTGGAAGAACAAATCCGCGAATTCAATCCCAAAGCAGTTGCAATAAGCAATGAACAAGCATGGAAAGAATTCAAAAACAATACTTCATTCAAAGGGGAGATTCTTTGTGGCGAGGAGGGAGTTATTGCCGCGGCGAGTCATCCCGATAACGATATCGTTATGCAGGCATTGGTTGGATTCAGTGGAGTAGCACCTACATTAGCCGCAATCGAGCAAGGAGCAACAATCGCACTTGCGAATAAAGAAACACTTGTTAGTGCCGGTTCCATCGTCATGAAATCAGCAAAAGAGAAAGATGTACCAATTCTCGCAGTTGATAGTGAACATAGTGCCATTTTACAATGCATGGCAGGTGAAGAGCGCTCAATGATAGACAAAATCATTTTAACTGCATCTGGTGGTCCATTTCGTGAATTCGAAAAAGATGCCTTTCCCTCAATCACAAGAGAGCAAGCACTCAAGCATCCAAATTGGGTGATGGGTCAAAAAATTACTATTGATTCCGCTACTCTCATGAATAAAGGATTCGAAGTCATTGAAGCTCGCTGGCTTTTTGATCTTGCGCCAGAGCAAATCGAAGTGGTTATTCATCCTCAAAGCATTATTCATTCCCTCGTACAATTCGGAGATGCATCGATTAAAGCGCAACTTGGCACACCTGATATGCGTGTACCAATCATCTATGCATTATTTCATCCTGAAAGAAGACATGCCGATCTTCCCAAATTGGATTTACTCACTGCCGGAAATTTATCCTTCTTCAAACCTGATACAGAGCTATTTCCATGTTTGCAATTGGCATATGATGCAATGAACACAGGTGGCACAGCACCTGCTATTCTTAATGCTGCAAATGAGATAGCAGTTCAGTACTTTCTGGAAAACAAGGCAAGATTTTTGCAAATACCCCAAACAATAGAAAAAGTATTGCAAAAAATGTCCATCATTGATAATCCCGACATTCATCAAATTGATGATGCAGATCGAGAAGCAAGACAACTTGCAGCTGAGTATTTACAATAATGTTCATCCATAAAGGTCTCACTACCCTAACTTCGGACTTTATTTGGGGATTGCCTTTCATAATCCGATATTTGCACACATCATTTTCCATTAATCTGAGGCCGCCATACTCCTTGAGACCACTTTTTGCAAGACCATTCATTATCACAATAATTGATACTGAAATCACATTGCAATGATTCATGCATGTATCAAGGAACAATGGAGTATTAGAAATGGAACAATCAAAAAAGCGCATACTATGGATTGATGATGAGATTGAGCTTCTCAAACCGCATATCATCCTTCTCAATCAACGTGGTTATGAAGTAGAAACCGCCACCAATGGTGAAGATGCCATTGAACTTGCCTCCAATACTTCCTATGATTTAGTTTTTCTCGATGAATCGATGGTTGGAATGTCCGGACTGGAAACACTTTCCGTCTTGAAAGACATAGATCCATCAATGCCTGTTGTGATGGTCACAAAAAATGAAGCTGAATCATTAATGGAACAGGCCATCGGCGGCAAGATTGACGATTATCTCACCAAGCCAGTCAATCCGGCACAAATTTTAGCTGCATGCAAGAAGTTCCTTGAATCAAGAAGAATTGCAGAAGAGAAAATCACCCAAGACTATTTGCAGGGATTTTCTGAAATCGCACGTAGACTTCATGGTTTCATGGATTGGTCAGATTGGTTGGATATCTATTTAAAAATGGTGAATTGGAGTATTGAACTTGATTTGCATCCTGAACTTGGTTTTCACCAAACTCTCAAGGATCAATGGCGTGAGTGCAATGCTGAATTCGGAAAATTTGTTGAGAACAATTATGAATCATGGCTCAGAGGCGATGATTCATCGGCGCCAAAATTATCTCCTCATATAGCCGATAAATTTGTCATTCCAAAATTGTCTAATGGCAAGCCCACATTCTTTTTTGTGATTGATTGTATGCGACTCGATCAATGGTTGATGATGGAAGAGCTCATCAGACCATATTTCACCGTGCAGAAAGATTATTACTGTTCAATCATTCCAACTGCAACTCCATATGCGAGAAATTCAATTTTTGCGGGACTCTTTCCTGCAGATATTCAAAAGCATTATCCGAATTATTGGAAAGGTGATTTACCCGGTGTGAGTGAGCATAGCCAGAATTCACATGAAAAAGAATTGCTTGCGGCATTACTCAAGCGGAGAAGAATCGAACTCAAAAATGAACTTTCTTATGTAAAGATCATTGACACCGATTATGGCAAAAGAATCGAGAATGATATTCAGCGATATACCCGAAATCATCTCACAGCAATTGTTGTGAATGCTGTGGATATGATTGCTCATTCGCGTTCCGATTATCCAATTCTCAAAGAAATCGCACCTGATGAGTCTGCATATAGATCACTCACAAAATCTTGGTTCAAGCATTCATCGTTTTTAGGAATGCTTCGTACTTTATCTCAGTATAAAGACATCAATATCGTGATCACTACCGATCATGGTTCAGTTCGTTGCATGCATGCCTTAAAAGCACATGGTGATCGGGAAACTTCAACAAATCTTCGATTCAAGCATGGAAAGAATGTAAAGACAGATGCTAAGAATGCAATGACAATCAAAAATCCAGAGCATTATAAATTACCTGAACATACTGCCTCAACTAATTATATAATTGCAAAGGAGGATACGTATTTTGTGTATCCAACCGAATTCAATCATTATGTTCAGAAATATCGCGATAGTTTTCAGCATGGCGGAATTTCACTTGAAGAAATGATTTTGCCTGTCATTACACTGGAACCTCGCTAAAAATCGGGACAGGTCATTGATCTGTCCCACTCGTTTTGTTTCACAATCAGTGCATTCGCATGGAAGCAGACAGCTACCACTCTTATTCGGAAGAAGAAACACGATCAATTGGAAAACGATTTGCAGAGAAATTATCACCAGGCGATATCATAGCGCTCGAAGGTGATTTAGGTGCAGGAAAAACCGAATTTGTACGAGGAGTTTGTGCATATTTTTCTGTGCATGATATCGTATCGAGTCCTACATTTACAATCATGAATCAGTATATAGGAACAAATCCTGAGGATGCTGAGATTGCATTGTATCATATTGATTTGTATAGAATTCAAGATGAGAAGGAATTGCTTGAGATTGGATTCTCTGAATGCATGAGCGATGAGAATGTCATCAAATTTGTTGAATGGCCTGAAAAAGCTGGATCTGGAATGCCAGAAATAGACTGGAAAGTCATGATTAAAACAATGGCGGATCATGAAGAAGAGCGACTGATCAGCATTGAGTATCTTGGAGTCAATCGTTGATTGACACGCATGCACATATCGATGCCGATGCCTTTGATATTGATCGAGATGAAATGATAAACAATGCATTTGCAAGTGGTGTAGAAGCAATCATCATTCCAGCAATTGAACCCAATCGATTTGAGGGAGTTTTATCCATATGCAATCAATATGAGAAAGTATTTTGCGGGATGGGTGTACACCCACATAATGCAAATGACTATTCACATGAGATTGAAGAACGCATCATTACTTTACTCTCGATGCCGAAAGTGAAAGCAGTTGGTGAGATTGGACTAGATTACTATTATGATTTTGCACCTAAAGATGTGCAAAAGGATGTCTTTCGCAGACAATTGAATATTGCAAAATCACATGATTTACCGGTAATCATCCACAATCGTGAATCAGATGATGATATGATTGAGATATTACATGAAGAACAGAATGGTGAACTCAAAGGAGTACTCCATTGTTTTTCTTCAGACTTGGCAATGTTACACAAAGCATTAGAACTCGGATTTCATATTTCCTACACAGGCAATATCACATATAAGAAAAGTATTTTGGATGAAATTGTTCGCGCAACTCCTTTGAACAAAATCATGATTGAAACTGATTCACCGTATATGACTCCGGTTCCATATCGTGGCAAAAGAAATGAACCTCAATTTGTTCGATTCATTGCTCAAAAGATAGCTGAAATACATGCACTCACTTTCGAGGAGATAATCACCATGACAAGCAATAATGCAAAATCTTTATTCAGGCTACCACTTTTCCTTATAGTCTTTCTTTTTGGTCTTTCAACTTTTCCGGTCATTGCTCAAGATGGTAGAAATGAGGAGGATGCAGAAGAACAAGTGCAAGTAATCGAAAAGAATCCATATGAACGATTCATTGGATTTGGTCCTTCAATTGCCACAAATACAATCGTAGAAACTTTAACCGACATAGACAATCCAAATAGAAGAGATACCCGTTCATGGGATGGAAATCCAGCATTTGGATTTAGCATAGCATATAATCCACTTGAGTTCTTAATGCTTGAGGGTGGAATTATGCATACAAGAAATAATGCAAAATTGAAGAATGCATTACCCGTTCCCGGAACTCCAACCGATCCTGATGTCTATACAGTTCTCAATATTACAGCAAGAGCAATTGCCAATCCACGCAGCAAGGTTGCATTTTTTGCATTGGGTGGCATCAATTTTCAATCCAAGAGAATTCACTCAACAAATGTTTCTTTTACCGATGACAGTCAATTAGCTTTCAATGCTGGCGCTGGTTTTATGGTAAATATCCCAACTTCATTCGGCATGATTATTCCGATTGCTGAATGGCGTTTGGACTTTGAAAGCAAGAATGATTCAATCACCTTACCTAATGAGCAGAAATATAAAGATTGGGGTGATATTGAAATCTCAACATTTTATTCACTCCCGAGATTGACGATACTTTGGTATCCGAAATTCTGATTCTCGACCCATCAAGTGATTGATGGGTTTTTGCCAATGAGTCAACCTTCACCACAAAAACAACATAGAATGGGTGTGGACCTTTTGAATGGTCCAATCGATTCAACCCTTCGCATTTTTGCATTACCACTTGCATTTAGTTTTATCGTGAATATGCTCTATTCATGGATAGATACTTTTTTCGTGAGCAAGCTTGGTTCTGCAGCAATCGCCGCTATTGGCGTAAGCGAGCAATTGGGTTTTATGATTTTCAACTTCGGAAGTGGTTTTGCTATCGGAACAGGGATTATTGTTGCTCGTAGAATTGGCGAAGGAAATAGAGAACAAGCATCTTATACTGCCACTCAAGGCATCATGACAATGCTTGTGTTCTCAACTACACTTGCTCTCATACTTGGCTTACTTTTACCAACAACTTTACATGCACTTGGATTGGATAAAGATCCTGATGTCTATGCATTCACTGAAGTGTATTTATATGCATTGCTATTTGGAGTTCCTGGGAATTTTGTGACATTCCAGATCAATGCAATCATACGATCATCGGGTAATTCTGTGTATCCGATGTCAATTCTTCTATTAACAACAATCATCAATGCAATTCTGGCACCTATCCTCATATTTGGCTGGGGATTTATTCCAGAATATGGAATGCTTGGTGCGGGAATCGCAACTGCAGCATCACAAATTATCGGTGCAATGATTTCATTATCGATGATTATCACAGGGAAAGCAGGTTTGACTTTGAATTTCAAAGACTTCAGATTTGATTTTCCTCTGCTAGGTAGAATAGTCAAACAAGGTATTTGGTCATCACTTCAAATGTTTTCTGTGAGCATCAGTCGATTGGCGCTTTTCACATTTGCCTCTTATTTCGATCCGAAAGTTACACTTGCTGCATATACTTTAGGATTAAAGGTAGATCTATTTGCCTTTATGTCTGTCTTTGCAATGGGCATTGCACTTGAAACTGCTACAGGTCAAAATCTTGGTGCAAAGCAAATTGATCGCATCGGGATGTTTTATCGATCTGCTGTAAAGCAATTGTCATGGCTCTTAGGAATTCTTGCAATTCTCACGTATCTGTTTGGCGAGTACTTTGCTCGCATCTATACCAATGATCCGAATATCATTCGAGAAACAGTTGAATATCTACATATCGCATGTTTCGGTTATATTTTCTTTGCCATTGGTTCAATCACTCTTCGCGTCATCAGCGGCGCAGGTGCAGCAGCTCGAAGCATGATGATTGTATTCACTGCTTTGGTTGTGATTCAAATCCCTTTGGCCTTCATTCTCTCCCGATATACACCTCTTCATGAATCTGGCATTTGGATAGGCGTTGTATTAAGCTATATTGCGCTAACGGTGATCGGATTCCAACAGTATCGTTCAAAAAAATGGATCGCCGTGCATATCTGATATTATTCAGGGGGCAAAATGGCGAGCATAGCACTGCTCATTCTCTTTTCATCATTTGCACAAGCACAAGATGATGCAGTGGGAATGGATGAATCCTCTCTTACTTCCACACAGCAACAATTCGATGCACTCGAATACTATTCTGTGCATCCATTAGATCTTCGAAGTAATACCGATGAATTACTCTTGCTACCTGGTATTACTACTGGTTTAATACGAATGCTAAAAAAGTTAGCAAAGCAATCTCCCAATATTGATAATGTAGAAGAATTACTACATACATCTCCTAAGCAGATTGATTCTTCCATTCGGCGAATACTACTCATGTGCACTAGAGTAAGTAATATTCACACACAATTTCATGGGAAATATAGATCAAGATTTTCATTAACCTTGCCTGAATCACGAGGAATTCAAGAAGGAGTTTTTTTGGGTTCAAGTGAAGCATTCACACAAAGATTATTCATTGGAAATAGGCATTATACACTTGCCCTTTCATATGGTAAACATAGCGGTGAATCATATGAACATGGATTGCTTCATGGATCCCTGAGGTATTCTGGCAATAACTTCATGTTGATCATTGGCGATCATTCTATAGAGCATGGTATGGGTAGTCTTCTTACTTCAGGAATTTCTATTCCGGATAATTCAAAACCAACGCAAAGAGCAATGAGATGGTCGAGCGCCATAAGACCTACCACTTCTCTCATAGAAAACTCAAATTTCAGTGGATTGGGTGGTCAATTTTATATACAGACCACTGATGTAAAAAATACATTTAGTTTCAGCATGTCACATAGGAATCGATATGCCTCCATTAATGATGAAGGATTTCTTACAAGTTTCCCAAGCATAACCTATGCTAGAACACAGAACGAGTTATTTCAGAGAGAAGGAACAAAAGAAATACGCCTAGCTGTATTAAATTCATTAGAAATAGGTAGTCAGACATATTCTATCGCAGGTTTATATCAGAAATATGGTCATCAGATTTCACCCACTGCATATTCAATTGGCGAACAAGAGCAATTGATGCTTTCGCTTGACATGCAAGTAGATTTTCGAAACTCCTATACTCTTTTCTCAAATCTACTATTCGATAAGAGATTCAATATTGGAGGCATGTTTACTCTGCATCATGATGGAGGAAATCATGATCAAGCCATCATGGTACGATATTTCGAACCAAATATTCGATCACCGATAGGTCAATCATTTGGAAGAAGTGGTATATGTTCGAATGATCAAGGTATTCATATCGTATTGGATGGATTTGTTGGTTCATTCAAATATGCATTCAGTAATGAATTGTACTCGCAAGTTTCAACAACAGAGAATACCGATTTCTTAAAGAAGGGTATTCGCATGATTGGTCAATTACTGTATACAAGAGATAATACAAGCATTCTCTGCAGAGTAATGAATGAGGCACATTCATCTGATAAACCTAGTAAAAATCTGCAAACAGAAATTGATTGGCGCATTAGGTCAGAGATAGCATATCGCGGAAGTACACTAAGAACCGTGGCTAGAGTAGAATCACATATTGTGAAAACAGAATCTCAATCATTCGGCATTGGATGTACATTGGAATTTCATTCCATACAAACATCGAGCCCTTGGAATTGGTCAATCAGAATGGCTTGGTCGAATACCGATAATTTCGACACTGCAATATATCTACCCGAAACAGCATTGCCGGGTCAATTACTTATAGATCCACTCTATGGATTTGGGATTATGTCAAGCGGACAACTTGGGTATGCAATCGGAAAAGTAAAAATCTCAGCATTGATAAGGCAGAAATATAAGCCAAGAGAAGCGTCACTTGGTTCGGGCTGGTTGAAGATGAATGGAAATCTGGAGACTGAATTTCATTTGCAAACAGACATCACTTTTTGATGAGTTCATACAGTTTGGGAAGCACATGCCATCTTTTACTTGCTTCTAGAAATCTCTTGAAGGCAACTTCTTTATGCTTTGCAGGCATATTTGGGATCTGCTTTGCTCGAATCATCACATTTTTTGCAGTATGTTCCAGCGGAGTGAATTCTATCAAATCACTACTATACCCCTCGGATATCAAAATATCTCTCCGCATGGAATCTGTCAGCATATCACCGAGTCTTTCTTTCATAATGCCATCGCGAATAAGAAAAGACTCTTCGATTGGTATGTGTCGAATATCCATTTGTTCTTGCACATAATGATGACAGCATGGAGCAGCAAGTATAATTTCAGCTTCTAACTTCACTGCCAATGCCAGTGCATCATCAGTTGCGGTATCACATGCATGCAAAGCAATGAGTATCACTGAATTGTTTGATTTTCTCTCAGGCTGTGCATCATGTATAGTGCTTTCAATGAACTGTGCATATTCATCAAATGATAAATCATGAGCTGTTTGCTGGCATGATGCAATCAAGTCAGGATTGCGTTCTATACCGATGAGTGTTGCTTTGATTTGATGTATTTCGCGTAAATACCATAGTAAAGCAAAGCTCACATAAGCCTGACCGCAACCGCAATCAATAATTTGCAATGAATCTTCAAACTTTTCATTTACAAATTGATTGAACATTCGAATAAAATGATTGATCTGCACATATTTGTCACGCATCGCTGGTATGATATTAAATGCATCATCACAAATTCCAATTGCTTTAAGAAGAGGTCCTGCATTAGATGCTGTTAAAGGCATATTCTTCTCATCATGCTCAGGCCATTGTTTTTTTGAAGGTTGGGAGAAATGATACAATACATTCTTTCCTATTTTGCCAGGTTTTGGGAATTTGAGATAGAGGTCTTTTGTCGGAGTTTGAATATGCCATTGTCTGAAAGGCAATTGCAATAACTGAAACATCATTTCTAAGAATTCTTCATATGATGCAATGCTCAAAGCATGTGTATATGATTTTGTTGAGGTGATGATATCAAGACTGACTTTTTGCAATGATGCATTCGAATTATGCACGATGCATTTCTTGCATTCTCTATATGCACTATCCTTACCCGGAAAAATATAATCCCCACCAGCATGAGAATTAGAAAGAGTCATCACAAAGCGATAATCATCGGATTGGATGAACATTGATTGAATAAGTTCTGCTGCTTGTTGTATCATATTCAAAATTACGAAAGACATTGCATACATATCTATTCACTTGAAGATCAATTTCCTAAGTTTGAGATATTATTAGGTTTCAGCATGAATACATTTCATACCATTCGATTTCCCGATCTCTTCATGCAATTTCTACGATTCATGTCTTTGTATGGTATTGGATTATGTACACATATCCTGAAATTCGCCGGACTTCCTGCCTTATTCGCAACATATTTGCTAACATTTCCGGCGAAGCCATTGAATGAACCTACCATCATTGTTGAAGCAGGTTTTTCATTAGATGGTCATATATTACTTTTTGCCGGAATATTCATCTTCAGTGTCTTAAGTGCAATTCTTACTATACAGACATCCACGATATATGCACAATACAGCATTGAGAATGGAGAATCCCCAACTCAAGAAGTTATGTCTCATAATATGTTGGAGACAATACCCAAGACCATAGGAGCATTCTTCCTCTTATCTTTTGCTATATCGATTGGGCTCATTTTCTGCATTTTTCCGGGAATCTACATCTTATCTGCTGGAGTACTGTTATTTCCTTTCATACAAGATCGTCAGATTTCCATTTTTGCCGGATTGCAATTGTCCGTAAAACTATTGAGGAATCATGCACTTAAACCCATAGCATTTATCCTGCTTATCTCCATTATCACTTCCATTCCATCCACTGCATTGGGTTTTCTATCCGATATTCCAATTCCGTTGATTGATACATATATGCCGAGAATCATTACCATGATACATTCTCTCATAAGCATCTTAACATTGGGTATGATTTCGGTGTTTGGGGTCATTTTACACAAAGAACTCCTGAAAGGCACTGACTTCGCTACTCGTATTGCCCCGATTAAGTGAGTATTTCGTATTTTTGACCACATTAATCGACCATTACATCGGATTTCCTCAATGAAGCATTTCAAGGCAATGATCACCGTAACATTGCGCAAGAGCATTTTGGATGTGCAAGGCAAGACAGTGGAGCATGCATTGCATTCCACAAATTTCACTTCCATAGAACATGTACGTATCGGAAAATATGTAGAATTGTTTGTTCATGCGGATTCTGCCGAGCAAGCCATGAGTATTGTGGATGATGCTTGTAAGAATATCATAGCCAATCCGATAATGGAAGACCATCACATTGAATTGCAGGAAGTTTCTGTTGGAGAAACAGCATGAAATTCGGCATAGTCGTTTTTCCGGGTTCCAATTGCGATCATGATGCATGGTATGCTACTTCCCATAATGTGGGGGCAGAAGCCCAGATGCTTTGGCATAAGGATACAAGCATTCCTTCAGATATTGACTGTGTGATTCTTCCCGGTGGATTTTCTTATGGTGATTATCTTCGTTGCGGAGCAATTGCGAGAGTTTCACCGATAATGTCAGCCGTTCGCGAGCATGCACAAAAAGGCAAATATGTACTGGGTATATGCAATGGATTTCAAATTCTCACAGAATCCGGTTTATTACCTGGTGTTTTGCTAAGAAATACATCATTGTCTTTCATTTGTAAAGATATTTATCTTCGCACTGAGCAAATTCTTTCACCGTTTACCAATTCATTGGAGCAAGGTCAGATTTTGCGTGTTCCGATTGCTCATGGTGAAGGGAATTACTTTGCTGATGAGGAGACTATTCATATTCTTGAACAGGAGCAGAGAATTGCATTCCGTTATTGTGATGCAAATGGCATTACAAGTTCTGAATCCAATCCGAATGGCTCAATCAACAATATTGCCGGCATATTGAATGATAAAGGCAATATTCTAGGGATGATGCCTCATCCTGAACGCTGTTGCGATCCATTGCTAGGAAATAGCGATGGTCTCGGCGTGTTTACATCACTCATGCAAACGGTTGGAATTATCTAATCCGAGCATATTTTCGAGAGGTTATTATGGGTTTTCTTCCGGGCGGTTCCGAATGGCTCATCATTCTACTTTTCATCATCATTTTTTTTGGTGCAAAGAAAATTCCAGAATTGATGCGTGGTCTTGGTAGCGGAATTCGTGAATTCAAGAATGCGGCCAATCCGAATGAAGACAAAGAGTCAAAAAATGATGCCCCAAAAGGCGAATGATTCTTGGTTATTCTATTTATCATGAAGTCCTATGTTTGATATCGGTGGTGCTGAATTCCTACTCATCGGCCTTGCAATATTGATGTTGTTTGGTCCAAAAAAGATTCCCGAAATCATGCAGGCTATCGGGAAAGGGATACGATATTTTCGTCAGGCACAAGAAGATATCAAAACACAAATTCGAGATATCTCAACTGAAGTTGAGAAGCAAACCAACTTGAATGCAACAATCACGCAAACCACTGAACAGGGTAATGAAAGCACGGTGGAAATCACTGCTGATATGACGGAGACCATCACTATCAAACCTGCTGAAGGTTCGATAGCCCTTCATCAGAAAAATGAGGCAGATCAACAATGGAATGATACTGAAGAAAGATCATGAAAACCCTGATCATTCATATCATATTCTTGGCATGTAGCTTCGGCATCTGCAATGCACAAGACTCACTGCAGAAGAATCAATCGATCATACCTCAAAAATCCCCTACTTTGGCTATTGCTTATACTGCTCTCTTCCCTGGTCTTGGACAGGTCTATGTTGAGTCCTATTGGAAAGCTCCATTAGCAGCCGGTGCAGCATTGTTTTTTGCTTATCAGATTTCATCATACCACACCACTTTCACTGAAAAATCAAACGCATATGATGATTTGATATCACAAGGTTTGACGCGCTCGGACCCAAGAGTGCAGTTTGCGATTCGTGAAAAAGAATTTTACAATAATGCTCGAGACATCAATGGTCTTTGGCTCTTGGGCATATATGGTATTGCAGCTGTTGATGCATATGTTGGTGCCCATATGTTAGAGTTTGATGTTAGCGATAATCTCAGTTTCAATATACTTCCTGATCCGATTAATCAGTCGGGTAGGATTCATATAACCTATTCATTCTAGTCAATTTTGATTGACCATCGATTTCAAGAATCAAGGCTATCTATAAAGTCTTATACTTGGTATATTTGCAAGAGTTTTTACAGCATACAGAATACACACATATCCTTGCCTTTTCATGGAAACTAAAAGTACTCTCTTTCTCTTCGTATTGGCTATTGCCGGTGGTATTTTCGCAAAAAATGCAGGCCGATTAGTACGCTATTTGTCTTTTGGAAAGACTGAAAACAGAGTTGATTCTCTTTTTGCAAGAATCAAGCAAACATTGCTTGTGGGTTTTGCACAAACAAAGATCCTCCGAGACAAAGTTGCTGGTCCAATACATGCAGGGATATTTTGGGGATTTTTAATACTACTTTTTTCTGCTGCAGAAGGTGTGCTTGAGGGACTTAATCCTGCATGGTCATTCAACTTTTTGGGTCCCATATATTCCGGAATCACAGTTCTCACAGATATCTTTTGTTTGATGATCATTCTTGGAACAGCGCTTTCATTGTGGAGACGCTATGTTACCAAGGTGAAGCGTTTGCAAGTGGAACATGAAAAAGTTGAGGCTGGATTAATTCTCCTCACGATATTTTCAATAGTCACTTCCCTACTTTTACAAAATACAGCAAGAGTCGGAATGGGAGAGGACTTCTCTTGGGCAGTGCGTCCTGTAGCAAGTACACTCGCATCAATATTACCACTTGGACATGTGAGTTTTGAAATTTTCTGGTGGCTTCATATGCTACTGATTTTCTCATTCACAAATTATCTTCCTTTTAGTAAGCATTTGCATGTTCTGACATCAATTCCTAATGTGTTTTTCAGCAATCTTGGTCCAGTGAATCAATTAGAAAAAATTGATTTTGAGAATGAGAATCTCACAAGATATGGCGTGAATGATATAGAGGATTTCACTTGGAAGACATTTCTTGACAGCTATACATGTACGCATTGTGGTCGTTGTACAAGTGTTTGTCCAGCCAATCAAACAGGCAAGGTTTTAGATCCACGGATGGTAATCATAGGCATACATGACCGTGTGATTGAGAAAGCACCATTGATTGACAAAATCACTGATTATAAGAAGAATGCTTCACGAGAAAATATTAGAAATGCTGCAGATGGAATTCTATCTGGAAAAAGCTCAGGTGATTTTGACAAAAATGAAAGCGAGCTCTTCACGATATTATTGAATGAAGAAGAACAATCCATTTGGAATAAGAAACTTATTGGAGATTATGTTAGTCCCGATGCTCTTTGGGCTTGCACAACTTGCGGCGCATGCATGGAGGAATGTCCAGTCAATATCGAACATGTTCCTGCAATTGTTGGAATGCGTCGTTCAATGGTGATGATGGAATCTTCATTTAATGAAGAAAGTGCATTGCTACCGGACATCTATGGAAACATGGAAACCAATTCTGTTCCTTGGGGTGGATTCAGTGAGCAAGACAGAGCATTATGGACCGAAGGAATGGATATCAAAACAGCAGCTGAAGATCCTGAAATGGATGTATTATTCTGGGTTGGTTGCGCAGGTAGTTTTGATGATCGAGCAAAGAAAACAACAAAAGCATTCGCTGAACTCATGCAATTGTCCAATATCAATTTCCGAATTCTTGGAACTGAAGAGCGTTGCACAGGAGATCCAGCGCGCAGATCAGGAAATGAGTATTTGGCAACGATGCTCACGACTATGAATGTTGAGACAATGAATGCATATAATGTCAAGACAATTGTCACTACATGTCCACATTGTTTCAATACACTTAAAAATGATTATCCGCAATTTGGTGGTCATTATGAAGTGATGCATCACACGCAGTATATCAAAGAGTTAATAGACTCTGGTAGACTCTCCATTGATGCCGATAAAGCATCATTAAGCAAGAATGCAATTGCGTATCATGATTCTTGCTATCTCGGTAGATATAATGAAGAGTATGAAGCACCTCGTGCACTACTTGAAAATGTGCCTGGACTTTCCGTATTAGAACCTGCGAGATCAAAAGATCGCGGCTTATGTTGCGGTGCTGGTGGTGGAAGAATGTTCATGGAAGAAATGGTTGGTGATCGCGTGAATATTACTCGCACAAATGAATTACTTGAAACAGGAGCATCGACAATTGCAGTAAACTGCCCATTCTGTTCAACCATGATTACCGATGGCGTAAAAGCCGCAGATCGTATTGATCAAGTGCAAGTAAAGGACATTTCGGAGATTCTTCTTGAATCAGTCAAAAGAAACTGATGAATTACTTCTGCAGAGAGAAATCTTTGCAGACATCATACAATTTCGTCGTTCGAATAGAGTATTCGATTCCGATATTGAAGTGCCTGATGAAATCATTCAACAAGCACTTGAGCAGGCAATGTTATCCCCCAATAGCAGCAATATGCAATTGTGGGAATTTCATTGGATTGCTTCAAAGGAAATGCTTGATGCATTCATTCCTTTATGCCTAGATCAACAAGCAGCTAAAACTGCAAAGCACTTGGTTGTATTTGTCACAAGACAAGATATATGGAAAAAGCGAGCTAAGTGGAATGCTGAGAAAGTGGAAGCTACCATAGTTGGAGAGGCTAATCCAATTCAAAAAGGCGGCTTGAAGTATTATCGTTTTCTGATGCCTTTTATGTATATGCGCGATCCATTCGGAATTATGGGGATATTTCGAAAAACACTTAGCTTCATCATGGGTTTAAAAGGACCATTTTTTAGAGCTGGTGGGGCTGCACAACAGCGCATAACTGTTCATAAATCTTGCGCTCTTGCTGCTCAAACCTTCATGTTATCGATAGCATCAGCAGGATTTCACACTTGCCCTATGGAAGGCTTTGATGAGAAGCGAGTAAAGAAGATTCTACATTTGCCACGAAGAGCTGAAATTAATATGATTATCGCTGTCGGAAAAGGCACAGAAAGAGGAATTTGGGGACCAAGGTTTAGGGTGTCGAAAGAAGAAGTTGTGAAGAAATGGTGAATAATTGAAATGCATAGTGTCGACTCTATACAATAATCAGTGTTTGCCACTTTTTAATCTTGTCTATGCTTTTGAAATAAAAAAAAACTCACTGGATTTATTACTATAATGGCATAGTAATAATCTCATATTCCGTATTCATAGGTAATGACTGTATCAATTTTTCTCCTTCAGTTGTAGTGATAAATGTTTGCGCACCTGAATCCAACACTTGTTGTAATACTCTTGCTGTTCTCTTGCCATCAAGTTCACTGAAGATATCGTCAAAAAGGAGAATAGGAGTTTCATCTCTCACATCTCTGAGATAAGTGAATTCAGCCCACTTGATACTTATGAGCAGTGATTTATGTTGGCCTTGAGAGGCTGTTTCTCTTGCTCTTCCACCATGTATTGAAATCTCTATATCATCCTTTTGGGGTCCGAAGAGCGTTGTTCCTCTTCGAATTTCTTCTTCTTTCAATGTTCTATAAGCCAGCATATATGATTCATTGAAATCTTCTTTGCTGAATAATATTCTATCATTTGCGGTATCGGGAAGATAGGTAATTCCAACTTGCTCATCAGTTTCAGTGATATTCCTATATGCTTCTAGAAAGTATGGTGTGAATTCACTTATGAATTGAGCGCGAAGTGATGCAAGAGTAGAACCAGCATCCATCATTTGATTAGTCATGATATCAAGCAATGTTTCATCGGGTTTTTGACCATACATTTTCGCTTTTTGCAAAAGTGCATTTCTTTGCTTGATGATTTTTTTGAGATTAATAGCTGATTCCACATAGACATATTTTGCCTGTGAAAGGAGTGCATCCATGAATCTTCTTCGATCATCGGGCGAACCAAAAGTAATCTCTTTAAAATCAGGTGAAAGAATAATCAAAGGTAATTCCCCAAGAATATCCTTAGGATTCATTCTATCACCAATACTTGTATTGATGAGTTTTCTTTGACCATCCACATAGCGAACACCTACTTTATATGGAATACCCAAATCTGATATCGCTTGTAATGAGACTGTATAAGAATCCATTCCATGCTTAATTAAATCACTATCTGTGCCTGGCAAGAATGTTTTGGACAATCCGCATATCGAAATTGCCTCGAGAATAGTAGTTTTCCCAGCCCCATTTAATCCGCTTATGATATTCAATGAGGGTGAGCATGATAACTCACTATGCTCATGATTACGGAGATGTTCGATGATGATGGATTTTACATACATAGTAGATTCGCTAATGATCATGCAAAATACGGACTTCGACTAGCCAAAGGAAATTTCTTTGATTATGCTTCGTCATCAGACTGGTTTCAATAAATACAGGTATGAATATGAACACGAAATGTGAGGTGCAATCATGAATCTTCAAAAATTCACTTTGAAGTCTCAAGAGGCATTGCAAACAGCACAGGAAATTGCACATGGCTATGGCAATCAATCAATTGAGCCTGTCCATTTGCTTGCGGCATTGATTCAAGATTCAGCGGGGATTGTCCCACCAATGCTGATGAAAATTGGGGCTAATGTTAATTATCTCAAAATCAAGCTCAATGAACAAATGGGTGCTTTACCAAAAGTGTCCGGCACAACAGGAAATTATATTTCACAGGATTTGAATGCAATTCTCGAGAAAGCACTGCAAGAAGCCAAATCGATGAATGATGAATATGCAAGCGTTGAGCATATACTCATTGCCTGCACTGAAATAAAGTCATCTGCGGCGCAATTGCTCAAAGATCAAGGAGTACATAGTGAGACGATCAAAAAGATTCTTTCAGAAACCCGTGGCAATCAAAGAGTAACAGATCAGAATCCTGAAGACAAATATCAAGCGCTTCAGAAATATGGTCGTATACTCAATGATGAAGCACGCAAAGGCAAGATTGATCCTGTTATCGGAAGAGAAGATGAAATTAGAAGGATTCTTCAAGTTCTCTCAAGAAGAACAAAAAATAATCCTGTAATCATTGGCGAGCCGGGCGTTGGAAAAACGGCAATCGTTGAAGGTATCGCACAAAGAATCGTCAGTGGCGATGTACCAGAAACATTACGCTCAAAAACAATAGTCTCACTTGATCTGGGAGCGCTTGTTGCAGGAACAAGTTTTCGGGGTCAATTCGAGGAAAGACTCAAAGCAATTGTTCAGCAGGTAACAGATTCTGATGGAGAGATTATTCTCTTCATTGATGAATTACATACATTGATTGGAGCAGGAGCAACTGGTGGGTCTATGGATGCCGCCAATATCCTCAAACCCGCTCTTGCACGCGGAGATTTGCGATGCATCGGGGCAACAACATTGGATGAATTTCAAAAACATATTGAAAAGGATCCAGCTCTTGAGCGTCGCTTTCAAAAAGTGTTGGTGGAAGAACCAACTGTCGATGATACGATTTCAATTTTACGAGGGTTAAAGGAACGCTATGAGGTGCATCATGGCGTGCGGATTACTGATTCAGCAATTGTGGCAGCAGCACAATTATCTTCGCGTTATATCACGGATCGATTCTTGCCTGATAAAGCAATCGATTTGGTTGATGAAGCAGCCAGCAAATTGCGCATTGAAATAGATTCAATGCCTGAAGAACTTGATAATCTCGATCGTAAAATCAGACAACTTGAAATTGAGAAACAAGCTCTGCTTCGAGAAATAGAATCACAAGAATAAAAGCAATCAGGGCGATGTCATGGATTCAAACGATGTTTGGTCCAGGCATCGCCTTTGTTTTCATAGATGATCCGATCATGTAGGCGACCAATTCTTCCCTGCCAAAATTCAATGGATGAAGGTGCTATCGCATATCCACCCCAAAAATCAGGCATTGGAATTTCATCTTGATCCTTGAATCGCTCTTCCATTTCTTTGAATCGTGCTTCAAGTTCTTCACGATTGGAAATGATTGCGCTTTGTTTGGAAGCCCATGCACCCAATTGACTTTCTCGTGGGCGAGTCTTGAAATATGCTTTACTTTCATCGGAAGAGATACGCTGTGCTTTTCCTTCTATACGAATTTGTCTTTCTGCTTCCAGCCACAGAAACAATAAAGATACCGAAGGGTTCTGCTCAATTTCTTGTGCTTTTCTACTTTCATAATTCGTGAAGAAAACAAAAGCGTCTGCTTCAATTCCTTTAAGAAGCACTGTTCGAGAAGATGGTTTTCCATCCTGCGAAACGGTTGAAAGAATCATCGCATTTGGCTCAATTATTCCCATTGGTCCAGCTGCTACAAACCATTCAGCAAATAATTGCATGGGATTATCAGGAATGCTTGATTCGATTAAATCTCCACGCTTATATTCTTTACGCAAAGAAGCTATATCATCAAGTGGGATCATTGTCATTTGAGTGCTTTTACAATTGTGTTGACATTATGTTTGACCATACCGATATATGTTCCGGCTTTTGTGTTTGAGGCATCAAGTGCATCAGCATAAAGATTGCCACCAATCTTGACTGATCCACCTCTTGATGTCACATTCAATATCAAAGCTTCCATAGATCTGGGTGCAATGGACATTTCAACAAATATGGAACGAATATGTTGTTGAAGAATCAGATTGCCAATACTCATGAGATCATTCATCCCGAAATCACTCAGAGTTGACATACCTTGCAGGCCGACGACTTTGATATCATATGCATCACCAAAATAGCCGAATGCATCATGAGCAGTAATGAGATATCGCCTTTTCTCTGGAATGGATGCAATCAAAGAATCAGTCCATGCATGAAGACGTATCAATGAATGCGAATAGGCTTTAGATTTACCTTTGCATGATTGCATTTCCATGGGATAATACTCAGCAATCTTGTTCAAAGTTCCTTGGAGGGCATTATTCCACAAATTCACATTAAACCAAAGATGTGGATCATGTGCGCCATCGATTAGACGAAGTGTGGATTCGGGCAATTGATCTGACATCGCAATGACTTTCTTTTTGGCAGACAATTTTTTGAGTACTTCGCTCATTTTTCCTTCGAGATGAAGTCCATTATAAATAATGATATCAGCATTCAAAAGAAGTGAAATATCCCCAGCTGTTGCTTTATATAAATGAGGATCTACACCCGGTTTCATTAATACATGAATTACAAAATTGGTATCAAGCGAGGAGTGTAATATATCTCCGATAATTCCCGTAGTTGCCACAATATGAATTTTCCCATCATTACCCTTCTTCTCACAACCCGCTGAAAGCAGACCGAGAATGAGTGCAATCGGAAGAAGTAAACTTGGAAAAATCTTATTCATACAGGATTTTGTAATGATTTATTGGACAAAAATATCACTATTTATCAATGATGAGCTTGTGATACCGTAAAAGTCCGGATGCAGACAATGGAGTTTTGTAAATTTGCAGCACTGTATTTTGAGATCTCTATCAGATTATGACAAGTAAAAGACCCATAATGCCCATTCTCTTATCCATTGTTTTAGCATTGGGTTTATGGGGTTATGTGAGTTTAACTACTCCTTCAACCGTCTATGTCACATATCCTCTGATTATTGATTTACCCGAAGAGCGCTCTCTTGAAACAGAACCTCCTGGCTCAATTTCGGTAAAACTTCGCACTTCAGGTTGGCAATTACTGTATTTACAATATTTCAGTTCTGGAAAAGAATGTCGAATTGATTTAGCAAAAGCAAAAGTTGGCACTGAAGGTATCGTTGAATTATCGAAGTCTGATATTTTACAAGGCATCAATCCTTCTGTGAGTTTGGAAAAGGTAGTGGAATTATTACCTGAAACCATCATGCTTAAAACAGGCATGTTATTTAGGCAAAGCGTACCTGTACAATCTCGAGTGTCGATTAATCCTGCAGATGGGTATATGCTCATCGGGAAAGTACGAATAGAGCCAGATAGCATAGTGTTGCGTGGCAATGGCTCAATCATCCCAACACTTAGATCTTGGGCCACAAATAAAATGTCATTTAGTGATTTAACAGGTCCATTTTCATTTACAATTCCACTTCAAGATTCATTACAGAATCTTGTAACTAGTGCAATTAAAGAAGTAACGATTTCTGGCGATATTCAACAAATAGCAGAAATCACAATTGATGATGTGCCAATAATCATTGCCGGAGCTCCAGCAAATTCTGAACATAGCATTGAGCCTAATAGAATCAGCACGCAAATACGAGGAGGAGTTCGAAGACTTGCTTCACTCAGCCCAGACGATATCAAAGCAATTGTATATTACCCTCAATTGATTGAGGATTCATCTGGATTCATAGCTCCAACATTTGTAGTTCCAGCAGGAATCACAGTTATCGGAACAAATCCGAAAACAGTCAAACATAGACTTATCATTTATCCGAAACCCTGATATGTTATATCCCGAACATCTTTTGGATGAAATACGCCAACGCACTGATATCGTTGATCTCATCAGCGAGTCCGTACAATTGAAGCGTTCGGGTAAAGGATATCTAGGACTATGTCCATTCCATCCGGATAAGAAGCCTTCGATGAATGTTAATTCGGAATTGGGCATATTTAAATGTTTTTCTTGTGGCAAGGGTGGAAATGCATTTCATTATGTGATGAATAAACTAGGACTTTCCTTTCCAGAAGCAATTCGCATGCTCGCAGATCGAGCAGGTGTTCCACTTCCTGAAGATGAGGTGAAAGATCCCGAAGCACAAGCAAGACATGCAAGAAGAGAGGCTGCTTATCTCATTATGCAAAAAGCTGAGTCATATTACCGCGAACAGTTGAAGCAATCCTCGGGTCAGCAGACATATGCATATTTCATGCGCAGAGGATTCGATGATGATATTCAGGAATTATTTGGTCTTGGATTTTCACCAGATTCATGGACTCAGACATTACAATACCTACAATCCTCTGGCTTTTCCGAGCAAGCAATGGAAGATGCCGGATTGATTCTTCGGAGAGATAAAGATAATAGTCCTTATGATCGATTCCGTGGCAGAGCAATGTTTCCGGTGCATGATCATTTAGGTAAAGTTGTTGGTTTTGGTGCAAGACGGATGGTGGAAGATGATGCACAACCTAAATATATCAATTCACCACAATCATTGATTTATGATAAGAGCAGAATTTTATATGGTCTTGCACAAGCCAAGGCTTCTATTCGCTCATTGGGTTATGCCATTCTAACAGAAGGATATGCTGATACAATTTCACTTGTTCAAGCTGGATTCAGCAATACAGTAGCGAGTAGTGGGACAGCGCTGACTACAGAACAATTGCAATTATTATCTCGCTATTCCAAAAAACTCTATATCGTCTATGATGGAGATGATGCAGGTGAGCAAGCTGCCTTGCGTGGAATTGATCTTGCCATTGAACAAGGTTTTGATGTTCGCTTAATTGCACTTCCCGAAGGTGAAGACCCTGATAGTTTTGTTCGAAATCGCGGTCCTGAATCATTTCGCCGATCAATTGAATTGGCAATGACAATCATCCAATTCAAGATAGAATCATTCAGAAAACAAGGATTGCTGAATAGTCCGGCAGAGAAAGCACAAGCAATTCGCTCCCTGATAGAAACAGTCGCTAAAATTCCTGATATCTTACAGCATGACTTTTACATTCAGCAAATCGCAGATACTTTACATCTGAGTTATGGCCAAATTTCACATCTATATGATGAATTGAGAAAAGCATCATTGCCATCAATCAATTCCAATAGAAATGCATATGCCATTCAGAAAAAAACAATACAGCAACATGATGTAGCAGAAACAAAGAAAGAAACTGATTTGCTACAAATCAGTGTTCTGCCTGAAGAAAAAGAGATCTTGCATTTAGCATTGACTCATGAACCATCACTTCGAGCATTATGCATCAGACTGAATATCACGAAGCAAGCATTCATTTCTGAAGTGGCAGGAAAACTCTATGATGAAATCATCATTGCATATACGCAGCATGGAAGCAGACCTGTTCACATTGTACTATCGGAGAGAAATGATCTCGAAGAAACAGTCCGTGAATTATTGATGGATATCCTTTTTGGAAAAGTGATTGCAAGTCCAAAATGGAAAGATTTTAATGTGAAATTCCCTGAGAACATTGAAGAGAGACTACTCGTGGAAGCGCTTGCATCTCTGCGATTAAAACATCTTGACATAGAACTCAATACACTTCGAAGAAAATTACAATCTGGCCTGGATCAAGAAGAAGAAATGAACATTATTACAATGATTCAAACATTAATGCAAGAAAGACATGATATTCCCCTCAAGTTTCATACATCATAATTATAATTCAATGAGAAATTCCATATTCATTTTCCTTGCTGATTAATCTGCATATTCTTCATGCAAATGAATCTACTGTTTCATTGCCTGCAATTTCAATGTCACGAGCAAAAACGCATATTAATTTGCTGGCGTCCGATGAGATGAGAGGAAGAAATACTCCAAGTCCTGAATTGGAAAAGGCTGCATCATATATCGTTGATCAATTCAAGGATTTAGGATTACTTCCAATCAATGGTTCATATTATCATGCCTATACATTGGA
>JACCDW011829426.1_pt1 | contig 33798 bp, 31 predicted proteins | sample 7449781 | NCBI WGS metagenome assembly JACCDW01 (sample SAMN15323449, study PRJNA562643) | freshwater metagenome | isolation source: river surface water | place: USA:Blue River Watershed | collected 2017-08-18
CAACCGTCTGCGCGTGGCCCTCACCGGCCTGACCATCGCCGAATCGTTCCGTGACGAAGGCCGCGATGTGCTCCTCTTCGTTGACAACGTCTACCGCTACACCCTGGCCGGTACCGAAGTGTCCGCCCTGCTGGGTCGCATGCCTTCTGCCGTGGGCTATCAGCCCACCCTGGCCGAAGAAATGGGCCGCCTGCAAGAGCGCATCACCTCGACCAAAGTGGGCTCGATCACCTCCATCCAGGCCGTCTACGTGCCTGCTGACGACTTGACCGACCCCTCTCCCGCGACCACCTTCGCCCACCTCGACTCCACCGTCGTGTTGTCGCGTGACATCGCCGCGCTGGGCATTTACCCCGCCGTTGATCCGCTCGACTCCACCAGCCGCCAGCTCGACCCGCACGTGGTCGGCGACGACCACTACCAAACCGCCCGTGCGGTTCAGGGCACCTTGCAGCGCTACAAAGAACTGCGCGACATCATCGCCATCTTGGGCATGGACGAACTGGCCCCCGAAGACAAACTGGTCGTGGCCCGTGCCCGCAAGATCCAGCGTTTCCTGTCGCAGCCCTTCCACGTCGCCGAAGTGTTCACCGGCACCGCTGGCAAATACGTGCCTTTGTCTGAAACCATCCGTGGCTTCAAGATGATCGTCAATGGCGAATGCGACCACATTCCCGAGCAGGCCTTCTACATGGTCGGCACCATCGACGAGGCTTTCGAAAAGGCCAAGAAGGTCGCCTAATTTCCTTGACCCGCACACGCCCTTGCCGGCGCGTGCGGGAAAACGAAAAAACAAGGAGTCATCATGAGCACCATACACGTCGATGTGGTCAGCGCCGAAGAGTCCATCTTCTCCGGCGAAGCCAAATTCGTCGCCCTGCCCGGAGAGGCTGGCGAGTTGGGCATCTACCCGCGTCACACCCCCCTCATCACCCGCATACGCCCCGGCTCGGTGCGCATCACCACCGCCGACGACAAAGAAGAATTCGTCTTTGTGGCCGGGGGCATCCTCGAAGTCCAGCCCAACGGCGTCACCGTCCTGTCTGATACCGCTGTGCGTGGCAAAGACCTCGACGAAGAAAAAGCCAACCAGGCCCGCCAGGCCGCCGAAGATGCGGTTCGCAACGCCAAGAGCGACATCGACTTGGCCCGTGCCCAATCTGAGCTCGCCGTCATGGCCGCCCAGATTGCCGCTTTGCGCAAGTACCGCGCCAAAAAATAAATCGGCGGCTCTACCGCACGCATCACCCTTCGTGATGCGTGCCTTCTCTACAGCTGCTGGCCTCCCTGACCTGCTTGCCATATCGCCTGCCACACCGGGCCGGTCGGCGTTTTCACATGGCCATCGTTCTGGAATAATGGCCCCATGTCCAAAGCCAAACTGCGAGCCGCCACCGTGGGCGGCAGCGCCGACGAAATCGAGACCGCCTTTTACGAGGCATTGCGATTGGGCGACATCGACAAGCTCATGTCCTGCTGGGCCGACGAAGACGACATCGTCTGCGTCCACCCCGGCGGGCCGCGCATCATCGGCGCCACCGCCATACGCGCCTCATTCGAAGCCATGTTTGAAAACGGCGGCGCCATCCTCGCCCAACCCGTCAATGTGCGCAAAGTAGAAACCATCACCAGCGCCATGCACAACCTCATCGAGCAAATCGAAATCAGCACCCCGCAAGGCGCGCAAACCGGCTTTGTCATGGCCACCAACGTCTACCAGCGCACCGCCCAGGGTTGGCGCATGGTGGCGCACCATGCCAGCCCGGGCACACGCGCCGAAGTCAGCGACATCGTCAGCGCCCCCACCACCTTGCACTGACCCCGACATGAGATCAGACCCCTGGTGGCTGCCCACGGGCCACCTACAGACCATCTGGGCCAGCAAGATGGCCCGCGACGGCACCCGTGGCCCCATCGCTTGGCGGCGTGAGCGCGTCGACACCCCCGATGGCGACTTTATCGACATCGACCACCAAACCGCCCCCGACCCTGCCGCCCCCCTGCTGGTCATGTTCCATGGCCTCGAAGGCAGCAGCCAAAGCCATTACGCCCGCACTGCCGCCGCCTGGGCACAGCGCCAGGGCTGGCACCTCGCGCTGCCGCATTTCCGGGGCTGCAGCGGCGAGCTCAACCGCATGCCGCGCGCCTACCACTCGGGCGACCACGCCGAAATCGATTTCATCCTGCGCCACCTCACCGGCCAACATCGACAGCGCGGCGGTGCCGTGGCCCAGGCGGTGGGCATCTCTCTCGGCGGCAACGCCCTCATGCTCTGGGCGGCGGTTCAGGGCATGGCCGCCGCCAGCGTCGTACAAAGCGTCACCAGCATATGCAGCCCGCTAGACCTCAGCGCCAGCGGCCATGCCATCGGGCGCGGCCTCAATCGGCTCATCTACACCCCCTATTTTTTACGCACCATGGTCCCCAAGGCCATGGCCAAACTGCGCCAACACCCCGGTCTCTTTGACCCCGACGCCATGCGCCGTGTCACCGACCTCTACCAGTTCGACAACCTCTTCACCGCCCCCTTGCACGGCTTCAAAAACACCGAAGACTACTGGCTGCAAGCCAGCGCCAAACCCAGACTGCGCGACATCCGCATCCCCGCCCACATCGTCAACGCCCTCAACGACCCCTTCATCCCCGCCGCCAGCCTCCCCACTCAGGCCGACATTTCACCCACCTGCCGCCTCACCTACTCGCCCCACGGCGGCCATGTCGGCTTCGTCGCAGGCCCTTGGCCACCCGGCCACATCTCCCTCGACACGTGGGCCCTCGGCCACTGACCCCCCCTCTACCCATCTCCCAACAACCCAATTGGGGTCACCTGATTGGGGCCAGCCCTCAATTTCTGCATCTTTCCCCCAACTCGGAATCTGCTTGCCAGGGCAGGGCCGCCAGTCAGCCAGGCCGGGAAGCATCGGCCATGCAGCGAAAAAAATGAATATGAAAAAACCTATTTATCATTAAAATGTATTACCATATCACTCATAAAAGTGATCAAGGCATCGGATCTCCTCACCACAACCCATAAGAGGTTTTATGAAAAACCACGGCCCCCAAACTGCGCCCCAAACTGCGCCCCATTCAGCCGCCCGATCCGCCCCCGAAGTCGGCCCTGAATCAAGCCCCGGCAAGCTCAACCACACAGACCATACCTCGACCCTGCCCGCCGCCCCATCAGGCCACACCCCTGAGCCCTTGGGCTTGAAGCGCCGCCACTTCATGGGCACTGCCTTGGCACTCGATGCCGCAGCACTGCTGGCCGCCTGCGGCGGTGGGGGTGGCGGTGGCGACTCGGGCAGCACCAACACCAGCGGCAGCAGCTCTAGCAGTGGCTCAGGAAGTAGTTCGGCCAGCAGTTCGGCCAGCAGCTCAGGCAGCAGTTCAAGCAGCAGCTCAGCGAGCAGCTCCAGCAGTGGTTCCGGCAGCGCAGCACTGCCTAACCCGCCGTGGCTGGTGACCACCTTTGCTGGCACGGGATCGAATTTGGTATTGATCGATGGCACAGGCGGATCGGCGACATTTAGTACGCCAAATGGTGTTTGCGTGGACAGCAACGGAAATGTTTATGTGACAGATGGCAGTTTCCAACGCATTCGCAAAATCACCCCGGCGGGCGTGGTCAGCATCATAGCTGGCTCGGGGAGTGGTGGTTTTACCAATGGAACGGGGTGGGGAGCAAGCTTCGATAACCCTTGGGGCATTGCTGTGGACACCAGCGGCCATTTGTTTGTCTCTGAGACCATCAATTCAGACCTTCGGAAAATCACGCCGGCAGGCGTGGTCAGCACTCTGGCAGGGAGTCGTGCTAATGGATTTCTGGATGGCACCGGTACGGGGGCCCAATTCAACCAGCCTCGGGGTGTGGCGATAGACGCCAGCGGCAATTTGTTTGTGGCGGATACGTTCAATCACAGAATACGCAAAGTCACGCCTGCGGGTGTGGTGACTACTTTGGCTGGCACGGGGACATCGGGTACTGCTAACGGCATCGGCAGCATGGCTAGTTTTAGCAGGCCTTTTGGTGTGGCTGTCGATGCCACCGGGGCCTTGTACGTGGCTGATTCCAATAACCATTTGATACGGAAAATCACGCCTGCAGGGGTGGTGAGTACTCTGTCGGGTGCGGGCACCGCAGGGTCTGCAAATGGTACGGGAACCATGGCGAGTTTTAACTCGCCTGTTGACGTTGCTGTCGACGCCAATGGTGAGGTGTATGTGGCTGATTACAATAACAATTTGATACGGAAAATCACACCTGAAGGCCTGGTGACCACACTGGCAGGTTCTGGCGTAGCAGGGTCTGCGAATGGCACGGGCACAAATGCCAGTTTTAAAAGTCCTTTTGGCATCAACATGGATAGTAGCGGTAATCTGTTTGTTGCAGATTCCGGTAACAACATGATCCGCAAAATCACCCCCATCTAACTCGGGCCAGCCCTGTAAAGTCATCGGGTCACAGGAAATGGGGGGCAGCCCCCCCATTGTTATCCATCAGCCCCCTTTAACTTCACAGGAAAAAGGAGCGTGACGCTGCATGGCACCGTGTGCTCAGGGCCCATGCCTTGTTTGGGGTTGGCTGCGCCAATGCATTCATCCTGAAAAAATGGGGTCAGACCCCAATTTCTAAAAAATGGGGTCATAAAAAATGGGGTCAGACCCCAATTTCTGAGACCCCCATTTCTGCAGTCCATGTCACTGACACCCGCACAGGGGTCTGACCAAAATCAGTCGTCTCCACCACTTCAACAGACGACATGCAATACCTCAACATCAATGTCGGTTCAGCCCAATCCGACAACAAAGGCCAGCGCTGGATCATGCTGCGGCGGAAAAGAACATTTCGCAGCATCCCCCACGAACATCGCTACATCAAAAAAACACAAGACATCTGGCTGCTGGGCCCGCCACAGTGCGGCAAATCGAAATCCATACAACAGCTCATCGGCAAATCCGATCTCTTGTGGCCCCGCTGGCCCAAGCTCAACTGCCATGCCACCGACCCGATCTCGCGCTGGACCACCCAGCCCGCATTCACCCAACACCTGAAAGGGCAGGGCCTCACCCCCACAAAAATGGGGGCAGAAGAGCGCATCGACGCCCTGCTGGAATGGGCAAAACAACACCCCATTGTGCTCATCATCGACGATGCCCACGCCCTCTCGTCACGCAAGCTCGAGCTCATGGTCCGCTTGGCGCAACACGCGCGCATCGTGGTCATGGGTGCCATCAGCGAGCAAGCCCTGCACCCCAGCTTGCGCACCTGTTTGCAGCGGCGCGCGCCCCAGGTGCTCACCTTCAGCAGCGAAACCCCATACGACGCCACCGTCACGCTGGTCTGCCTGATGTTGCTGATGGCGCTCGCCGCGGGCTGGTACGAGCTGGCGGCCGCCCTCACCACCGCACGGGCCCTGGGGCATGGCCCGCTGGCATCGCGCCAAAGGTGAGCCATGAGATGGGTTTCGCATACCTTGATCAGCGCATCGGTGACGGCGCTGTGGCAACCCACCCTGCTGCCTGCGGCGGTCTTGGGTGCCACCGCCCCCGATTGGCTCGAATGGGTGGGGCGCCACCACCTGCCGCTCGCACGTTCCATTCATCGCGGCAAGACCCACAACCTGCTGGGCTGGCTGCTGCTCACTGGCGCCGGGCTCCTGTGGTCTTCGCCCTGGGGTGCCCACTTGGCCGCGTTTGGCTTGGGCGGCGTCTTGCACTGGCTGTGTGACGCGCTCACCGTCACCGGTGCCCCGCTCACCTGGTGGTCGCAGCACCGCACCACGCTGTTTGGCGGGCGCTTGCGCCAAGGCAGCAAAACCGAACGCGCCATCGCCATCGGGGCGGCCCTGTGTGCGGGCTTGTATCTCAGCCAGCGCATCGAACATCCCCAAGACGCCTTCAGCCCTTTCTTCATGCCCTGGCAACGCCATTACCAAACGGGCTTGGTCGACGCCTTCGAGTGGCGCACCCATCGCTTTTCATTTTTTTAAGGCCTGATCACCATCATGAAAATTCAACTCACCATCTTGTGCGGGTTCACCTTGGGCGTCGCGCTGGCCGTGCAAGATGCCCCGCATGCCTTGCCCGAATATCAATTCAGCACCCCCACACTGCCCGATGCGCGCGAGCTCTACCAGCGCACCCTCGAATGTTGGCCCACCGCCAGCCATTTCCGCGCCGAACTCAGCCTGGAAGGCCGCATGGGCTCCAAATCCGCCGGCTGGCTCGACAGTGCCGGCCAAATCCAAAGCCCCGCCTCACCGCTGTCTGCCGCACTCGTGGCCCGCTTGCCCCTCTACTCCGCCAACGAGCTCGACCGTGAGCGCGAGCGCGAATGGCTGCGTCGCCGCCGCGCCGCCGAAGTCGTTGGCCACCTTTTGTCGCAACTGGCCGACCGCCAGCGCATAAGGCAGGAACTCGGCCTGATGAAAAGCCTCGAATCACGCGCCCGGCTCAGGGTGCTGGCCGGCATCGTCGACAGCAGCGAACAGGTGCGCTACATGGAGCGAGTGGCCGAGTTAGACGGCCAAATGTGGCGACATCACGGTGAAATCGAACGGGCACGGCTTGAGTTGCTGGGCTTTTGCGCCCAACACCTGGCCGATGCGCTCGACGCACACCTGCGCCCCTACCTCGATGACACCGCCCCGAACCTTCAGCGCACGAACCGATCCACCGACACCCGCCCCGGCCCGTAGAACACCAGATAAAGCATCAGCGCCGCCCAACTCAGGTGTGTGGGCCAGGCATTCGGGTAAACAAACACCTGAATCACCGCCGTCATCACCAGCATGCCGACGGCGGTGACCTTGGTGAACAAGCCCATCACCAGCAAAACGGGGAACACATGTTCGGCATATGCCGCCATGTGTGCCGCCCAACCGGGGTCGATGAACGGCAGCTTGTATTCGCTGGCGAACAACTCAACAGCGCCATCTGTCACCGACAGGTAGCCCTTCACCTTGGTGCGCCCCGACTGCCAAAAAATGGCCGCCAGGGCGACCCGGCTCACCAGCGCCACCAAATCGTTCACAAAAGGGTTCGAGCCGGGTTGGTTCTCCGGTGTCGGCTCCCAACTGGCCAGTTCTTCATTGCTCATCATGCTCTCCTGTCAAGTCATTCCATTGGCTTCCCGCCTCAAAGCACCGCTGTGCAGCATGCAGGCGATGAGTGCGCTCAAATCGGCCTGCGGGTCTGCACCCAATGCCTCGCCCAGTGCCTGCTCCAGGGTTTTGCGGTCGGCGCAGGCTTCTAAAAACGCTACCGCGGCCCTCCCTATCACCTGGCCCTGCACACCTTGGTCTGTGCGCGTGAGCATCAGCGCCTCACCGTGCCAGGGCAAATCAGGCGCAGGCGGCTGGCCCAAGAGCGCGTTTTGCCAAAGCCGGGCGATCGGGGCAGAGTCGCTGACCCGCCAGTGCGTTGCCGGGTGGGGCGGGCAAATCATCTGTGTCGCCGCACTTCCCGCTTGCGCCACATCCTGCGGGCTCAGTGCGGGGGCATCGGGTGCCACATGGGCTTGCAGCCAAGCCCAATCCAGCCCCGCCACATCCACCCAATGCGGCCACTTGCGGGCGGGCTCAAAGCCCTCCAGAAAAGACGCCATCTGGCCCCCATACCGAATCAGTCGCGCATCGTCAGGCGGATGCCTCTTCATATAAGCCCGAAACAGCATCTCACTGGCCGCCTCGCCCAACAACACCGACAAGGCCGGGAAATTCGCCCGCAAGGCCTCCAAACATGCGCGCTGCGTGCTGTTGCGATAAACCGCCCAACCCTTTTCTGCAAAAGCCGCCGGCATCACCGGTGCCCACAGCATGTCAAACAAAGCGTCATGCCATGCGCATTCGGGGGCAAGCGGGGGGGCGGGCATGGCATTCACTCCATCAACGCCGTGGCCATGCTTTGGGGCCTGCAGGCCATGCGCGCGGCCAGGATGCCCCGGGCCCGGTCGGCCTCGGCTTGCAGCACTTCATAAGCCGGGATATTCGAGTCGCGCTCAATCAGCGTGGGTTTGGGGCCCAGGCGCGCGATGAGATGGGCATACAACAGCCAGACCTCATCAGCAACGGCCTGTGAGTGACTGTCGATCCACAGGGCCTCGCCCCATTGTTCATCGGGCTCATGGCCCGCCAAATGAACCTCCGCCACCCGATCGGCGTCTATGTCCTCCAGCCAAGCCTGCGCATCCAGCCCCAGGTTGTGGGCCGATACAGCCACATTGTTCACATCCACCAGCAACATGCAGCCGCTGCGCCTGCACAGTTCATTCAGAAAATCCACCTCGCCCACATCGTGCGTCAGGCCCACATAATGGCTGGGGTTTTCTATGGCGATGGCGCAGCCCAGGGCCGACTGCACCCTATCGACCTGCCGCACCAAATGCGCCAGCAGCGCATGGCTGCGCCGCACCGGCAACAGATCAGGGGCATACACCCCGCGCCACCACGACCAGGCCAAATGCTCAGACACAAGGGCAGGTTGCAAGCGCCGGTGCATATCGCACAAAAGCGCCAAACGCCCCTCATCCACCGCCTCGGGGCTGGCCAAAGACAAAGACACACTGTGCAACGACAATGCGTGGCGTTCACGCAGGGCATTCAACATCTGCCACCGCGGCCCGCCACAAACTTGGTAATTCTCCGGGTGCACTTCAAACCAAACCCCGGGCCGCGAATCTTCCATCGCCTCATCGAAATGCTGGGGTTTGAACCCCAACCCCACGCCCAGCCCAGCGCCTGACCCCGCGCTCATGCCATGCCCCAAAGGCAAGAGCCCGCACTGACCAGGCCCCCCTTGCGCATATCAGGCTTTGGGGGTCAAAGACCCGCTGCCCTTGGGCGTCTTCATGCCCGTGCAGCTGCCAGCTGGCACGAATTTCCAGGCATTGCCCTGGTAATCGGTTTTAGACGTGCCTGCACAACTCGTGCCCGCACCTGCCGCACAATCATTTTTGCCCGCCAAAGACACGCCATAGCACTTTTCCATTTTGGGCTTGGCGTTGCTGTCTTTTTTGTCTTGGGCCATGGCCGCGCCCGTGCTCAATGCCATGGCGACCATCGTGGCCAGATTCAGAGCTTTCATGGTTTTCCTTGATGAGTAAAAAGTCATTCAATATACCCCCATGATAGCCCATAAAAATGAGTAATACTACTTAATTCAATCGGCATCCGGCACGGCTGCCCTTGTCCCTGCCGCCCGCCCGCCTGGGCAGCCCTCTACAATGATCAGCCATAGGCATCGCCTCAGACCATCCTGCAACACCTGCCATCCTGCAACACCCGCAGCGAGCCACTCGCCCCCAATCCTCCCATGCAAGCACCCAGCCGTTTTGCATCACACCCCCCGGGGGCGCGCATCAAAAGGCCCCATCGTGGATGACATCGTTCGTCAGGCCATGGCCAAATGGCCCCATGTGCCGCATTGTTTTGCCTGGCTGGGGCTGGACGCCCGGGGCGACTGGTACATGCGAGACGATGCCACCCAAGCCGCAGGCCTTTTCCCGCAATCCAAGGGCTCACGCCTGCGCCACGACAAGCTCATCGAATTCATAGGCCGCAACTACCACGCCGACGAACAAGGCCGATGGTTCTTTCAAAACGGGCCGCAGCGCGTCTTTGTCGAACTCGAGTCCACCCCGCACATCGCCCGCCTCACCCCTGACGCCCGCGTTCAGACCCACCTCGGGGCCCCGCTTGAACCGAGCCAGGCCCTGGTGGATGAAGACGGCATGTTGTATTTGGCGGCTGACGCCTGGGTGGCCCGCGTCCACACCCTCGATATGCTGCAAGCGCTCGATTGGCTCGAAGCCCGTGGTTGGAGCCCACAAACGACAAAGGCAGCCGAGCTGCCCTTGCGGTTTGGTTTTGTCAGGCACCCCGCGCTGGGTGCCTGAGGACGGCCATCACTTGGCCGCGTCGGCTTTCTTGGGCTCGGGGAAATTCGCGCCAGCGGCGTTGGCCATGTACACCACAGCGCGGCCTATCTCCAGGTCTTCAAAATCGCCACCACCTTGTGCACCCATGGCGCCTTTGCCTTTGAGCGCAGCCTCCAGCAGATGGTCATAGCCACTCTTGATCCGGGCCGCCCATGCCGCCTTATCGCCCAACTTGGGCGCACCCGCTGCACCGCTGCTGTGGCAAGCCGTGCACTGGGCCTTGAACACCTCTTCGCCCGCCTTCAGCTCACGGTTGGCATCGCGAATTTCCACCATGCCCACCTTCTGAATGCGCGCCGCCACCGCCTCCGGAGAGTTGGAAGAACCGGCGGCAGGCTGATTGGCGCTGGTGACGTAATACACCAGCCCGATGATGATGAACACAGGCGCCACAAATGAGTAAAAAACCGCCAACAACAATTGGCGCGGGGTCTTGATCGGTCCAGTGTGGGCTTCTTCTTGATGCTCGCTCATGAATTCCTCGGTGCGAATGGCAAATTGTTCAACCTCGCATTATATCTGCCTCATCGGCACTACAATGGTTAAGGAAGCTTTGGGAAGCTCTTCGAAACTTGCATGCAGCGGGTATTGCAGAGCTTCACCAGAGATGTGCGGCTGTAGCTCAGTGGATAGAGTATTGGCCTCCGAAGCCAAGGGTCGTGGGTTCGATCCCCGCCAGCCGCGCCACCCCCCCCGTGATCGGGGGCTGGTCACTTCACCGGAAACCCACCCGATCCAGCATCTGCTGAACCTTCACCTGGTTCATGCCCACCGCACTCACCGGCACCAACTCGCTCTTGAATTGACCGCCCGTCATCGCCTTGAGCGCCGGGTTGTCCAAACTCACGCCCTTGGCCACTGGCCATTCGTTATTGCCGTTGGCAAAATGATTTTGTGCGTTGGGGCTGGCCAGATACTCCAGAAACCGCACCGCATGGTCCACATTTTTGGCATGGCGTGCCACGCCGCCCCCGGCGATATTCACATGCGTGCCCCAGCTCGACTGGTTCGGAAACACCACCCCGATCTTGTCGGTCACCGCCTTGTCGACCGGGTTGGCAGATCGCATCAAGCGGGCCAAATAGTAAGTGTTGGTCACGGCCACGCCGCACTCACCCGAGGCCACACCCTTGATCTGGTCGGTGTCACCGCCCTTCGGGGCCCGGGCCATGTTGTCCACCAAACCCTTCAGCCAGACCTCGGTCTTGGCTGGCCCCAAATGCTCGGTCATCGAGCCAAACAGGCTCAGGTTGTACGGGTGTGACCCCGAGCGGATGCACAACTGCCCCTTGAATTTGGGGTCGACCAGTTTTTCATAGCTGTCCAAGTCCGATTTCTTGAACTTCGCCGGGTCAAACACCAGCACCCGCGCCCGCGTCGACAACCCGAACCAAGCGATGGCGCCTTCCTCGCCGGGCTTGGCCCGCAAATGGCTGGGTATGGCGTCTTCCAGCACTTTCGATTTGATGGGCAGGAAAAGGCCATCCACCTCAGCGCGCCACAAGCGAGCCGCATCCACCAACAAAATCACATCGGCGGGCGAGGCGGCCCCTTCGGCCTTCAGTCGCGCCAATATCCCCGCGTCATCGGCATCCACCCGCTGTATGCGTATCCCTGTCGCTTTGCTGAAGTCGCTATACAGCGCCTCGTCGGTGGGGTAATGGCGGGCCGAATAAATGTTCAGCACCTTGTCCTGGGCCCAGCCCCCCAGAGCAAAAGTGGACAAAAGGGCGGTCAGGGTCAGTTTGGCAAGAGATTTCATGAGGCGGTCAAAGCAGCTATCGAATGATAATGATATCAATTATCATTTGAAACCGCAAGCCCCCCCATCCAGGCACTCCCCAACCCCGCCAACCCCAAGGCCAATGCGCAGCACGGGCCGCTGGGCGCATCAAAAAACCATGACGCCCCCAGACCCAAACCCAGGGCCAGGCCGCTCAAAGCATATGCCCGCCAGACACCCACCGCCCGGGCCAACCACAGCGCCGGGGTCATCAGGCTGGCAAACACCAGCATCAGCCCCAGAGCCGGCACGGCCACGCTCGCCACCAAGGCAAACACCGGATAAAACCAGCGGTCATCGCCCAGCCAGTCGGCCCCGGGCCGCGCCAGAGCGCTCACCAGCAGCGCGCACACCCCCAGGGCCAGCACCTGAGCGGGCTGCACCCACAGCACGTCAGCGGCCACCAGTCGCATGAACTGCTCCTGTCCATGGGGGTCCATGCGCGCCCCCAGCAAGGCCAGCGCCGCGCCACACACATACAAAATCCCAATCAGGGCTTCCCGCTGCTGCGGCCAGCGGCGGCTCAAAGACGCCACCAGCACCCCACCGGCCACCGCACCCAAAGTCGACACGATCTGAATTTGCCAGGGCTCATGGCTATGCCACCACGCCCCCGCCCACAGCGCGGCGGCCGCACAAGCCTGCGCGACCGCCAGATCAATGAACACCACCTGGCGCTGCAACACCTGTCGCCCCAAAGGGGCCAGCGCCAGCAAACCCGCCGCCAAGGCCAGCGTCGGCCACACAAACCACCATGACATCAGGTCAAAATCGTTCATGAGGGGGCCCGCGTCATGTCGGCAATCAGGGCGTCAAACCAGCGCACCAAATCCTCTTCCCCTGTCGCAGTCACCGTGGCTGGCCAAACCCACACAGTCAGGCCGCTCACCTGCTGGCCCATCCAGCGCGCGGCGCGCGCGTCTTGGTGGCTGGCCAAGGCCAGACCCCACACAGGCGGGCGCATCGTGCGCAACTGCTGGGCCACCTTTTGCAAGTGCGCAGGCGAGGGCGACAGGCCGGGCTTGGGCTCCAGATCGGCCACCTGCTGCAGCCCCAGCCACTCCCACAAATAAGCAAAATGCGTGTGCTGAGCAGCCACCTTCCCACCCCGAAGCGGGGCCGCCAGCCGCTGCCAGCGCCCCATATGCGCCTGCCACCGCCCCTCAAAATCCCTCAGTCTTTGCTCAATCGCAGGCGCTTGCGCGGGCCACACCTGCGCCATCCGCGCCGCCATCGATTGGGCGGCTTGTAAGAGGCGCTGCGGGCTGGCGTGTATGTGCGGGTTGCCCTCGGGGTGGACATCGCCCTCAAACGGGCTGCCGCTCGAAGCCTGACGGCCCACCAGCGCCTGCCCCGCCGTCGCCCAAAACATCCCCGGCTGTCCGTTTTGCACCCGCGCATTGCCCGACTTTTGTTGCAGCACCGGCAGCCACCCCTCTTCCAGGCCCGCCCCGCTGCACACGGCCATATCGGCGTTGCGCAGTTGCGCGATCAGCGCCGGTCGGGCCTCGATGTGATGCGGGTCTTGCTGGTGGCTGGTCGCGACACTGATTTGCGCCTGCGGCAGCAGCACCCGCGCCAGCGCCGCCCACTCGGGCTCGCAGGCAAACACCGACTGGCCCTGCGCCGCTGCCCCAAACAGCGCCAGCCCGGCGCAAATCAAGCCATCAATAACTGTGCGCACCATGGGCCCCAAACCCCAACACATATTGCAAGGTCAAGCTCTGCCCCGCCGGCCTGCCAAACACCGCCTCGGCGCCGGGGTTCGAAGCGCTTTGTTGGGCCACCTGTACCCGCCAGGTCTGGCGGTGGCTGGGCTTATAGGCCAGCATCACACTGGTTTCACGCAATCGACCCGGGTTCACTTCCACCTCGCCCTCATGCACCGCGACCGAATTCACCTTCAGGCGGTCCAAGCGCACCCCTGTTTCCCATTCCCGCACAAAGCGCCAGACCAAGCCCAAACTTTGCGCGGCATGGCCCGACCCCACCCCTAACGAAGGCTGAGCCGATTTCGCCTGCGTCCACTCCCACACCGCCCGCACCTGTTGTTGCGCGGCGTTGCCCTGCGGGGCCCATTTCCACACCAGGTCACTCACCCACATCTCGCGCGCACTGAAACGGGCCGCATGCGCATGCCCGCCCGACTCGGCTTCGACCATGCCCTCGGGCACCGCCTCGCGTGAATTCAGCACCCGCGACAGCCCCCATTGCCAGCTGTGCGCCACCCCCCAGTCATTGCCCACCTTCAGGTTGTAGGTGGTCACCCGCCCGCCTTGCAAGGCATCGGGCACCCAGCGCTGCCCACTGAGCGACTCCACCCCCAGGCGCAGAAAGAACGGCGTCGGCGCCGTCCAGTTCACCCGCACGCCATCGTCCACCCAATGCCCGCCAAAGAAAGCCCGCTGCATCAATCCGCGCTCGGCAAAATCATCGGCATGCGGGTGGATCTCGTTCCAATACCCCACCTGCGGGGCAAAGCGCCCGGCGCGCGCCTGCCAGCCCAGCGGCAACTGTCGGGTCTGCACCCAGGCGTTCTCCCAATGGGTCTCCAGCTTTTTGTCTTCCGTGTGAAAAGCCCCGATCACCTCGGCGCTGAACCACTGGCCCAACGGCCCGCGCAGCAGCACATCGCTATGCCCCAGCCCCGGGCCCTTGTCGCGACCCCCCAATTCGGGCTTGGCAGAGGTCACCGACGCATCCAGCACCAAACCCGCTTGCCAATCAGAAAAAACCGATTGGGCGCTGGTCAGGCCGCACCACAATGCGCCCAGCGCCCAGATGAAATGTTTCATGCCACCCTCTTATTCATCAACGTCCAGATCTTAATGATAATGCAATATCAATAGTAACACAAGCCAATTCGAGTTAACCTATGGGCATGGAACGCAACACCCGACAAAGATCGGCCATCCGCGACGCCTTGCACTCTGCCGCGCGGCCCCTCTTGCCGCAAGAGTTGCTCGATCTGGCGCAACAGGCCATCCCTGGCTTGAGCCTGGCCACGGTCTATCGCAACCTCAAGTCCATGGTGGAAGAGGGCGTTGCCCGGCCCGTCAATCTGCCCGGCGACAACACCCGCTTTGAGCTCAGCCACACCCACCACCATCACCACTTCCAGTGCCGCGCCTGCCAGTCGGTGTTTGACATCCACGAGTGCCCGGGCGAGCTCACCCAACTCGCCCCGAAAGGCTTCATCGTCCACGACCACGACCTCACCCTCTACGGTTTTTGTGCGCCCTGTGCCCAAAACCGTGGCTTAGAGGCAAAATTGGAAGAAATTCAAGGAGAACCCTGATCATGAAGAAATCCACTGTCCTGGGCTGGTTCATCGGCCTCACCCTGATGGGCGGCGCCGCCATGGCGCAAAACATCTCCATTGCCACCGGCGGCACCGGCGGCGTCTACTATCCTTACGGCGGAGGCCTGGCTTCGGTGCTCTCCAAAAACCTGCCCGGCGTGGCCGCCACCGCCGAAGTCACGGGCGGTTCGGTGGACAACCTCAAACTCGTCGGCTCCGGCAAGCCCTACATCGCCTTTGCCATGTCAGATGCCGCCCAAGACGCCTACAAGGGCGAAGACAAATTCAAAAGCGGCAAAGTGCCCCTGCGCACCCTCGCCGTGCTCTACCCCAACCGCATGCACGTCGTCAGCATCGAAGGCCGTGGCGTCACCAAATTCGCCGACCTCAAAGGCAAGCGCGTCTCCACAGGCTCGCCCGGCAGTGCCACCGAAGTCATGGCCTTTCGCCTGATCGAGGCCGCCGGTCTGGACAAAGACAAAGACCTCAAGCGCGAGCGTCTGGGCGTGGCCGAATCGGTCAACGCCATCAAAGACGGCAAGATCGACGCCTTCTTCTGGGTCGGTGGCCTGCCCACCGCCGCCGTCACCGACTTGGCCAACACCCCCGGCGTCAAAATCAAAATGGTCGACCACGCCGACGCCGTGGCCGCCATGAACCGCAAATACGGCAATCTGTATGTCGAAGACACCATACCCAAAGACATGTACAAGGGCATGGAGCAAGACAACAAGCAGGCCACCGTCATGAACATCCTGGTCGTGCACGAAAGCATGGATGAGAAGACCGCCTACAACATCGTCAAGACCATGTTTGACAAGCGCGACGACCTCATCGCCGCCCACAAAGAGGCCACCAACTTGCGCCTCGATGGGCAAAAGCAGGCCGCCACCCCCATCCCCTTCCACCCCGGTGCCGCCCGCTTCTACGCTGAAAAAGGCGTCAAGCTCAACTGATGAACGCCCCGCATACCCCGTCGCAAGCAGGCGCTTCGACGGGCCTTGAAGTCAGCGCCGAGTCGCTGGCCAAGGCCGAGTCATACATCGAGGCCGAAGAGGGCGCCGCGCACAAACTGCGAGGCGCCCTCGCCGTTTTGATGACTTTGCTGGCCGTGGCCATGTCGGTGTTTCACCTCTACACCGCCTACGCCATCGTCCCGACCCAAACCTTGCGCCCGCTGCACGTGGCCATGGTGCTGGTGCTCACCTTTTTGATGTTCCCGGTGGCGGCGCGTTATCGGCACCGCATCATGGCGTGGGACTGGCTGGCGGTCTTGCTCTCCATGGCCGTGGTGTGGTACCTCATACAGGGGGGCGATGACTTCACCGACCGCAATACCATGCCCGAGCCCGCCGACATCTTCTTTGGCATCGCGCTCATCGTTCTCATCCTCGAAGCCATGCGCCGCACCAACGGCTGGGTCATGCCGGTGGTGACACTGGGCTTCATCGCCTACGCCCTGCTGGGCCCCCATCTGCCTGCCCCCTGGACCCACAAAGGCTACGAAGTGGGCCGTCTGGTGGGCGTGCTCTACATGACCCTAGAGGGCATTTACGGCACCGCCGTCGATGTCTCCTCCTCCCTCATCATCCTCTTCACCATCTTTGGCGCGTTCTTGCAGTACTCGGGCGCGGGCAAGTTCTACATCGACTTCTCCTTCGCCGCCATGGGCGGCAAGCCCACCGGCGCAGGCCGCACCGTGGTGCTCGCCTCCTTCTTGCTCGGCGGCCCCTCCGGTTCGGGCGTGGCCACCACCGTCACCCTCGGCGCGGTCGCCTACCCCATGCTGGCCAAAGTCGGCTACGAGCGCAATGCCGCCGGGGGCCTCTTGTCGGCGGGCGGGCTGGGGGCCATCATCTCGCCGCCGGTCCTGGGCGCCGCCGCCTTCCTGATCGCCGAATTCCTCAAGATCTCATACCTCGATGTGCTGCTCATGGCCATCATCCCCACCGGGCTCTTCTACCTGGCCCTCTTCCTCATGGTCGAGATCGACGCGCGCAAATACGCCATGGGCCGCGGCAGCTTCGACCCGGTCGACTCCTTGTGGAACCTCACCCGCAAATACTGGTTCCACTTTTTGTCCCTGGTCTCCATCGTGGTCTTCATGATGATGGGCTTCTCCCCTGTCATGTCGGTGTTCTGGGCCACCATCGTCTCCGGCCTCACCAGCCTGCTGCGCTCAGACACCACCTTGCTGCCCTACCACCTGCTCGGGCGGGGCGACGGCACGCCCTGGGTCCAGCGTTTTTGGAATTCGGGTTTCATCAAGGCCCTGGAAAACGGCTCCACCGGCGTGCTCAACGTGGGCGCAACCTGCGCCGGTGCGGGCATCATCGTCGGCGTGGTCACCCTCACCGGCCTGGGCCTGAAATTCAGCGGCATCGTCATCGACTATGCGGCGGGCTCGCTTTTCCTCACCGCCCTCTACACGGCTTTGGTGGTCTGGATCGTCGGCCTGGCGGTACCCGTCACGGCCTCCTACATCATCTGCGCCGTCATTGCCGCCCCCGCACTCACCAAGTTGGGCGTGCCCGAATACGCGGCCCACATGTTCATCTTCTACTATGCCGTGCTCTCCGAGGTCTCGCCCCCCACTGCCTTGTCGCCCTTTGCGGCTGCCGCCATCACCGGTGGCGACCCGTACAAAACGACCTTGCAGTGCTGGAAGTACACCCTGCCGGCCTTTTTGGTGCCCTTCATGTTCGTGCTCGACCCCAGCGGACAAGGCCTCTTGCTGATGGGCTCCACCAAGGCACTGGCCGGGGCCGACACCTGGTCCATCGTCACCGTCACCCTCACGGCGGCCATCGGCATCGCCGCCCTGGCGGTGGGCTTTCAGGGCTGGGCCTGGCTCAAGACCACGGTGTTCGAGCGCGTGGTCTTCATCGTCGCCGGTTTTGCGCTGGTCTACCCCGGCACCGTGGCCGACGTGGTCGGCTTTGGCGGCGTCGTCATCGGCCTGCTCTCGCAATGGCTGCGCGCCCGGGGCACGCCACCAGCCGCCAGCCCCTGACGCCCGGGCCTGACGCCAGCCCCCGCGTTCAAAGCGAGTTGGCCTTGGCCTGCTCGGCCTTGGCCAATTCCGCCTTGCGCGCAAACTCGGCGCGCAGCGCTTTGAGTTTTTCGCGCGGGTCCTCTTTCACCGTGGCCGCGTCCAGCTGCATCTCGGCAATGAAGCGGCTGGGCAGGCTGCTCACCATCTCGCGCCCTTTTTTGCGCTTGCGCGCATAGCTCACACTCAGGGTGCGTTGCGCGCGTGTGATGCCCACATACATCAGGCGGCGCTCTTCCTCCAGCCGCCCGGCCATGCCCTCATCCGCCTCGCGCTCGGCCTCCTCATCGGCCCCCGCTTTGCGGCTCGCCTCTTTATGAAACGGCAGCACGCCGTCATTCACCCCCACCAGCATCACATGCGGCCACTCCAGCCCCTTGGCCGCGTGCAGCGTCGAGAGCGTCACCACGTTTTGGTCGGCCTCGCGCTCGCTCAAGGTCGACAACAGCGACACCGTCTGTATCACCTCCAGCAGCGATTGCTGGCTCTTGGCGATTTTGGCCCCGGCGATGTCCTCGATCTGTCCGCCGCAGCGCTGCGCCATCCAGGCGACAAAGTCCTGCACATTGGCCCAGCGGGCATCGGCCAGCCTGGAGCTTTCTTCCTGCTCACGCAGATAGGCCTCATAGCCGATGTCTTGCAGCCATTCGCTCAGGAAGCGGTCGGCGTCTTCGTGCCCCTCGGTGTGGCGGGCCCGGTACTCTAAGTCGTTCACGGTGCGGCCAAACTCTTGCAAGCTGCCCAGCGCACGGGTGCTGAGCACACTGGGCAGGCTGTGGCTGAACAGCGCCTCAAACAAGCTCAGCTTGTGCTGGTTGGCAAACGTGCCCAGGCTTTGCAGCGTCTGGTGTCCTATGCCGCGCTTGGGGGTGGTGGCGGCACGCACAAAGGCCGGGTCGTCGTCGTTGTTGGCGATCAGGCGCAACCAGGCACACAAGTCGCGTATTTCGGCGCGGTCAAAAAAGCTTTGCCCACCCGACACCTTGTACGGTATTTGCGCCTTGCGCAGCGCCTGCTCCAACACCCGGGCCTGATGATTGGCCCGGTACAGCACCGCAAAATCCCGCCACTCCAGCGCCGCACTCGTCGCCTGCCCGGCGCGCAGCGACTGAATGCGCGCCACCACCCGCTCGGCCTCGTGTTCCTCATGGTCACAGTCCACCACCCGCACCGGCTCACCCTCGCCCAGCTCAGAAAACAAGGTTTTAGGGAACAGCTTGGGGTTGGGCTGAATCACGTTGTTGGCGGCCCGCAAAATGGCGCTGGTTGAACGGTAGTTCTGCTCCAGCTTCACCACCTTCAGTGGCGGAAAATCCTGCGGCAGACGGCGCAAATTGTCCAGCGTGGCTCCACGCCAGCCATATATCGACTGGTCATCGTCCCCCACCGCCGTCAGCCGCGCGTCGGCGCGCCCGGCCTGGTCCACCAGCCACTTCAGCAAATCGTACTGGGTGGCGTTGGTGTCCTGGTATTCATCCACCAGCACATGGCCCATCAGCGCTTGCCAGCGTTGCCGCACCTCGGGGTGGTCGCGCAGCAGCTTCAGCGGCAGCCCGATCAGGTCGTCAAAGTCCACGCTCTGGTAGGCACTCAAACGCTCTTCATAACGCGCCATGATGCGCGACACCACCGCCTCTTCGTCGTTTTGCGCCTGCGCGGCCGCAGCGGCTGAATCCAGCCCCATGTTCTTCCACTTCGAGATGGCCCACTGCCACTGGCGCGCGGTGGCCGCATCGGTGGTGCCACCCGCATCCTTCAGCAAGCCCAGCACATCATCGCTGTCCAAAATACTGAACTGTGGCTTCAGCCCGATGGCGGCGCCGTCTTGCCGCAACATCCGCACCCCCAGCGCGTGAAAAGTGCAAATCAGCACCTTTTGGGCGTCACGCCCCACCAGCCCCTTGGCGCGCTCGCGCATCTCGGCGGCGGCTTTATTGGTAAAGGTGATGGCCGCGATGCGCTCGGGGGCCAGCCCGCTTTGGATCAGGCGCGCAATCTTGTGCGTGATCACCCGCGTCTTGCCCGAGCCCGCACCGGCCAACACCAGGCAAGGGCCGTGCAGGTGGTTCACCGCCTCTTGTTGGGCCAAATTCAAACCAGGTGACATGCGTTCATCTTCTCAGGCAAAGGGGGCGATCATAGTCTCCCGCAAGACCCATGGCCTGAGCCTGCCGCCACAGCAAAGGCAAAATACCACCATGCTGGAAGTACTCACCGTCACATTCCCGTTTTTTGCCTTGGTGCTGGCCGGCTATGCGGCGGCCATCCGTCGCATGCTGCCCACAGAGGCCATCCCCGGCCTCAACACCTTTGTGCTTTATTTCGCCTTGCCCTGCATGCTGTTTCGCTTTGGTGCCAGCACCCCGCTGCACAAACTGCTCGATGCCCCTCTCTTTCTCACCTACCTGGGCTGTGCCCTGCTTCTGCTGGCGTTCTCTCTGGCCAGCAGCCTGAATCGGCGCATCCGCTGGAACGACGGCGCCTTCGGTGCCTTGGTGGCCGTCTTTCCCAACACCGGTTTCATGGGCGTGCCTTTGCTGGTGGCCTTGCTCGGCTCGGCAGCGGCTGGCCCCGCCATCGTCACCCTGACCATCGATCTGGTCATCAGCACCTCTTTGTGCATTGCCCTCTCACGCCTGGACGCCGCGGGCAGCCATGGGGCCAGCGTGGCCGCCCGCAAGGCCTTGCGCGGCATGCTGGTCAACCCCATGCCCTGGGCCATCGGTGTGGGGGCGCTCACCTCGGGCCTGCAATTGCAGTGGCCCGAGCCCGCCCTCAAAACCATCGGCCTGCTGGCCGACGCCGCCTCGCCCGCCGCCTTGTTCACCCTGGGCGCGGTGCTGGCGCGCTCGACCTTGCGCCACCAGCAGGCATTGCTCGCCGACCCTCAGCACACCCGTGCCCCCTGGGGCGATCATGGCAAAGTGGTGCTCATCAAACTGCTGCTGCACCCCTTGTTGGTGCTCTTGGTGGGCAGCGCAGTGGTCCATCTGGGCGTCGGCCTCGATCTCTTCGCCCTGCACGTGGCGGTGCTGGTCGCGGCCTTGCCCAGTGCCAGCAATGTGGTCATGCTGGCCGAACGCTTTGGGGCCGACAGTGGCCGCATCGCCCGCATCGTGCTCGAAACCACCGCCCTCTCATTCCTCACCTTCTCGGCCATCGTGACCTGGTTGAAATAAAGAGCCCCCCCACCATCCTGCCCTCGGGGCCTGAACCTTCAAATCAACTGCGGGTCGATGTCTATGGCCCAGCGCAGCAAACGCCGGTGCCTGCCCCGCACCTCGTGCAAGGCATCGCTCCACGCCGTCAAAAACTGCTGCAAAGCCGCCCGGCTGGGTGACTCCACCAGCATCTGCGCCCGCTCTGCATTGGCCACCTTTTGCATCGTCATCGGCACCGCCGGGTACAGCGTCACTGGCGCACCTGCCATCTGCAAACCCTGCTCCCGCGCCTCGGTCAAAAAAGCCAGCGCTTCTTCCAATTGCCGCGCCTCGGCCCGCACCAGCGCCTGGTGCATGAACGGCGGCAGACCGGCCAGCTCGCGCTCTTGCAACTGTTGCGCGGCAAAGCCGGGGTAATCGTGTTGGCGCAAAGCGGCAAACAAAGGGTGCCCGGGCTGACGCGTTTGCACCCACACCTCGGCCCGGCGGCCCCCCGGGCCCTGGGCCGAGCGTCCCGCCCGCCCGGCGGCTTGCAACAGCAAGGCAAACAAACGCTCGGGGGCGCGGAAATCCACCGAAAACAAGGCCCCGTCCGGGTCCGCCACCACCACCATCCCGAAGCGCTGAAAATCGTGCCCTTTGGCAATCATCTGCGTGCCCACCAGCACATCCACCTCGCCCGCATGCACTTGCGCCAGCTGGCGCTCCAGGCTGCCCTTCAGTCGGGTGCTGTCCGCGTCCAGCCGCATCACCCCGTATGGCCGCCCGCTGGGGTGCCTGCCTTGCGCCAGCCATTCGGCCAAAAACCCATGCAGCTGCTCGGTGCCCCGCCCTTGCCAGCTCAAGGCCTCATGGTCACACGACGGACAGCGTTTGGGGGCCTGGTGCGTCAAGCCGCAATGGTGGCAGCGCAGCGTGCGATCTTCCCGATGAAACACCCGGTAGGCACTGCACTGCGGGCAAGCGCTCTTCCAGTCACATTCGGTGCACAGCAACACCGGCGCCCAGCCGCGCCGATTCAGCAGCACCATCACCTGTTCGCCCCCGTCCATGCGGGCGCGCATCGCATCCAGCAACAAAGGCGCAAACAAAGTGCCTTTGGGCATCAGCCGCATGTCCACGCACCTGATGTCCGGCTGCACCGAATGCCCGACACGGCTGGGCATCACCAGGCGCACATAGCGCCCGCCCGGCTCATGCGCCGTGGCCGGGCGGCTCTGAAACCAGCTCTCCAGACTCGGGGTGGCCGAGCCCAGAATCACCTCTGCGCCTTCCAGATGCCCCCGGTACACCGCCAAATCACGGGCCGAATAGCGCGCCCCGTCTTGTTGCTTGTAGCTGGGGTCATGCTCTTCATCCACCACGATCAGGCGCAAACCCGGCATCGAGGCAAACACCGCCAGACGGGTGCCCAACACGATCCGCGCCCGCCCCAAATGCGCCGCCAGCCAGGCCTTGAGGCGTTGCGCCGGGGTCATGGCACTGTGCATGCTCACCACGCAGCCCGGCCCATACAGCGGTTCAAACCGGCCCCGCACCCGCGCCTCCAATTGCGGCGTCAAATTGATCTCCGGCACCATGATCAGCGCCTGGGCTTGCGCGTCGGCCTCCAGCACCGCCTGCATGCGGCGCAAATACACCTCGGTTTTGCCACTGCCTGTGGCCCCAAACAACAGGTGGGTGCGCCCCCCCGCGCCCGAGCGGGCCAAAGTGGCCAAAACCTCGGCCTGCTGAGGCGTCGGCTCAGGCATCGACGCTGGCCACGCCTCCAGCCTGGCATCCAGCCTGGCATCTTCTGGGGTGCCTGCCGCCCCGGCCACATCCTGCGGCGCCGGGCTTGCCCCATCGGCTTTGGCATGGGCCTTGGTCTTGGGCTTGGCCACGGGCTTGGCCTTGGGGGGCTTCAGCCGCCTTTGCAGCTGCTCGGTCTGCAATCGGCGCAAAGACGGCGGCAGGGCCTGCAAGGCCACCTCGCCCGGTGACCTTTGGTAATACTGAGCGGCAAATTGCACCAGCTGCCGCCATGCCCCATTCAAAGCGGGCAAGTCCTCACACACCCAATGGGCGGCCCGCAAGGCCGCCGGGTCGAGTTCAGTCGAAGGCGACCCGTCCCACACCACCCCCATCACCTCGCGCGCGCCCAACGGCACCCGCACCAGTTGGCCGGGCTGAAGTGCCTTGTCACTGGTGTAATCCAGCGCGCCCGTCAGGCCACTGTGGGCTGGCGCGTCAACCAAAACTGAAAAAATGCCCACTAAGTCCTTGATTTTTGTATGGGTTTAGAGTTGCCCAAAAAAACTGTGGATAACTTTGTTGAAAAAAGCCCTCGCATGGCCTGCAAACCCTTGAAAATCAAGCCTTTCGTGACTTTGCCTGAAATTCAGGCAATTCATTTTCTTCTTATAAATCAACACCCACGGCCATTTTCTGCGGCCAGTCCACGGTTTTGCTCGGGTTTGACCCTAGCTTGCCATCATCCTTATTTTTGTGCATAACAAATCACGCCGAACCCCCTGAAGGCTAGCATTTACTTCACCCGCGCAGCTTTTTCGAGTGGCTGTGTACCGCCTCCACCAGGGCACTCACATGCTCGGGCGGGGTGAACTGGCTGATGCCATGCCCCAGGTTAAAAATATGCGTCGGCCCGCTCGTGTGGGGGTCGGTGTGCGGTGGCCCAAAGCTGTCCAGCACCGCGCGGGCCTGCTCGGCCACCTGCTCGGGCTTGGCAAACAACACATTGGGGTCCAGGTTGCCTTGCAGCGCCTTGCCCGGCCCACCCGCCTGGCCGCCCACCTTCTGGCGCGCCCAGCCCAGGTTCACCGTCCAGTCCAGCCCCAGCACCTCGCAGTCCAGCTTGGCCATCTCATCCAGCCACAGCCCGCCGCCTTTGGTGAACACGATGCGCGGAATGTCCTGCCCCTCGTGGCTGCGTTTCAGCTGGCTCAACACCCGGGCCGTATAAGCCATGCTGAAAGTCTGAAACGCCCCGTCGGCCAACACCCCGCCCCAGCTGTCAAACACCATCACCGCCTGGGCACCGGCCTCGATCTGGGCGTTCAGGTACGCCGCCACCGAGTCGGCGTTCACCGCCAAAATCCGGTGCATCAGGTCCGGGCGCTGGTACATCAGGGTCTTGACCAGCCGGTAGTCATCCGACCCGCCGCCCTCCACCATATAACAGGCCAGCGTCCAGGGGCTGCCGGAAAACCCGATCAGCGGCACCCGGCCATTGAGCGCCTTGCGTATCGACGTCACCGCATCAAACACATAGCGCAGCTTGTTCATATCGGGCACCGCCAGCTTGGCCACGGCGGCCTCGTCGCGCACCACTTGGGCAAACTTGGGGCCTTCGCCCTGCGCAAAACTCAGCCCCAGCCCCATGGCGTCGGGCACCGTCAAAATGTCGCTGAACAAAATCGCCGCATCCAGCGCATACCTATCCAGCGGTTGCAGCGTCACCTCGGTCGCATAGTCCACATTGGTGGCCAAACCCATAAAACTGCCGGCCTTGGCACGGGTTGCGCAGTACTCCGGCAAGTAGCGGCCGGCTTGGCGCATCAGCCAAAGAGGGGTGTAGGGGGTGGCCTGACGCCGGCAGGCCCGAAGGAAATGGTCGTTTTGCAGCGGTGAGAACATCGCTCCATTGTCGCAAAACTCGCCAGCCGGGCAAACTGTTCTATGTCAGCGGTTTGAAAGCCACCATTTGTTGCAGCAAAAGGGCCAATTGTTCGGCCACCGCATCCAGCAGCGCCTGCCCCCGTGCCGCATCGGCGCGCGCCGCATGGCCCACCGCACCGCAGGGGTGCAGGTCTTGGGCATGCCAGCCCATCCGACTGTGGCCTCCACCCAACAAAGGCTGCGCCCGCACCCGCGCTTCAGCGCTCGACTTGAACTCACCGGCCAGATCCATCCGCACCTGGCCCGGGGCCAGCGCCAGCATCATCGAAGTCTCCACCTCGCCCGCGTGCACCCCAAAACGTCGCTCTTGCGCGTCAAAGGCCTCCAGCGCCGCCCCCAGAGGCAACTGCTCATAGCTGGTATGGCACACCGTCAAACCATGGCCGCGCAACTCGCGCGCCGCCAAATCCATCAGCGCCACATGGCCGCCATGCGCGTTGAACATCAGCAGCTTGCGCACCCCGGAGCGGGCCACCGACTGCCCCAACTCCACCAGCATCCGCAACGCGGTCTCGCTCGACAGCGACAAAGTGCCGGCAAACGCCGCATGTTCGGTGCTCAGGCCCACCGTCAGCGTGGGCAGCACCAACACCGGCGTGGGCTCCGACAGGCGCGCCAGGCGAGTCATCGCGCCCGACACCATCGCCTCGGCCAACACAGCGTCCACATTCAGCGGCAGATGCGGGCCGTGCTGCTCGGTTGCCCCCAGCGGCAACAAAGCCACCGTCCGCTGCGGGTCTAGTGCTTCAAAATCGGCGCTGCGCAAAGCGCCCCAAAGGCAGGGCATATCCATGATGCGGCTATCTTAATCAGAAATGAGGACGCGGGTTTTGCGGGTGCAGGCTTTGCCGCCCCACACTTGGCGGCTCCACACTTGGCCGCCCCAACCTCGGCGCGCGTGTTCGAGGGCCTGCCCTAGGCATACAAATGGACTTATACATGGGCCTACCTTTGGCCATGTCAGGCCATGCGGGCACTATTTTTGAATATCAAATCACTTTTTAAGTATAGAAATATGATACTATATAACTCAATTTAGGCGTTCAAACTTGTGCGCCTTCTTCATCACTCCCCCGGAGAGGTTTTATGTCCAAGCATCGCCCCAAACCAAACCCTGGCCATACCGCCAACACCGCTCACCCCTCCATCCAGCCCGTCAGCGCATCCCACCACCCCACCGAGCCACCGGGCTTGAAGCGCCGCCACTTCATGGGCACCGCCTTGGCACTAGACGCCGCTGCGTTGCTGGCCGCCTGTGGCGGTGGCGGCGGGGGAGGGGATTCGGGCGGCACGGGGATGAGTGGCAGTGGGTCGGGCAGTGGCTCTGGCAGTGCCTCGGGTAGCAGTTCGGCCAGCAGTTCAAGCAGTGGCTCAAGCAGTGCGTCCAGTAGCAGTTCGGCCAGCGGCTCGGGCAGCAGCTCAGGTAGCGGTTCTGGCAGCGGCAGCCCTGCTCCCACCAATTGGGTGGTCACCACATTTGCAGGCACGGGGGCTAGTTCGCCGGTGACCGATGGAACAGGAGGTACTGCGACTTTTAACTATCCAACCAGTGTAACTCTGGACGCTAGTGGCATTGTTTATGTGGCAGATACACTCAACCACTGCATTCGTAAGATAAGCTCGGCGGGCGTGGTAACAACCTGGGCTGGGGTGGCGGGTACGTCTGGTCATGTGGATGGCGCGGGGGTAACTGCTAGATTTAAATCCCCTCAGGGTATCATTATCGATAACGACGGCAGTTTAATAGTTGCAGATAAACTGAATCATCTGATCCGCAAGATCAGTCCTGCAGGCGTGGTCACTACCTTGGCAGGCTCGGGGGTAACGGGCTTTGCCGATGGCATATCGGCTTCATTTAACAACCCTTCTGGCGTCGCTGTGGACACCGCTGGCAATGTGTATGTGGCAGATCAGAACAATCACCTGATCCGCAAGATCAGCACATCGGGCTTGGTCGTCACCATTGCGGGTACTAGGGCTACAGGTGCTGTCAACGGTACCGGTACCATGGCGAGTTTTCAATACCCTTCTAGCGTCGCTGTGGACACCTCTGGCAATGTTTATGTGGCAGATTGCAACAACCACATGATCCGCAAAATCAGCTCTATGGGCGTCGTAAGTATCTTTGCGGGAATAAGCGAGTTAAAAGGATTTGCCGATGGGTCGGGAGCGACGGCCCAATTTAACCTCCCCTATGGCGTTGCTATTGACAATGTAGGTAATGTTTATGTGGCAGATTCTACAAATTTACGTATCCGCCAAATCTCCCCTGTTGGGGTTGTAAGCACACTGGCTGGGTCTGTGGACAGACCAGACTTATCGTTTGTTTCGTCTTATCAGGACGGTACGGGTAATACTGCGACTTTTAGCAATCCAAGTGGCGTTGCGGTGGACAACAGTGGCCATGTGTATGTGGCAGATAGCATAAATAACCGCATCCGAAAAATCACCCGCATTTACTAACTTGAGACAGCCCACACGCCAACCCGCCGCCCCTTCAGCACCGCTGGGCTTGAAGCGCCGCCACTTCATGGGCACCGCATTGGCGCTAGACGCCGCTGCGTTGCTGTCCGCCTGCGGTGGCGGCGGCGGGGGAGGTGACTCGGGCGGCACGGGGATGAGTGGCAGTGGGTCGGGCAGTGGCTCTGTCAGTGGCTCTGGCAGCAGTTCGGCCAGCAGTTCGGCCAGCAGTTCCGCCAGCAGCTCTGGCAGTGGTTCCGGCAGCGCCAGCGCAGCACCTCCCGTGTGGGCCGTGGCCACATGGGCGGGGTCAGGCACCTCGGGTGCCGACAACGGCATGGGCGCCACGGCCACATTCAACATCCCTTATGGGCTGGCCATCGACGCCACGGGCAATGTGTATGTCGGCGACAGCTACAACCACCTCATCCGCAAAATCAGCCCCACGGGTGTGGTCAGCACCCTCGCAGGCACAGCGGGCATGCCGGGCGGTGTCGACGGCAGCGGGCAAACAGCCCGCTTCTACTACCCCAGGGGGGTCGCCGTTGACACCAGTGGCCATGTTTATGTGGTCGACTACTACAACCACAGCATCCGCAAAATCACCCCGGCGGGCGTCGTCAGCACCCTGGCAGGCACTGGGGCGTCGGGCACGCTCAATGGCACCGGCAAAACCGCCCAATTCAACTACCCGTCCGATGTCGCCATCGACACCAACGGCAACCTCTATGTCGCAGACACCCACAATCACCTCACCCGCCAGATCACCCCTGCGGGCGTGGTCACCACCTTGGCCGGGATGGGGGGCACATCGGGCTATGTAGAGGGCACGGCTGCGACGGCACAGTTTCACAGCCCCTACGGGGTCGCTGTCGACCCAAGCGGCCATGTCTACGTCGCCGATCAAGACAACCACTGCATCCGCAAAATCACCCCGGCAGGCGTCGTCACCACCCTGGGGGTGCTAGAGGGGATCATCGGGTACGCCGACGGCACCAGCTCGCCCAGCGGCATCGCCACAGACCCCAGCGGCAACGTCTATGTGGCAGACACCATCAACAACCTCATCCGCAAAATCAGCCCGGCGGGCGTGGTCCGCACCGTGGCCGGTTTGGGTGGCTCCCCCAGCTTTGCCGACGGCACGGGTGCAGCGGCGCAATTCAACAACCCTGCGGGCCTCGCCTTCGACACCAGTGGCCATTTGTACGTCGCCGATCAAGACAATCACCGCATTCGCAAAATCACTTCCATCTGAATCGGGCCAGCCCCACGCAGTTTTTTGGGCCTGACGCTGGTTCAGACCCCAACCCCCTCCCCATTTCCCGAATTCAGGGAAAATCAGCCCATGTGGATACGCTCTCTGTGCTGGCTGTGCGCTGTGCTCTTGCACACCGCCTGGGCCCAAACCCCATCGGCCACCTTCAACACCCCCCAGGTCAAGGCCGAATTGGTCTGGCATGCGCCACAAGGGCTGGGGCAGGGTGCGCCAGTGTGGCTGGGCCTGGTCATGCGCCACCAAAAAGACTGGCACACCTATTGGAAAAACCCCGGCGACTCCGGCCTGCCCACCGCCTTCGAATGGCAACTGCCTGCGGGCGTCACCGCGCAAGACACCCTTTGGCCCATCCCCCGCAAACTGCGTTTGGGCGAGTTGGTCAACTACGGCTTTGAGCAAACCGTGGCCTTGGTCGCGCCGCTCAAAGTCGCTGAAGCCGCCCGCCCCGACGCCGATGGAACCCTCTCCATCGGCCTCACCGCCCATTGGCTGGTCTGTCGCACCGAGTGCATCCCGCAAACCGGCACCTTCAAAATCAGCCTCCCCTGGGCCACGCCGCAAAGCCGCCTCTCCCCCGAAATCGCTGCCACGCTCAGCCAGCAACCGGCTGAATTCAGCGGCCAGGCCAGCGCCCGCTTTGAAAACGGCCAAATGGTCTTGCAGGCCAGCGGCTGGCCGGCAGAAATGCAAGGCCTGAAGGTCGCGCTCTATCCCGAGCAAAACGAAATCATCGCCGCCCCGGCAGAGACCCATCCCCGGGCCCGTCTGGCATGGAAAGACGGCCTCTTCACAGCCCGCCTGCCCCTGAGCGACTTGCGCACCCAAACCCCTCCCACCCTCAGCTGGTGGTGGGTGCTGGGAGAAGGGGCGCAGGCCCGGGCATGGCGCGTCAGCACCCCGGTGCAAGGCCCCTGGCCCCCTCTGCCGCAACCCGGGCAGGGCCAAAGTGCCAGCGCCAGCGCGGGTGCACAGGCCGGTGCCGACCTCGGTTGGTGGGGGGCGCTGCTGGGCGCATTCATCGGCGGGCTCTTGCTCAACCTCATGCCCTGTGTGCTGCCCGTGCTGGCCATCAAAATGTTTGCCTTGGGCCAAGGCAGCCCTTCCATGCGCCGCTGGCAGGGCTGGGCCTACACGGCAGGCGTGGGGCTGTTTTTATTGGGGCTGGGCGGCCTGCTCATGGCCTTGCGCGCCGCCGGTGAGGCGGTGGGCTGGGGCTTTCAGCTGCAGTCGCCCTGGGTGGTCGCAGGCCTGGCCATTTTGTTTGCCCTCATCGCGCTCAATCTGGCCGACCTCATCCACATCGACCGCTGGTTCCCTGGCGGCATGTGGCAGTGGCAGTCCAGGCACCCCGCCATCGATGCCTTTTTAACCGGCCTGCTCAGCGTCGTGGTCGCCGCCCCTTGCAGCGCCCCCTTCATGGGCGCCTCACTGGGCTTTGCGGTCACCTTGCCCTGGCCGCAGGCCATGTCGGTGTTCGCCATGCTGGCCCTGGGTTTGGCCAGCCCCTATTTACTGGCTTGCCACTTCCCCGCTGTGGTGCGGCTCATGCCTCGCCCCGGCGCCTGGATGAACCGCTTGCGCCGCCTTTTGGCCATCCCCATGGCCGCCACCGTGTTGTGGCTGCTGTGGGTGCTGGGCCAGCAGCTCAGCCATACCGCCCCCCCGCAGGGCGCAGCCACCGCACAAGCACAGGCCGACAGCCCCGCAGGTCAGTGGTGGCCCTGGTCGCCCGAGCTGGTGGCGCAGGCGCAGGCGCAAGGTCGCACCGTGTTTGTCGACTTCACCGCCGCTTGGTGCATCACCTGCCAGGTCAACAAACGCACGACCTTGGGCCGTGACGAAGTCATGCAAGCCTTCAAAGACCAAAATGTGCTGGCCCTGCGCGCCGACTGGACCCGCCACGACCCTGCCATCACGCAGGCGCTGGCCGATCTCGATCGCACCGGCATACCGGTCTACGCCATTTACCGGCCCGGCCAAGCGCCGCGGGTGCTCTCAGAGCTGATCAGCGTCGCCGACGTGCTGCAAGCCCTCAAGTAAAAGTCACCCAGTCCCGGTGCGCCGGGCTGTCCAGATGGTTCAGCGTGTTGTAGCTGATCAGGCGGTGGCCTTTGGGGTTGTAAGTCAACTCACTCACTGCGCTATTGCGGATATGAAAGTTCAGCTCTATCGTGGTGCCGGGCGGCGTGCCCAGCACCTGGCCCACCGTGGTGGCGATCGGCCCGCCGCTGGACACCACCAGCACCTTGCCCCGCCCCTGCGCACAAATATCGGCCAGCACCTGTGCGATGCCCGCTTTGAAATCGGCATAGCTGGGCATCCCCGCCGGTTGTGCCTGTCCCTCCATCCAGCGCTGCAGCCCTTCGCGCAGCAGCCTGAAGTGATGCCGGTACAGCTCGGGCGTGTCGGGTTTGGGCAGCGGGCCTGGGTGGACCGTGGCAATCACGGCGGCGCTGTCGTACTCGTTGAGGCTGGGCGTGCGTTGCACAGGCCAGTCGGCCCCCTTCAGCCCCAGCCCCTGGGCGATGCCCTGCCAGGTTTCATCGTGGCGGCGCAAAGTGCCCATGATCACCCGGTCAAACACCTGCCCCCGTTCCTGCCAATACTCGCCCAGGCGGCGACTCTGCTTCCAACCCAACTCGCTCAGGCGGTCATAGTCGTCGGCCCCAAAAGAGGCCTGCCCGTGCCGCACCAAATGCACGCTGCTCATGAACCCAACTCCTCCCAACGCTCCAGGCATTGCATCAACTCATCCTCAATGGCGGCGTCGCGCTCATGCAATTGCGCGGCCCCCAGCGGGTCGCGCGTGTAGATGTCGGGCTCGGCCAAAGTCTGGCGCAAGGCCAGCTGCTCTTGCTCCAGGGCTTGCATGCGCGCGGGCAATTGCGCCAGCTCGCGTTGCTCTTTGTAGCTGAGTTTGCGCGCAGGCCGTGTCGCTGACGCACTGGCAGGCGTGGTGGCCGCAGGTGCATCGCTGGCTTGGGCGGATGGCGTGTCGGGGGCCTTTCCGTTGCCCCCCCCGGTGCCCACTGCTCGCGTGCCATCGCTGGCTTGCTCGGCCCACAAAGCGGCCCGTCGCGACTGCGTGAGCCAATCTTCCACGCTGCCCTCGTATTCTCGCCAGCGTCCCTCGCCCTCAAACACCAGCGTGCTGGTCACCACGGCATCCAGAAACGCGCGGTCGTGGCTGACGATGAACACCGTGCCAGCATAGTCTTGCACCAGCTGCTCCAGCAGCTCCAGCGTCTCAATGTCCAAATCATTGGTGGGTTCATCCAGCACCAACACATTGGCCGGTCGCGCAAACAAACGCGCCAGCAGCAATCGATTGCGCTCCCCTCCCGACAATGAGCGCACCGGCGAATGCGCACGCGCGGGCGAAAACAAAAAATCGCCCAAATAACTCTTCACATGCTGGCGTCGGCTGCCAATCTCGATCCACTCGCTGCCCGGGCTGATGAAGTCCTCCAGCGTCGCGTCCAGGTCCAACTGCTCACGTTGCTGGTCGTAATAGGCCACTTGCAAATTGCTGCCTTGGCGCACCCGCCCGCTGTCGGGCGCCAACTCGCCCAGCAACATCTTGAGCAAAGTCGTCTTGCCCGCGCCGTTGGGGCCGATCAAGCCCACCTTGTCGCCGCGCAAAATCGTCAGCTCCAACTCTTGGGCAATCCACTGGCGGCTGCCGTCGGCACGCTCAAACGACTTGTTCACCCCGGCCAGTTCCGCCACCAGCTTGCCGCTGGGGGTGCCGCTGGCCACCTCCATGCGCACTTGCCCCACCTGCTCGCGCCTGGCCGCGCGTTGCGACCGCAGCGCTTCCAGCCGCCGCACCCTGCTTTGGCTGCGCGTGCGCCGCGCCTCCACCCCTTTGCGCACCCACACCTCTTCGCCCGCCAGCAGCTTGTCCGCCTTGGCCTGAATCACCGCCTCTTGCGCCAGTTGTTCGTCCTTCAGCGCACGATAGCGGCTGTAGTTCCCCGGGTAAGACCACAGCCGTCCCCGGTCCAGCTCGATGATGCGCGTCGCCACCCGGTCCAAAAACGCCCGGTCGTGCGTGATCACCACCAGGCTGCCTCTGAACTCCAGCAACAAATCTTCCAGCCACGCGATGCTGTCCAAATCGAGGTGGTTGGTCGGCTCATCGAGCAGCAACACCTGCGGCGACTGCACCAGGGCTTGCGCCAGCGCCACCCGCTTGGCCGTGCCCCCCGACAAAGTGCCCATCCGCGCTTCCCCGTTCAGGCGCAATCGCTGCAGCGTTTCGTTCACCCGCTGTGCCCACCCCCAGCCATCGTGCGTCTCAATCAGGTTTTGCAGGGCGTCCATATCGCCCTCACCGCGCTCGTACTGCGCCATCCATCCGCGCACATCGGCCAGCCCCTGCGACACCGCATCAAAGACACTCAGGGCGGGGTCAAAGCGGGCCTCTTGTTGCACATAGGCGCGCCGCACCTCTTGCGCCACCTGCACCTGCCCGTCGTCGGGCGTCTCCAGCCCGGCCAGGATGCGCAACAGCGTCGACTTGCCCGCCCCGTTGCGCCCGATCAGGCCCACGCGTTCTTGCGCCGCCAAAGAAAAATCCACCCGATCCAGCAGGGGCAGGTGTCCGTAGGCCAATTGGGCCTGTTGCAGGGTGATCCAACTCATGCGCCGATTATGTGGGCGCATGCCCGCAAAAAGAATTTGGCCCCCGTGCTCGACTTGCCCGGTTTTTGTGGTTAGAATACAAGGCTACGCTGCCGAAACGCCTCTTTCACTCGCCTTGTGCGACTTAACAGGCACTATGTGACGGTACGAAGAAATTTTTTCTTGGTGGTTGACATCTGCAAATTTTTCGTGTCATAATCCAAGGCTCTGCTGAAAACAGTGAAGATTCGCAAAAGCGACCGACACAAAAATCAGTAAAAACCCTCGGGTTTGACAGGTCTTTAAAAAGCATGTCATAATTCAAGGCTCTGCAAAACACGGTGGCAACGCAGCGTTTTGCAAACCTCGGCCAGTCGGCATCGACCGATCAGCGAGGAAGGTTCATTAAAAATCTACAGCCGATAAGCGTGGGTGTTTTAAGGCGATTGCCAAGGTTCTAGTAACCAAGGTCGAAAGACCTTTTAAAACACTCATGAGAATAGAAGTGAAGTTCACTTCAATTC
>JACCDW011894359.1_pt1 | contig 33779 bp, 27 predicted proteins | sample 7449781 | NCBI WGS metagenome assembly JACCDW01 (sample SAMN15323449, study PRJNA562643) | freshwater metagenome | isolation source: river surface water | place: USA:Blue River Watershed | collected 2017-08-18
AGTATGAAGACTATGTAGATTTAATTGCAGACAACGGAGAACCAGGTTTTATCTGGCTTGATGTTGCTCGTAATTATGGCCGTCTTGCGGATGCACCTGATTATAAGGACACTCGCATTATGGGCTTTAACCCTTGTGCGGAGCAGCCATTGGAGTCGTATGAACTTTGTACTCTTGTAGAAGTTCACCTAAACCGACATGAATCCAAGGAGGACTTCCTCAAGACGTTGAAGTTTGCTTATCTTTATGGCAAGACTGTAACTCTTATGCCAACACATTGGCAACAGACAAACGGTATCATGCAACGTAATCGTCGTATTGGTACATCTCTTACAGGTATTGCTGCATTTGCTGACGAACATGGACTTCCAGTAATTCGTGAGTGGATGGATGAAGGATATAACACAATTCGCAAATATGATCACTCATATTCAGAATGGCTATGTGTTCGTGAATCAGTTCGTGTAACAACTGTTAAGCCATCAGGATCTGTATCACTTCTTTCTGGTGCTACCCCTGGAGTTCACTGGGGACCTGGTGGAGAATTCTATCTTCGTGCTATTCGCTTTGGTGATCAAGACCCAATGCTTCACTTGTTTAAGGCAGCGGGATATAAAGTTGAAGCAGATTTAGTATCAGCAAATACCTCAGTGGTTTATTTCCCTGTAGCATCTGGACATAAGCGTTCAGAAAAACAGGTAAGCCTATTTGAAAAGATTGGTTTGGCAGCAACTGCTCAAAAGTATTGGTCAGATAATGGTGTTTCTGTAACGCTGTCATTTGACAAGGAAGAGGAGAAGAAGTTTGTTGCTCCAGCACTAAATATGTACGAAGGACAGTTAAAGGCAGTCTCATTCCTTCCAATGGGTAATAAAACATATCCTCAGCAGCCATATACAGAAATCACAAGAGAAGAATATAACTCTTATGTAGGAAAAATTGGTAAAATTGATTGGTCTGCTATCTATGATGGCAAAGATAATCTTGATGCAGAATCTGAGAAATATTGCTCTACAGATGCCTGTGAAATCAAGTTATACTAGAGATATGGTATACTGATGGTTATGGATGGACTAATTAACCCAAAAACTGGGGAACCAATTGTCAAAAATGTACGTAGACAGGTTATTGAAAAGAAATATAACTGGGGTCTATATGTATACAAAAAGGCTAACGGTAAGTGGTTTACAGATGGTGAAGGCAATGTACTAAACATTGAGGCTGTTCGTGGAGATATCTCCAAGATAGCACAACTTAGAGATGCTGCTAAATATTATGGAGATCCAGGGGATGGAGAGACAGTATTTGTTCCTGGTCTAACTAGAATTTCAGATGAAGAACATTCTGAACAGTTGGATCGTATGAAACAAGGTCTTATTCCATCCATGAACGATCTTGGTGCATGGAAAGCAGCACAAGACACATTTGATAAGTATGGTAGCGATGAATAACGAATATCCAGTATATGCAAAATTAAATACACAAGAAAAGGAAGAAAATCCTTTTATTGCTCAAGACCCATTTAATAAAAATTGGGAAGAGTTAAAAGATCTTGGTGGTATTAATCAGAACTTTAAACGCAGAACAAGCCGTGTAGTTAACAAGGCTATTGGCGATCCAGCATATCTAGATGCAGCAAATGCAATGCCTGCTGGACAAGACTCAGCATCTAAGCAAATTAATCCTGGAACAGTTTATCGTAATGGTTATGGTTTGTTTGATGTTATTACTCCTCCATACAATATGTATGAGTTAGCAAACTTTTATGATACATCATTTGCTAATCACGCAGCAATTGATGCTAAGGTAGAAAATGTTGTTGGTCTAGGATATCGTTTTGATTTAACAGATACAACAGAACTTCGTTTTGAAAATAGCGATGATAAGGAAAAGGTTGCTCGTGCACGTAAGCGTGTAGAAAGAATGAAGATTGAACTTCGTGATTGGCTAGAAGGTCTTAATGATGACGATTCATTTACTAAGATTATGGAAAAGGTTTATACAGACCTTCAAGCAACTGGTAATGGTTTTATTGAAGTAGGAAGAAACGTAGAAGGACAAATTGGATATATTGGACATATTCCAGCAACAACAGTTCGTGTACGTAGATTGCATGATGGCTTCTTGCAGATTATTGGAAACCAAGTAGTTTACTTTAGAAACTTTGGTGCTAAAAATCCAAACCCTGTAACAGTAGATCCAAGACCAAATGAAATTATTCATATTAAGGAATACTCTCCACTGAATACTTTTTACGGTGTTCCTGATATTATTTCAGCACTCCCATCATTGATTGGTGATAAATTAGCGGGACAATATAATATTGACTACTTTGAAAACAAAGCAGTACCAAGATATATTATCACACTTAAGGGTGCACAACTATCTGCAGATTCAGAAGATAAGATGTTCAGATTTTTGCAAACAGGTCTTAAGTCTCAGTCTCATAGAACACTTTACATACCACTACCTGGAGACACAGATCAAAATAAAGTTGAGTTTAAGATGGAACCTGTTGAGAATGGAATTCAAGAAGGTTCATTTAAAGAATATCGTAAACAAAATCGTGACGATATTTTGATTGCTCATCAAGTTCCAATCTCTAAGTTGGGCGGTTCAGAGTCTGGACTTGCAGCAGCACTTTCTCAAGATAGAACTTTTAAAGAGCAGGTAGCAAGACCAGCCCAACATCATTTAGAAAAGGTAATCAATAAGATTATCAAAGAGCAAACAGATATTCTTGAACTCAAGTTCAATGAGTTGACCTTGACAGATGAAATTGCTCAGGCACAGATTCTTGAAAAGTATGTCAAGACTCAGATCATGCTTCCAAACGAGGCTCGTGAGATTCTTGATTTGCCACAAATCGATGGTGGTGATGAGCCTTTGCAACTTACTGCTAGAGCAGCAGCAGATGCTAGAGCAAACACTGCAGGAAATAGAGCACGGGATACTGAAAGAGCAAATAGCCAATCTGACAGCCCTACGACCATCTCTGGACGAAATCCACAGGGAGAAGGCAGAGCGTCTCAATAATTGAGAATCTCGTATAAACGTTTGGTATAATAGATACGTTATGAAAATAAATAAGGCTTCCTGGATTACGGAAGGCGACAACGTTCGTCTATCAATGCCCTTTGGAAAAGTAGATCAAGAGCGTAGAATCGTCTCTGGCTTTGCTTCATTGGATAATCTAGACAAGCAAAACGATATTGTTACAACGGAAGCAAGCATGAATGCTTTTGCAAAGTTCCGTGGCAATATTCGTGAAATGCATCAGCCATCAGCAGTTGGTAAGATGATTTCATTTAAGGAAGAAAAGTATTTTGATCCAGAATCAAAGAAGTTTTATAAGGGCGTATATGTATCTACATACATCTCAAAGGGTGCACAAAATGCATGGGAAAAAGTTCTTGATGGAACATACACTGGGTTTTCAATCGGGGGCAGAATGAATAAGTGGGATGATGCTTATGATGAAAAAATGGATAAGCAGATTAGAATTATTAAGGACTATGATCTTGTTGAACTATCTCTAGTTGATAGTCCTGCAAATCAATTTGCAAGCATTATGTCAGTAGAAAAGGTAGATGGTGTTGACATTATTAAGGCTGATGATACTGTTCTTGAAAATGTTTTTTATGACAAGAGTTCTGGAATTGTGGTCACATCAGAAGAAGAAACACATGTAAGTCCTGTAACTGGCGAAGCAATGGTAAATATTGGTTTTGTAGAAAAAGATGATTCAGAAAAAGCAGATATGATAAAGTTCTTAGTTGATAGTGCTAAAGGCATTAGTACAATTAAGATTACAAAGGAGGTAAATCCTATGACAGAAGCAGCAGAAGCATCAGTAGATGCAGTAGTTGAAAATGTAGAGGTTGCTCCAGAGGCACAGCCAGCAGAAGTTGAAAAGACAGATGCAGTCGCTGAAGAGACAACAATTGTTGAAAAAACAGAAGTTGCAAAATCAGATGATGGTAGTGCAGATTCCGCTGTTGCAGAAGCAGTAGTGGAAGAAGAGACTGTTAAGGAAGCAGCAGATGTTGTTATCAACGAAGTTGCATCAGCAGTTAATGAAGAAGTTGCTAAGGCAGTTTCTGAAATTAAAGAGTCTCTTACTAATGCCTTTGGCGATCTTGCTGCAACGATTAAGTCTCTTAATGAGCAGGTAGCAGCAGTAACAAAGTCTCTTGATAGCGTAACAGGTGAGGTTAATAGCATCAAGGGTAACTTTAATGAGTTTGGCAAGCGAGTAGATGCCGTAGTTGCAGATACTGCTTTCCGCAAGTCTGGCGATCTAGGCGAGATCGTGCAGTTTGAACCTGTAAAGGTTCAGAAATCCCTATGGGGCGGTCGTTTCCTCACAAATACCGACCTATTAAGTTAAGATATAAAATCACTAGGAGGTGAACAATATGTCGGAACAAAACAACACAGATATCGTAAAGAACTATCCAGGTACTTCAACTGAATCACACGCTCACAATGGCGACGGTGCATTTGCATCAGGTGGAATCGGAGGAGCAACTGTAACAGACTCTAGCGGTAATCTCTCCCCTGCAGCATCGCTTGGTAACATTGCAACAGCAGCATGGGGTTCAACATCTGGAGCAAATGCTGTAAACCCAACTGGAACACCAGGTGGTATTCTAGCACCAGAGCAGGCTCGTCGCTTCATCGACTACGTGTGGGATGCAACAGTTCTCGCCAAGGATGGTCGTAGAGTTACAATGAGAGCCAACACCATGGAACTTGAAAAAGTTAACGTTGGTGAGCGTGTAATCCGTGCTGCTGCACAAGCACAGCCTGATTTCACAAACGCAGGTGCAACATTTACTAAGGTTGAACTTACAACTAAGAAGATTCGTCTTGACTGGGAAGTATCAACTGAAGCACTTGAAGACAATATTGAAGGCGGTGCACTTGAAGATCATCTAGTTCGCTTGATGACAAATGCATTCGGTAACGATATTGAAGACCTCGCAATCAACGGCGATGGTTCAACAGGCGCATTCCTTTCAATCATGGAAGGTTTCGTCCACAAGGTTACAGACGGTTCAGAGGCTCACGAAGCAGCAGTAACAGTTTCTAACAATGAGTGGACACCAAACGTAATGCAGGACATTATCTTGGCAATGCCACGTAAGTACCGTGCACTTAAGTCAAACCTTAAGTTCTACGCAGGTACTGACGCATTCCAGGGTATTGTAAAGAACAACGGTACACTTGCTGATGCAATTGCAGAAGCAGTTTCTGGTCAGATCCCAGGAAGCACACAGTCAAACCGTCAGGCATACCTCGATGGTGCAGGACAGACATTTGGCGATGCTCGTACAACTCGTGTTCTTGGCATTACAGTCCAAGAAGTTCCTTACTACCCAGCAGGCTATGTCGATTTGACATTCCCTTCAAACCGTGTATGGGGCTTCCAGCGAGATATCACAGTAAACCGTGAATATGTTGCTAAGAAGGACACAATCGAATACACAGTATTCGTTCGCTTTGGTATTCAGTGGGAAGAGTTGGATGCACTTGCTTACGCAGATGCAGCATCTGATTCCTAATTAATATCAGGTAGTCGACAGAGGGGGGCAGCGTAAAAACTGCCCTCCTTAGTCATATTCTGGTATAATTACAATTAAGTATAGGGAGATTCAATGAAAATAAGCATGGAAGAATTGTCAAAAAAGACAGTCATGGAATTAAAGTCATATGCTAAAAAAAATAACATTGATCTATTTGGGGTAAAGACTAAACTAGAAATTTTAGAAGTCATTGCAAGTTTTCATCCCAACACTTCAGAGTCTGAAGTTAAGAATGAAAAGAAAGAGCCAGAAAAGGTTGCTCTTTATTCAACTAGAAATATCAATTGGAATGGTTTGGGGTCGCTTTCCGTAGGATATAACATCGTCTCAAAGGAGGCATCGGAAAAGATGGTTACTCATAAGGCTGTACGCATAGCGTCACCTGAAGAGGTAGCATCGTATTACGGTAAATAATCATGCAGATTCTAAGACTACCACCATATCCACTATCTGTTACTTATACAGTACCTGAACCAAATCAAGAGTATGTGCTTGTTATTGAAGATACTCTTGAGCAAGAAGAGGTAGTTGCATATCTTACTTCAAACTCGTCTTCTAAGGTTACATATACTCTTGATAATAATTTTATCAAATATGATAAGTCATATGCTCTAACAATTCACGAGGACCTACAGGTTGCTGGAAATGTTGTGGAAGATCGTGGAGATATTGTTGTACAAGATAATCTAGAGATTGCTAGACCGTATATTAATCCAACAGAATTGGCAGCAAGTTATGGATTAACTACTGCATCAGATATTGCAAAATACGAAGAGTATGAAAATTTAGCAAGAGTGTTGATTGACTCAATTACAGGTGGATTTTATTATAAGAGAAAGTATGTAGAGCCAGTAGGACAGGAGACTGACTACATGCCAGTATGGGATAAAGTTGAGAAGTTAGTAAAGGTATATGAAAACTCTATTCTTGTATACGACATAACAGACGCTAATGGCCCTGCATTAGGTTCATGGAACTATATGCTCACAAAAGACAAAACAGCAATTATTAAAGATCCAGTAAACGCAACAGAAGGTTATAATCGTGCAGAGCGTAGACCAGCGAGACTGCCTTTAGCAGTTTCAGATTCTTTCTCTTTGTTTGACACAGAAGATAGCGGAAACGTATCAACAATCACTGGTGGAGTTACATTTCCAGATGGTGTGGACTATATATTCCTAGCAGAAGTAGGATACAAGGTAGTGCCTTATGATATTCAAGATGCAACAAAAATGCTAATTGAAGATATTAAATGTGGCAAACTTGACTACTACAAGCGATATGTAAAGAACTATAGAACAGATCAATTTAGCATCGAGTATGACAAGGCTATTTCGCAGGGGACTGGAAACATTATTGTAGATAAGATTTTATCTAACTACACCAATAAAGTTACACGCATTGGAATTCTATAATGGATTCATGCGATACAACAGACTTCATGTATCCAATGAAGGCAGATTTATACTATGCAACAATTAAACAAAATGAGTATGGTCAGCCTAAAAAGAGTTGGGTATACGATAGAACTATTGTATGCAATGCAACCCCGCTTGGTGGAGCATCAAAAGAAGAAATTAAGCCAGACATATTCTTACAAAACAATGGACAGTTGATTGCTAGAACGAAATCAGATCCACGAGTATCTTCTCAAGAGGCTAACAATGCTATGACAAATATTCTAGTAACTAACATTAGAAACTCAAGTGATGTGCCTATATATAAAGAAACAGCAGGACCAAGATCTGGAAGAGCAACAATTTATGAATTTGCAACTGTAGAACCTTTTGTTGGTCCTTTTGGAGACATACAATACTATAAGGTTTTATGGCGTAGAGCAGAGAATCAATCTGTGGGTGACTAATGAGAGTTGTAACAGACCTTAGAAGTTTTACAAAAGAGATGAACAACATTGTTCAATACTCTTCTGGTTTCCTTGATGGAGTACAAAAAGGTAAGACAGAGTTTTTAAGATTAGTTGGTCAGGCTACCATTACATCTATGGCTCAGTATGTAGATGCACAAGCCAGATCTAACCCAAAAGCATTACACCATATTTATGAATGGAATAAGACTGGTAGTCCAAGTGCTAGATTATTTGATTTAGATTACACAATTAGTAATTTAGGTCTTTCTATTCGAGGTACGTTTAAGCAATCAAAAAGTTTAAAAGAAGGCTCAACAGTTCCATTTTATGACAAAGCAAAAATTATGGAAAATGGAGTGCCAGTAGTTATTAAGCCAAAGAAAAACGTACTTACTTTTGAAGTTGATGGCCAAGAAGTATTTACTGCTAACGATGTTAGAGTAGATAATCCTGGAGGAGACGAAGTGCAAGGATCATTTGAAAAGGCTATAGATGAGTTTATGTTGCGCTACTTTAAGCAATCATTTTTACGTGCTTCAGGAATTTATAATTATATTAAAAGACCAACTGCATTTAAAAGAGATATTAGAAAAGGTGCTAAACTTGGAAAAAACCAGGGTATTAAGACTGGCTACCGATGGATAGCAAACGTAAAGATTGGTGTAGAATAAGCATATGGCAGAATCATTAGGACAGCAAACATCTTATCCAGCATTAAAAATAAACGGATATCTTGAAGAGCAATTGAGAAAATTCAATATTGTTACATCAAATCTTGGTAGTCCATTTATTCCAGTATCAGCAACAAATATAGATGAACTGTATGGAGAATTATTATTTCAAAGAGAGGATGGTTCTCTCCCAGTTTTAATAGCATATGATACACTTTCTAGATTTAGACCAGGCCCATTCTATAGGCACAAAAGACAGCAGGTGCTATATACAGTCCATGGACCACTAGAAGGTATTATTGACACTGTTCGCATTATAAATGCAGCACTTGACAGAGAAGACGCTGCAGCACAGGATGTTAATTTTTGGGCTTCAAAAAATCAGTCAGATCTTACTCAGGATGTATTCTTTCACAATATTAAGACCTTTCAAATAGACGAGTCCAGAGACCTTCTGGAACTCCAGTCTGCCCAGGGATCCATGAGAATGATCTATAGAAACAAGATTATTGTCCAATATGACTACCATACCGTGGACCCCCTTGACGCATTATACACCTAAAACGATGCTATACTTACTGTTGAGGAAACAAACGCCAACAACTTAATATCTATTCGGATAGATTATAGAAAGAGGTGAATAAATGGCATATAGTCGTGGTACATCCACCAACATTATCGTTGGTGCTGCAGCGCTTTTCGTTGCAGACACAACCCTAACTCCAAACACATTGGAGTCGTTCGTATCTAGCGAATCTTTCAAGGAGACCCTTGCAGATAACTCAGCAGATTATACAAACGTAGGTTACACCATGAACGGTCTTGAATTGCAGTTCCAACCAGACTTCGGTGAAGTACAGGTTGACCAGATTCTTGACGTTGCTAAACTTTACAAGCAGGGTATGCAGGTAAATCTTGCAACTGCTTTTGCTGAAGCAACACTTGAGAACCTTCTCTTGGCTTTGGCATTTAACGAAGACGAACTATCTGGTAACAAGTCAACTTCAGCAGGAAGAACATTGAATCTTTCTGGTGGAGACATTGGTGAGTGCCCAGTAGAGCGTGGAATTGTTGCAGTAGGACCTGGTACAGGTGACTGCGTTGACTCTCCATATGTAGAGCGTGTTTACACAGCATACCGTGCATTGTCAATTGAAAATGTAACAGTTTCAGCAAAGCGTGATGAGGCTTCAATGTTTGAAGTATCATTCCGTCTTCTTCCAGAAGATGCAACAGGTTCATACGGTAAGATCGTTGACCGTACATGGACAGCAGCATCATAATTTAATATAAATTAAATAGACATTGCCCATCTCTTCGGAGGTGGGCTTTGTTCTTTTATGATAGAATAGATTAACTATGGCAAGTACTGTTTATGATAGTCAGTTTATAACATTAATTGACGGAAGAAAAGTAGAAATAATACCACTTAAGATTAAGTATCTTCGTGAGTTTATGGATGCTTTTGAGTTAATCAAAAATGCAAAAACCGATGACGAGTCAATCATGGTATTGGTAGAATGTACAAGAATATGTATGAAACAGTATTATCCAGAAATATCATCATCTATAGAGCATGTTGAAGATAGTCTAGATCTTCCTACAATATATAAGGTTTTAGAGATTGCTGCTGGCATTAAAATAAATAAGTCTTCAGAAGAGCCAGTTAAAACTCAGGCAGAAAAAGGAAACACCTGGCAGGATTTAGACCTTGCAAAACTAGAGTCAGAAGTATTTTTGCTAGGTATATGGAAAGATTATCAAGAACTGGAACTGTCTTTATCAATGCCAGAACTTATGGCCACTCTAGAAATTAGTAGAGAATTAGATTATTCAGAAAAAAAGTTTCTTGCTGCTATTCAAGGGGTTGATTTAGATAAAGAAACTGGAAAATCCAGGGGGCAGCAAGAATGGGAAGACTTAAAGGCTAGAGTATTCAGTAAAGGCCAGACAAGCGATTCTAACGATGTTTTATCACTACAAGGGCCAAAGGCTAAGCAACTTGGGTTTGGTATTGGTATGGGCCTTGATTACGAAAATTTAACGTAAAAAATAGCATTGTCTATGCTATAATTAACTAAGTCTATATAGGAGGACTAATGGCAACAACAGTACATGAGGGTAGAGAACTCACTCTTATGGACGGATCAAAGATTAGTGTAAGACCACTAAAAATTTCTTTGCTTCGCCCATTTATGAATGAGTTTGAAAAAATAGCAGAGGTGGCAGATAATAACGAAAAGTCTATGGCTCTTCTTATGAAATGCGTACAAATTGCTATGGAGCAGTATAGCCCAGAGATTGCAAAAGATAAGGCTAAACTAGAAGATATTCTTGATCTTCCAACAGTTTATGAAATTATTGAGGCTGCATCTGGAGTTAAACTACAAGACGCAAATGCTTTGTTAAATACAGTGCTTGCAAACAATTAAACAGTAGAAGAGGTGCTAGTCGATGGCTGACGTAAATGCTAATATTGGCGTACATATTGATACGTCTGCAGCACTTGCGGAACTTAAAAACTTACAGCGTCAACTAGCAGTATTTCATCAGTCCATCGCTAAGGGCAGTGCTGCTAGTGCTTTAGCACAAAAGAATTTACAGACTAATCTTTTAAATTCTATTAATGCTACAGGACAGTTCACTGCCCAGATGGGCCTTGTACGAACATCTACTGAGTCATTTACACATGCACTTGAAAAAAATAAACTTGGCATGCGGGAGTACTTCCGATATGCTGGTGGCGCAACAAAAACATTTGGTAGATTATTTAAATCAGAGTTTAACACGATTCAAAAGGTTGCTGAAGAGCGTGTTAAAAAGATGCAGACTCAGTATATTAAGATGGGTCGTGATGCAAGCGGTGCAATGAAGGCCATGGCAATTACGCCAACCACATTGAACATGAAAGACCTTGCGACGCAAACTGCAATAGCAGCACAAAAACAGGCATTATTTAATCAATTAGTTAGACAAGGATCTACCAACCTTTTAAATTTTGGTAAGAACACGCAGTGGGCTGGCCGTCAGTTGATGGTAGGATTTACAGTTCCTTTGGCTTATCTTGGAACCGTTGCTGCAAAAACATTCATGGATATGGAAAAACAGGCAATTAGGTTCAGACGTGTTTATGGTGATATGTTTACAACAACCGAAGATACAACTAAGGCACTCAAAGAGATTGAACTATTAGCACAAAGTTTTACAAAGTATGGAGTAGCCGTAGTAGATACTATGCAAATGGCTGCTGATGCAGCAGCAATGGGTAAAACTGGTGCCGATCTAACAGCACAGGTTGCACAAGCCACCAGATTGGCTGTACTTGGTAGTGTAGAACAACAGCAAGCACTGGAAACAACAATATCTTTGACTAATGCTTTTGGTGTTGCAGCAGAAGATTTAACAAAGCAGATTGACTTCTTAAACTCTGTAGAAAACCAAACAGTAGTATCTATTGAAGATTTAACAATTGCAATTCCTAAAGCAGGTCCAGTAGTTCAACAACTTGGTGGAGATGTAAAAGATTTAGCATTCTTCTTAACAGCGATGAAAGAAGGCGGAATCAATGCTTCAGAAGGCGCTAATGCTTTAAAGTCAGGACTTGCATCTTTAATTAATCCAACCAAAAAAGCAAGTCAAATGCTTGGGGAAATGGGCATTAACATTAAGGGAATTGTTGAAGCCAATAAAGGAAACATTAGAGAAACTGTTATAGATTTCTCAAGAGCACTAGATACACTCGATCCACTTAATCGTGCTCGTGCAATCGAACAACTATTTGGAAAATTCCAGTTTGCCAGACTTTCTACTTTATTTCAAAATGTAACTAAGGATGGAACACAGGCAGCAAAAGTTTTAGATCTTGCTGGTGCATCAGTAGAAGAACTTGCAATTTTATCAGAGCGAGAATTAAAAGCAGTTGAAGATTCTATCGGAACAAACTTTAAGGCAGCAGTAGAAGATCTTAAATTAACTCTTGCACCTATAGGAAAAGAATTCTTGAAGGCAGTTACACCAATAGTCAAGGTTGTAGGAAGTATACTAGAAAAATTTAATGGGCTAAGCGATGGTACAAAAAAGTTTATAGTTGTTGCAACAGCATTAGTTGGTATTATAGGTCCAACATTATTGATGACATTTGGTTTGCTTGCTAATGGTGCAGCAAATATTATTAAATTATTCCTTGCTTTACGGATGGGATTCTTAAAACTTGGAGGTAACTCCAAGATGCTTGCAGATCAAACTAATTATATGACTTCTGAACAACTAGAGGCTGCAACTGTAGCAACATCTCTTAATCAAGCACATGCAAGATTGACACAATCATTTACTGCTGAAACTGCTGCAGTAAGAGCACTTCGTCAAGCCTATATCGATGCAACTAGAGCAGCAGCACAGTTTGCTATGGCAAATCCAGGAATGATGGTACCAGGATATGGCAAAAAGGGTGCAGGCGCTTTTAAGGGGCCAAAAAAGTATGCTGGCGGAGTAAAGAATGTACCAGGACCAAGAGGTGCAGGAGATATTGTTCCATCACTATTAAGTCCAGGAGAAGCAGTTATTCCTTCGGATATTGCACAAAATCCACAATTTAAGCCAATTGTTGGAGCACTTGTAGATGGAACTATACAGGGTTTTGATGGTGGCACTAAAGATGCACAACCATTTGCTAATTCACCAAAGTTTATTCCTAAAGTAGACTACTCTGGACCATCTGCTTCAGTGGTTGATACAAATCCAAGTCAAATTATGAGATTACGTCAGGGATTGCCTGCAAATGATGAGACTAATGAAGAGTTTGCAGCAAGAAGTGCAAGATTAGCGGCAAAATTAGAAGCAGCAAGACTATCAAGAAGAAGTACAAAAGATCAAGTAACTCACGTTGGTCAAGGAAAACCTCAGTCAATTGCTAAAATATTAAAAAATCCAAATCTTACAGATACAACAAGAAGACAGTTAGAAGCATATCAGTTAATTCTAAGATCTCAAGGTTTGCCAGAAGCAACAACTGCACATCATCAGTTGGCATTCGATTTCCCTGGCTGGATGAACAGAGATATGCCAACTGTTGGAGTTCCAGCACAAGAGTTTATAGATGAGTGGGAAAGAAGGGGTCCAGGAAAATGGAGCCCATCTAAGATTACTGCAGTAGATGCAAAACCAATGGATGATGCTTTTGTTAGAATTATTAAAAAAGATATAGATGATGGAAGAACCTTAATTACTGATGCCTACATTGAAGATATTTTTAAAACAAGAGTTCCAAATGAACCAGGAGTTTCAACAAGTAAAGGATTTATCACTGCTCTAGAAAAGTACTCAAATTTAAAGACATATAATCTTGGTGCTGGAACATCAGATACACCAGAGGTGGCAAGAAAGATTCTTCAAAATGCCGTCGATAAGGGATATATAAAAGACTTTAGTATTAAGGAAAGAGTATCAGAGTCAACAGGAAAAATAAAGGTTGGCTCTTCAACAGTAACCCTAAACGATGGAACTGTTGTAAATATGAATAGATTTGGTGGTGGTGCAAGACAGAGCATAAGCACTATAAAGAATCCAACACCTTATGAAATAGCAAATGTAATGGGTAAGGATAGCAGTGATATTAAACTTAAAGAAATTGATAAAAAAGTTAAGAGTGGAAGGTTTGCAAAACTAAAGCCAACCGACTTTGGAAATCAACTTCAACCAACAAGTGGTCACAGTTTTCCAGTTCCAGGAATTGGTGGTATTTATGAGAAACCAGATGGTACAAGGGTATTTGTTAAACCAGTAATGGATGATGTTGCAGCACTTGCAGAGGTAAGGGCAACTCAAATTGCAAGAGATGTTCATGGGCTAGATGCGCCAGAACAAACAATTAAAGCAATGCTGGACCCAACTGATCCAAAGGGAAAGAGACGTATCCTAGTCTTAGAGTCACCGTTTGATCCTAAGTTTGCTCCAGCAATGATGGGAGATGATTTTACACAAGAACAATACTTTAGACAGTTGGTTGCATCAACATTGCGTGGAGATAAAGATCTTGCTAGAGGTAACCTAGGTGGAAACATATTAGCAGATGTTGGCACTGCGGGAATATTTGAAAAAGCATCTGGAGATAGAGTAATAACAAGTAATATTCGCTCAATGGCAGAACAGGCAAGAATTAATTTACTCGGAGTCAAGGGTAGTGGAGCCAAAAAGTTCTTTGCAGAAAGTACTGCAAAAATACCAACTACTATGACTCCTGATGAATATCATGCAGCAATGATAAGAGAAATTGATAGAGTCCTTCCTAAGTTAGAAAAAACAATTGCTGGGTTTGATTTAACAGATGCTGAAAGACCTGTATATCAGGCAATGATAGATAGATTAAAGGAAGGAAGAAAAGTTGACTGGAGAGAATTCCATAAAATACATTCTTCTGTATTAACATCTAAGGGCGAATCCTTACAGGATAATAAGACTGGTGATATTACTCCAATTAAGGGTAAGAGAAAGCCAAGGGGAACAAAGCCTTCAAGTGGTAAGGTAAGAGATAATGTTGGTACAACCATTCCAGAAGGAAAGTCAGTTGTCAAAACACCAAAACCAAAGCGTATTGGTAAAACTATTCTTCCTGGCTATGCAGATGCTCCAGAAGCCTATGATCCAAGAAAAGGTCCAAAACCTAAGACTGGTGGATCTGCTACAGATATTCTTTGGCAGGATGCTGATCGTCGTGCAGCAGCAAACAAAGCAAAAGCGGCAGAGAGAAAAGCAAAAATAGAAGCACAAAGAGCAGCAGACAAAGCAGCAGCAGAAGCAGCAGCAAGAAAAACAAGAAGTCCAGGAATTAGGATTATTGATGCAGAAGCACAATTTAGAGCAGAGCAAAACTCTCTAAGAAGACAAATTCAAAAACTAGATAAACTTAAAGTCGTAGAAGCCAAAAAGCAAATGAGGCAAGAGCGTAAACAATCTGAGATGAGAGCAAATCTTATCAAGGAAGAAAATGCAAGAAAACAATCTAGCATAGATCAGTATAAGCGTGAAGAAGCAGAAAATAAAAAAGCCTTAAGGCAACAAAAGATTATGGCTAGAACACAGGGTATCGGTATGGCTGCTGGTATGGCAGCAACGGCTGGATATATGACTGGTAATAATAATGTTGGTCATGCTCTTATGGGCATATCAGTTCTTGCAACTCTTGGACCAATGTTAGCAAACCCAATAATGGCCGCCGTAATTGGTTTAACTGCAGTTGCAGGATCAACTATTTTACTTAGAAGAACTTTTGATAAAGCACAAGATGAGACTATGAAGATGACAGAGGCTTTAGGTTTTGGAAATAATGCAATTATATCTCTTGCAGAATTTGCAAAAACTGTTACTGCAACTGAAATTATGGATAGAAAAAGGGCTAATGTATTAAACCCATTTGCAATACAAACTGGTAAAACTACATTTGGTGAAAACTTTGTTAAATCTGAAGTTGGCAAATCTACACTTTCTAGTTTAGGACAAACAGTAAAAACTGGTGGTTCACAGCAAGCACAGCAACAACTTATAAACCAAATGACAACTGCAGTAGCATCTGGAGCATTAACAGCAGGACAAGCACGAAGCATTGTTGGAAGTATAGGTAAAGAATTAAATGATTATAGTTTTAGTATTTCTGTTAATGCAAAATTAGCACAAATCTTAGGTCCAAATGGAGAAAATTTAGCAAAAGATCCTTTATCGGTTAGACTAAATCTTGTACAGCAATCAAGAAAAGATTTAGTAAAACAATCTAATATATTAGACATGGCAAAAATAAATCCAATTAAAGAAGATTTAAAAATGATGTTCCCTCTTGTAGATCTACTATTTGGACGTGGCAATGATGAGAAAAAACTTGGTCGTGCATCAGGTGCAAGTGTTTCTATGCAAAAAATGGCTCTTGAGCAAAGTCAACAGATGCAAGACTCATTAAGACTTGAGTATGAACAAAGAATTGCAATTGCTAAAGCAGCAGGGGATACTGTAAAAGCAGGTAAACTACAAGAACGATATGAAAGAGAAAACAATAGATTACTTACTGAAAATGGAAAGTTAATTGGAGATATTCAAAATTCATATAAGGGTGCATCAGGAGCAGTTCGTGGCGCACTTGAAACTGGATTAGATAAGCAAATCACTAATAAGTATAAGGGTACAGCAATGGCAGATATTGCTCCTTTAGCAACAGACCTAGTTGGTGATAGCAAACTATCTAAAGAACAACAATTTACAATAAAAATGCAACTTGCTTCTGGACAAATGGATCCAATGCAAATAGTTAGTTTAATGGAAAACTTTGGACAAGATAAAGTAACACTAAACGGTATCATGAATATAACTACTAAGTTTGGTGGAACAACTGCAAATTCAACAATTTCATTGGCCAATCTTTTTGTTGATCCTAAAGGTAATCCAGTTAAGTCTGTACAAACAAAGTTTATTGCAGCAGTAGAAACTGCCAAAACTTCAGAAGAGGCACAAAAGATTTTAGAATTTTATTCTAAAGTTGCACAAACTGGAAATGTTGTTAATACCGCAGTTATAGTAGACACACTACTTAAGAATCCAGCAATGGCCCAAGATCTGATGAATAAGATTGATCAGATTGTTGCACTAAAGGGTCCAATCACAATAGAGGTTCTTACAAAGGTTCTTAATGCTGATCAACTTGCTGCAGTAAATGAAGATATGGCTTATTTTTCAACTTTGAGTGACGAACAAAAGAAAGTATACCTACAAACATTAGTTACAACGATTACCACTGTTTCTAAAGATGATCCAGCATTTAAGAACTGGTTAAAGGCTGAAGGTAAGGCTTATGAAAATGCTGATCCATTAACTCAGGTAAGAGAATACTCACAGTATAATGCACAAAGAGTTACAAAGGGATTTATAGCAGATAATAAGTCATTTGGCACACCACCTTCAACTGGAAGTAAAAAAGAAAGAGACACCACATTTGATGATTTATTAAATAGTCTTAAGAGAACTAGAGATTCAAGAATTAATGCTAAGGGTGGTGCATCAGAACTTAAGAGAATTCTTGGTGGCAAAAAAGATTTAACTATATTTAATGGTATTGATCAACAGTTATCTAAACTTAAAGCAAACACAGACTTTATTGACTGGGTTGGCGGACTCGATGATGCAATTAGAAATAAACTTATTACAATAAGTAAAAAGGGTGTTGTTGCATTAACTGAACTTGGAACTGCTGCAAAGAAAGCCTTTGACGAAAAACAACTTGGAGTATATAGTGCACAAGCAGTTGATGCAATCAATGTAGCAAAGGCACAAAGAACTGCATTCCTTAAATTAACCAATGCAGGATTAGATGTAGCAAGCACTCTTGCAATAATTGAAAAGGGAAGTTTGGCTAATGGAATTGCAACTGCAAAAAATGCTGAAGAAATTAAAAAGTTAATTGCACAAGAAAAAGAACAAAACAAGCAGAAGCAGATTACCGAAGCCTTAACAGATCCAACTGGCTTCTTAAAAAATATAAATGCTGAACTAGAAAAGCAATACGATTTCCAAAGAAAGATAATGGAACTCGAAAAGAGCAGGGCAGAGGCTAAGATATCTGGAGATTATATTGGTGCCGCTATTTTGGGGCAACAGCAAGCAAGTGAAAAATCTTTATTTGCTAGTGATATAAAAGATTTAAGTGGACAGCAACAGATAATTCAGCAAGCACTTAGCCAATCTACAAGCATTAAAGATATTGCATTAAGAGCAAGAACACAAGCAACTCTAGGTCAAGGACTATTAGGCTTAAAGCAACTTGGAACATTTAATCCTACATTTGGATATACCCCACAATTTGCAGGTATTAATCCAGCAGCAGCATTTAATTCTGGACCAACAAATGCTGCAAACAACGCTGGTTCAGTGTATAATATTCAGATGACTGTAAATGGAAATAATGCAACAGCAGATGATATTGCAGGACAAGTGATTAAGAAAATTAATCTTGTTGCACAAAGAAATAATAAAACAAATTCGGTAGGTAGATAATGGCATACGCACTAGGTTCTGGTCTTTGGGTATCTTTAACAGGTGCTTCAGATTCATGGTATAAGTTAACTGATCATAATAGAGAAGATATTCAAGTAACCCCAGAACTTATAGAAACACAAAACAGAATGTCAAATGGCAGTCTCAGAAAATATGTTGTTGCACAAAAAAATAAAATATCTACTTCTTGGACTTTTTTACCTACAGCACCAACAGAAACAGTTGATGGAAACCGTGCTGGAGCATGGATTGAAGCATTCTATAAGCATAATGTTGGAAGACCAATATACTTAAAGGTTATACAGTCTGAGATTGATTCAGATATATTAAATGAGGTAGAGCCTGCTGTAGCAGGAACAATACCAAACGATTCACATTTTAGGTCAGCAAGTACGGGGTCAAAGACATATGAAGTCTTTATTACTGACTTTTCTAAAACATTAAGAAAAAGAACAACCGTATCTGACTATGTTGATATAAATATTGAATTTACGGAGATATAATGCTAACGGATGTAAGTTCAAGCGTTTTTACTAGTTCTGATTCAGTCTTAATGAAACCTTTTGTTTCTGCTGAATGGAATCAAAATCTTTTTAATGCTCCGTATATAACTGTTGCAGGTAGTGGCAGCCAGATGCCAATAACTTTATCATCTGGAACTGTTACAGATGTTACGGTTGGAGCAAAACCAAACTTCACAACTAAGCAATTTACTATGTCAAATAAAAAGGGCTCTGTTACATATAATGTTACAGCAGACGATGGAAGAGCATATAAAATCATTACATATGTAAAAACTGATGCACCTCTTCCAATAATGGTTACAGCCTATGCATCAGGTGGAGCCACAGCATATGGATCATCACAAGAAGAAGTAAGTTCTCTAGGATGGACTAAGATAATCACATATATTGGTGTTGCTAAAAATCAAATAACAGGATTGACTTCTTTTACATATACAATTAACGCCAATACTATTAGTGGAATAGACATAAATCCAGTTGTATATTTTACATTGCCACAGGTATATCAAACATCATATAATGATTATAACTATAGCAAACTATGGCCAACAGATAGTGTATTCACTTATTTTAGACCAGGGGAGTCATATGTAAATTCTGGTAATGCCAACTGCTCATTACCAACCAACTATAGAAAGATCACTTCTCCTACTATAAATGGGTATACCTCTGCTGCTTATTCTCCTATTAGTTCGATTGTTCAAATGCCATCATTTTTCTTTGCAGCACCACCTGTACCAACATTAAAAGCATCTTTGCCAACAGATATATCTCCATATAAATATTTTGTTTCAGATACATCTTCAAAGGTTATTACTGGAATTTACGAAAAATCTATTTTAACTAATAAGATTGTTATTAAATTTAATACATTGGTTTCAATACCAACAATTACCGTTTCTATAAATAATAGTTTGATTACTGTTGATGGAAGTAGTACAATTACTATGCCAGCCAACTCAGAGTCTTTTTATACAGGATTGTTAACTCTTTATTGGAATGGTTCGGCGTGGACAAAGAATAGATGGTCAGCGATGCCATCATTTAATGCTGATGGAACAATAAGTAAAACAACAACAATAAACAAAATTACTGTTACGCAAACGGGTAGTACAAAAAGATCAGAGTTTAACTCCTATACAAGTACTCAGGCAGTAAGTGACTTTACTAGAATGCAACTAATTGAAGTATCTCCAAGACTTGAGGTAGACCTTTCTGACTTTGTTCAATCACTATCAATTCAAAAGTCTTTAGATGCTCAAAATACACCTCTTCCAATATCCTCTATTAATGCAAATACATGTGATATATCTCTGTCTGGTATACCGTTATTCTATAATAATCAAATTATAAATATATTTTCTAGTCAAAGCGATGAATCAACAACCTTGCTTTCAAGTATTTTACGTAAAAACATTAAGTTTTATGTTTACTTTAATCTACAACAATACTCTGATTTATCAACAAATACAATGCAAACCTCGAACGAGCACATTCCTGGCGGAGTATTTTACTCAGACTCTTGGGATGAATCTGATATTGATAGTGTCTCGGTTCAATGCTTTGATGTATCTAGATATCTGCAAGCGACACCAGTTCCAGATTATGTTGCTAACCTAAAAACTGTTTTTGATATTATTACCAATATATTAGATTCTTCTGGATTTACTGATTATAGTTATGACTCTTTGTATAGGGTTTGTAATAATAAAGCAGTACCAATGGATGTATCTTATTTTTATTGTAATTCAAAAGATTCAACTATAGTAGATACCCTCAATCAAATATTTACTGCATATCAAATTGGTGCTTTTATTGATGAGTATGGTGTAATGCAGTTTATTGATTTATATAGTATTCTTGCAAATAATACATCTAATATCTCTATTGCTGATTTTAATATTGTTCAAAATGGATTTGGAATATCAAATAAAGCAAAGCCAGGAAAAGTTTCTTTAAGATATCAGACACCAAAAGTTAAACAGTCGCCTTCACTTCAAAATGTTACAAGTCCAGGAATTAAGAACTCCCCATCTTTTATTTATACAACAGCCAATGATGTTGTATGGTCACAACAAACGATTGATTCTGTTGGATTTAATTACTTAGAGGGAGATATGCTAAGAGACTCTAACGTAATGAATCTGAATGTCAATGACTTATTAAACATTTTTCATACTTTTAATAGAGATGCCAATGGATATGCTTTTATTGATAATGAAATTGTTTCATTTTTATATAAAGAGTATGGAATTTCAAAAACAACTGGAGAGCCAATCCTAGTTTCTATTAAAAATGATCTAGAATTACAATCAGAAATTAATAGATTTATTAAAGAGTATAGTGTTGGACTACTAACCACAGATGGGGACGACAAGCACGATTATGATGTAATTGTTACTCCAACAGGAAACATAACCAATGTTCAAAGAGGTCTGTTTGGAACTGTTCCATCAGATCATAAACGAATAACAAATATGGCAAGTAAGGGTTTGTCTGAAAAAATATTAAACCAAAATCTTACAATATCTGCATCGCCAGGTCTAACAAGCATAGTAGACGATCATCAACTTTATCCAAGCCTTCCAAGCGTTTCTAAAATTCAGGTTGGTGTTAGTGGTCAAGCGCATACACTGATATACCCTACATCTGAAGTTAATAGGTCGTATCAAACATATTCAGTTAAATTTGATATGCCAGATCAAGATTTATCTAGCGCTGGTTTATTTTTTAATATGTCTTCAGACACCAATCCTGCTAATGCATATTATGTTGAACTTAGAAGGTTTAATCAGGTTGACCAAAAAACCTCAGCCTTATACGATCCACCAAACTATAGGTATATTTTGACAGCAGCAAATCGTACATCAGGAGAGTTATTCTGGGTAGATGTAACTGGTGAATGTAATAGCATTGTTAATAATGCAGCAAAAATTATTGTTAAAAATGAAAGTTCTGTAAATGGTGTTTATGAATATTCATATGTTTCAGATATACCATTTAATCTCAAGGTAGTTCATTACTTGTCAGATGGAACAGATGGAGAGCAAGAGAATAAAAGAATTATATCTGTGTTCTTGAATAACATTGAAATAACTGGATGGAATGAACCAAAAACAGATGACTATGATGAAACTAACAATCCTACGGGCTCTGCATGGAAACCAACATCTTTAAATGCCTTAACTGGTATGAGGCAAAAACCATACTTTACTGATTCTATACAATCTAATACAAAGTTTGGTTTTATCACAACACTTTATCCATATGATATACCAGGTATTTATCCTGCAATACAATATGTTGTTACAAATCCTAGAATTGATCCAGCATGCTTAAGAGAAATACATGCAACACAAAAACCATTAAAAGAAAGAAGTGTGAGTTATTTTTATCAAGATAGAGAGTTTTTAAATGGTTTAGTTCAGGGCCAACCTCTATACACCAACTCAATTACATACTTGATGCAAACAACTCCAGAAGTTTCAGGAATTAACTATTATGATGTTCAGTACACCACTCCAGCAGCAGTAACAGTTGATGTACTTCCAATTGAGTATATGTGGGATTATTTTCCAGGTACAGATCCACAAGATCAAAGAAACTATCAAAAAAAGTTAATTGATGAATACTCTCTTTCATACTCAACACCATTAAATACTGGATTCAGGGCAAAGATGGCTATTGCAAACAATTCACCACATATGGTATTTTTAAACAAAGAGGCAGATGCAGTAGATAAGTTTACTATCAATCTTAATCTTTGGACTCATGAAATTGTTGCTCCATCAGATCCAGAAATTTTAGAAGCAGTTATTGATCCATCTAATATATCAGAAGTTGCACAGTTAGATTCAGAGTGGATACAGTCTAAGCAGGCAGCACAAAGAATGCTTAAGGTTATATCTATGGGTATAGAAGGATTTTCTAAAACTGTAACATTAGATATCTTTGGAAATCCTTTAATACAGGTTGGCGACATTGTTACGCTAACTTACCAACTTAAAGGAATTAGTAATCAGAAGTACTTTGTAAGTGCAGTAGACAACAACTTCTCTAGTGGCCTAGAGACACGGCTAACCATGAACAGGATTCAATAAGCCTCTGTGGTATAATTGATAAAATAGGAGATAAAAATGCCATTTGTAAAAATATCAGATCCAAATATAATTGACCTAGCCGCCTGGCAGCAGGTAATTAATGTCGTAAATCAACACACAGACAGCATAAATGCTATTACAAATAATTTTGGTGTTCAGGCAGCATCCCCAGCAACGCTAGACTGGAATGGGGATAACGATGTTGTTCATGAATATAATCAAGGAACAGAAAAAATATTATACGGCAGATTTAAAGCAAGCATGACTACCAATACATCATTTTATAATGATCAAATGATTGTTGGAACTATTCCTTTTGTTGATGACGCTACAACGGTTTTTAGTGCAAGGCCAATCGTTACAGCAACACTACAGTTTGGACACTCTAGTATTAATAGTCTTGATGATAAAAACTATAATGCTATTTTACATATCTTTGCAGTTACTGCTGAAAAGTTTGAATACAGAATTTCAAGGGCAGCAATTAAAACAACTAATCCAGATGAATTAACAGGAAATTTCTATATAAGTTGGCAAGCAATAGGTCCAAAGTAAAAGAGATTAAGGATGAAGTCAGAGTATAGAAGTAGTAAATCTGTTGCTAAAAATCCAACAGTATCTATCTCTGCCGATGATCCAAGAGTCGCATGGAATAAAATTGCAAATACAAAGTCTCGCATTGGTGCAGAAATTGACATTGTTGGACTCGATGGTAAGTCATTAATTACTGGTGGTACACAGGCAGGAAATGCATCTGGATCTTCATCTTCAGGTGCAACCGATTTACAAAATGCAGCATCTAAAACATATGTTCCACCAAGTCAAGGAAATCCAGGATATCTGATAGAGGGCTTTGGTGCAATTATTCCAACAGGAATTACCAACCTTCAAACTGCTTGGTCTGGTAATGATTTAGTTATAACATTTGATTGGGATTATGAAGATGAAGCAAATGCCACAGTATCTGATTTCGTTGTTGAACTTACTGGTGAGGGTGAGACGGTAAGAATTCCTTATGGAACTTTTGTTCCTAATAAAACACAAACACAGCAAACATTGACAGTTACTAAAACATTAAATGAAAACGCTTTTTCTTTATTTACTGTAAATATTTCTTCTGTTTGTGTTTATGTGATGGATGCATTTTATAACAAAAGCACTAGCGTATGTGATACGTCTGTACCAACATATGTACTAGATCTACCAATTCCTGTTATCACAGTAACATCAATGCTAAACGGATATAAGGTAGAATATACAACGCCTACTCAAGGAATTTATGATGCAATCGAAATTTCTGAATATGAGTCTGAAAATAATCCAGGTAATGTTACATACAATGTAGTTTTTTGGGATCAAATAAATCCAGCAATGATAGTATCTCAAACCACCAACAAGCGTTGGGTGAAAGCCAGATTCTCTTCTGGTGCAAGAATATTTACTGACTACTGTTTGCCAGTAGCAGTTACACCACTTAATCCAGTAACTGTTGATGATCAAGGTCCAGACAATGTTACTTCAGTTACTACTTCAGGATCTTTAGATCAAAATGGTGTAATTGGATTTAATGGAAATGCTACAATATCTTGGCCAGCAGTAACAGGTGGTGGCATACGTGGTTATCGTATTAGGTATAGACCAGTTGAAACTCCAGCAGGTCCATACTCTTATGTAGATTCTCCAGGAACAGCAACAACATATAAACTAACTGGTTTAGCAGTAGGAGTAACATATGAGTTTGGTGTAGCAACATATGATGAATTTAATAATACATCAACATCTTATGTTTCTGGATCGAATGTTACAATCTCTGGTACACCGTACATTGCTGGAACTGTAGATGTATCTGGATATTTTTCATCTAAAGCAAATCCAACAGACTTAGATTCAACAGCATTTAAATTTGGATATGGCGTAGAAACTGGAAAGCGTGGTTTGGTATTTAATCCAAATAACTATTGGTACATAGATTCAAATCAGTCTGCTCTACTTAAAGTGGGTGGAAGCACAAGTAATTATTTGATGTGGGATGGATCTACTTTTGCAATTGATGGAGATATAACAGCAAGAAGTGGAACATTTAGAGGCAACATCGAGATAATGTCTGGAGGATCTGTATACTCTGGAACATATGGACAGTCAAGCGGTAACTCTGGATTTATTTTAAATAATTCAGGTCTTAGATTTGATAATGGATCAACTCAAGGTATAACACAAATAACTGCATCAACAGGATTATTTACAACAACATATGCAAAAATTGCTAACTGGGATATAAATAGCAGCAGCATTTCAAAAATAACTGCAGGACAGGGTAAAATTGATATCAACTCAAGTAGAGGATATATTGCAGCAACAAATACTGCATTTGAACAATACTACAGTGGAATTAATGCTCCAACATATAATTCTGATTCTGTATTTTGGGCTGGTATAGGATCAGTTCTTGTAAACGGAGTAAGCGTACCAGATCCAAACTCATCTCAAAATGCTTTTAGAGTTACAGCAACAGGAAGCCTATATGCAACTAATGCAACCATTGATGGAAAGATAAGAGCATCCTCTGGAGGTTTTGGATCGTTTAACTCTGATAAAACTGTAAAAGATGGATGGACTATTGACGAAAACGGAATAATAGCAGCAGGAGCAGGAAGAATTAAAGTTGGCAATTATTCTATTAAGAGCAATTCAAGTTCTGATTTGACAATTTATGATGATACAACTACAAGCACAATTTTAAGAACTGATACAGTATCTTATGCAACTGATCCAAGAAGAATATATCTTGGTGATCTAAATAGACATGTAGAGGTGGCAAAGTCTGCACAAGTATCTGGAGTTGGTTCTATATCTGTAATGCCGTCATCAAGTTCAGCAGAGGTCAGTGCTTACAGGTCTGGTGGACTTAGAAATATGTTCACAGTTTCTAGTAATAACTTGTCTGCAGATGGAGATGGAACAATTCTTTCATATCCTAGTTCTTTTAGAGGAGACATGCTGGTTGTATATGATCCAAGTGATCCAAATAGTCTTTCAACAAACCCTTGGAGAAAAATTACTGCAATATATCTAAACACAAAGGGTGTATCTGGAACTTTATATTATTATGCACAATATGTGGTTTCTAATGGTGTATGTACTCAATTTGCTACTTCAACATTCTCAACATATAATTTGCCAACTGATCGCCCTATTCCATCAGGACAAACAGATACAGGCGTATTTCTTGAATACGCATCTGGAGGATATTACGTTTGGGCTATTTATAGTAGCATATCTGCAGCAGATGCAGTTAACAAATTAAATGCCTATGCAACAGCAACAGGAAGCGCTTGTACACCAGGAAAGTTTATAGTACCAAACTTTGTTGGTCAGCCATATCCACCAAGTACATCAGACTATAATATTGCTTTAGGAGCAACAATTGTAACCTCAACATCATCTTTATGGGGAACCGTTGCTGCTCAAAGTCCTGCAGCAGGAACACAACAAGATATTGGTATCACAATTACAGTTGATGTATATGCTTCAACAGATACCCCTACACCAACGCCTACACCAACACCAGGAACAGGTACATACTATTTAGCAAGAGCAACAGTAGACTTCCAAAATGATGAATGCTTAAGCGCACCAGCATATGACAGCACAACAAGCACTACACCAGAAACAGTCGGATCAATCTTTACAATTGCTTTAGGAACAAGAACTCTTACCACTGGATACTATAGTGAAATTTCTGCAGCAGATGCAGTTGCTCAACTACTTGCTGGAACACCATTGTGTGGTGGAACACCAACTCCAACACCAACTCCTACCCCTACACCTACCCCAACACCAACACCTACCCCAACACCAACTCCAACACCTACCCCAACACCAACTCCAACACCTACCCCTACTCCTACACCAACCACATTTACAGTACCAAACTTTGTAGGTGAAACACAACCATCTAGCACATCTAATTATACAATTGCAGTAGGACAGAGTATTGTTACATCAAGTCCTGCACTATGGGGAACAGTAGCATCTCAGGATCCAGCAGCAGGAACAACACAAAACATAGGAATAACTATTACAGTTGATATTTACGTATCTGCTCCTACTCCAACACCAACTCCTACACCAAGTACATTTACAGTGCCAAACTTTGTAGGTCAGCAACAGCCTTCAAGTACTTCTGACTACACAATAGTTGTAGGCGATAGTGTTGTAACATCATCGTCTGCATTATGGGGCACAGTGGCATCACAAAGCCCTGCTGCTGGAACAACACAAAATGTTGGTATTACAATAACTGTTGATATATATGTATCTGCTCCTACACCTACCCCAACTCCAACACCTACACCTACCCCAACACCTACACCTACCCCAACACCTACACCTACCCCAACACCTACCCCAACATTGCCTCCATGCCCAGGAACTGTAACAAATCCAACATCTGCATCATGTTCTGACTTAGGATTGACAACACTTGGAAATCATACTCAGTACAGCGGTGTACCAACAGGTTGGTCATGCTGTGGAGATCCAGTTTCAACATCTCCATTCTTCCCTCCATCATTCCCATCATTCCCATTCTTCCCTCCTTCATTCCCATCATTCCCATTCTTCCCTCCTACCTTTAACCCAACGCCAACTCCTACACCTACCCCAACCCCAACTCCAACACCAGTAACTCCACCATGGTTCCCATTCGAAGCAACTAGACGATAACCCTTTAGATGTGATAGAATAGATGAAAGGGGTATTTAGTGAGCGATAACGTAAAGCCATGGGATTTATTAAAAAAAGACACTTCTTATGTATCAGAAGATATTGCTAATAGTAGATATATTATATGTAAATCTTGTCCAGAACTAATTAAACTAAGTAAGCAATGTAAAAAATGTGGTTGTTTTATGGCAATTAAGACTAAATTAGAAAAAGCAACATGTCCAATTGGAAAGTGGTAATATAAAATGAAAGAGTCAATAATTGTAAATAGCATTTTGCCACCAAAAGAATTAAAAGAATTTCAGCAGTATGCTATGAGTATGTGGGCTACCAATCCAAATTATGACCACTCTTTTGGAAGGCATCAGTGGGCAAATACTCCAGAGTTAAAAAGATTTCATAATATGCTAACCGACATGGCTAGAGAATATTTTGATAAACCCGAGATACTGCCATCCTGGTGTCTTTTATCAATTTACGAGGGCAAAGAAGCAAAACTGTGGAAACATAAAGACGATAATGCCTGTACATATCATATTAATTTTTGTGTATTTCAAAAAACTCCATGGGAACTTTATGTAGAGGGAACTCCATATCTTTTAGAAGAGAATGATGCACTTTTTACATATGGAAATGACTTAGAGCATTGGAGAGAAGACTTTCCAGATCCAGATAATAATTTAGTTTGCAATGCCTTTTTCTTTTATTGTGAACCAGACCACTGGTACTTTACAGAAGGACCAAATTATTTATATACAAATATAAGAGCGAATAAAGAAGAAAATAATATGTAGATGGGCACTATTTACTATAAACTTTACAATCCATCTGGATTATTTAATCAGGTTATAAGTTTAGAAATTGGAATAGGGTTGTCTGAAGTTTTAAATAAAAATCTATTACTTTATAATATTAATAATCCTAATAATAGAGAATATAATAATAAAATAGTTCCTATATATACTGCTAACTATAAATATAATAAAAGAGGAAATTTTATAGATCAAGATGTTTTTCCTAGTATAGTAGATTTAATAGATTGGAAAAATAAAGATGAGTGCACCTTTATTAATAATGATGTTGATCACTTTATAGATGAGGATGCATGCATAATAGACTTAATGGAATACTATTATTCTGATTCTAACAGTATTTCTTCAGAAGAAGCATTATTTTCAGAGAATAGAAAAAAAATTCCATTAGTAAATAATATACATCTACAAAAGACTTTGGGTTATTACAGTAGATTTTTTTATAATAGAAATAAATTAATTGATTCTACACTTAAATCTGTAAAGTTTAAAAAAGAATATTATGATGTTGCATATAATGTTGCAAAATCTTTAGGTAGTTTTAATGGGGCACATCTAAGACTTACAGATCATATTAGATATACAAACATGACATTACAAAATTTTGATGAAGGCTTAGAACAAATAAAAGATAAAACAATAGTGTTGTGTACAGACGAGTCTGGCAATGATATTGTAAAAAACTCAAGTCATAACTTTATATTATTAGATGAATATATTATAAAAAATTTTTATGAAGAATTTAGACAGTTAAAATTTAAAGAGGAAGTGTCTTTTGGAATACTAAATAATCTTGTTATGCATTATAGTCATGATTTTATAGGCACACCTGGCAGTACATTTTCAGGATATATACAAAGATCAATTAATCAAAAAAAAGATTATCAGTGGAAACTATTTAAAGAAAATAACCATTTCATTTCTGGACCATATTCTTGGAATGGTTATAGTAAAGACACAATAACTAAGCAATGGTGGAGAGAATGGAAAGAGTCCAAACTATTATTATAGTTATATGATATACTTTAGAGTAAACAAAAATGAATGGGGAAATAATGGATAAGGCAGAACTTGTTGTGACAGCACTACAGCAAAGAATTGGTGAATTGGTTTCTAACTATGAGACACAGATTGCAATTCTTCGTGCTGAAATAACACAACTAATGCAAGCAACAGAGGAATAACTTGGTGTTAATCAGTGATAAAATGTAAACGCTGTACTGGCAGGGTATTTATTGATAGACAATATACTAGTATAGACCACATAGAAACCTTTTGTGTCATGTGTGGACATAGAGAATTTTATCATCCTCCAACACAGAGTCAGGAAGGCAGATGGCTACTACTAAAGGAAAAATCGAGAGCCAAGAGTACAATAACGAGCCTGTAATAAAAGGCAAAATTAAAGTATGGTTTGTTAATGGAGACCTAGTTAGAGTACATCATAGATCACGCTCTACTGGAATGATTACATTTTATAATATAACTAAAGATAGATTAGAGACATGCCTATTATCTGATTTTAAAAAGAACAGAGAAAAGGCTTATACTGTAGCAGAAACTGCTATTCTTGTCAATAGGCATAGGAAGTATATTCCAACACTAATTAAACAAGGTAAGATACCTGCTCCTATTGGCTCTAAGGTGAATGGAGAGCGAGGATGGCAAATTAGATCTTATTATTCAGAATCACAAGTCAAAGAGATTCGTGCTATACTTGCAAGTATCCATATAGGACAACCAAGAAAAGACAAATTAATAACAAACAATATGACTCCTACAAGCCAAGAGTTGACACGGCGAATGGGAGAGGGTATACTTACATATACAAAGACAGAAGACGGACGGTACATACCAGTCTGGTCTGAAAGCATTTAAAAGAAATAGGTGGGGAATGGAAAACGATTCAACTAAGGTAAATGTTACACTTGGCTATACACTAAATCTAGGGAACTTTCAATCATTGAGACTTGACCTTGGCGTAGTTGACAGCAAGCGTGATGGTGAAACAACTGATCAGGCATTTGAGCGTGTCTACAAGTTTGTTGAGGACAAGTTAGCAGCAAAAATTAATGAGGCCAAGTCAGAACTTGACGAATAATGGCTGAGCGCAAAGACCGAATGGCTTTGCTCAGTAGGTTTAATAAATTATATCTGCAAAGATATGAGCAAAAGTCAAACATGAATCTTAATGTTGAGCAGTGGTCTGCAGATGCATTGATTGAATCTTACGGAATTTCACAATGCTATGATGTGTTGGACTATTATTTTTCAATTGCTCAAGAACCCACATGGAATTATTTTGCATATAATACAGAAAAAATTATTAATGGTAAACTTGAAGTAGAGCAAGATTACAAAGAACGTAAAGAGCGCAGGGCATTGGCAAGGGAGTGGCTAAGTGAATAATACAGAAGCAAAGGTAATGTCTGCAGTATTGGAAGATAAGCAGATACATGTATTACTACAGGCTAATATTGAGACACTGTTGCGTACTCATAATGATATCTGGAACTTCATTCGTCTATACTCAGAAAATAATCAATGCCTTCCTCCAGCAGACTTGGTAAGAGAAAAATTTAGAGACTTTGAGCCAATTCCTGGAGTTGGATCTACTAAGCATCATCTTGAAGAGTTACAAACTGAATATCTCAATGATAGCCTAAAAGATATTCTTCGTAATGCAGCAGGTGAAGTCCAAGGCGGTAATGGTGTTGCAGCACTTGAACAATTAATTACAAAAACATCTGAACTTAAAAAGAATACTGCTGCAATTCGTGATATTGATGCAACAGACCTAGAAGATGCTATTGCATATTTTGAACAAGTTAAAAAGCAAAACGAGTTAGGCGCAGTAGGTATAAAAACTGGCTTACCAGGTTTTGACAACTACTTGCCAGCAGGAATTATGCCAGGCCAATTAGGGGTCTTTCTAGCCTATCCAGGTATAGGAAAGTCATGGATGGCCCTATACTTTGCTGTACAGGCCTGGAAACAGGGTAAATCGCCTATGATTATCTCTCTTGAAATGTCTGAGACAGAAGTTCGTAATCGTGTGTTTGCCATTATGGGAGAAGGCCTTTGGTCTCATCGTAAACTAAGTAGTGGTGATGTAGAACTTGATATGCTTCGTAAATGGCATGCTAATAAGGTTGAGGGTCGCCCAGAGTTTCATATCATCTCAAATGACTCTGGTGGTGAGGTTACACCTTCTGTAATTCGTGGAAAGATTGATCAATATAAACCAGACTTTGTTGTGGTAGATTATCTACAGTTAATGAGTCCAAATCAGAGGGCAGACAATGAAACGGTAAAGATGAAAAACCTTTCTCGTGAACTCAAACTAATGTCTATTAGTGAAGAAGTTCCTATTATTGCCATCTCTTCTGCTACCCCAGATGATGTAAAGGATTTGAGCACACCCCCTACACTTGGACAAACTGCATGGTCAAGACAGATTTCCTATGATGCTGACTGGTTGTTAGCACTTGGTCGTGGAACTAATAGCGATATTATTGAATGTGTATTTAGAAAAAACCGTAATGGTTTTATGGGTGACTTTTTGGTGCAGGTAGACTTTGATAAGGGTTACTACAGATACAAGGACTTTGAAGATGGCAAGTAATATTTACAGTGAAGAGCAGATTCGTCGCATATTAAACGGCGCTGGAGTAGAGATAGAAGCAGAGTTTGGCAATAACTTTATTGTGTTCTGCCCATATCATAATAATACAAGAACTCCAGCAGGTGAGGTATCTAATGAAAGCGGTTTATTCTTTTGCTTTGGTTGCCAAACCACAAAAGGTCTTGAAGAGTTTATTATGCATATGACTGGACGAACATATTTTGAGACTGTTCGTTATATCAAAAGCAAAGAGACAGAAACTGATATTGAAAAAGTAGTTAATAAGGCTATGTATGCAGCACCAGATTTTGTTCAATATGATGAACTTCTGATTAAGAGATTAAATAATCAAGCAATTAACTCTCCTAGAGCCATGAGTTATTTTGAAGGTAGAAGAATTACTCGTGATTCTGTGATAAAATTTAATCTAGGCTTTTCAGAAAAACAAGATTCAGTAACAATACCTATGCAGTCACCAGATGGAATGACAATTGGTTTTGTTGCTAGAACAATTGAAGGAAAAGAATTTAAAAACACACCAGGCTTACCTAAAGGTAAGATCCTTTTTAATTTACATAGAGTAAAAAGTTCTAATACTGTATATGTGGTGGAGTCATCCTTTGATGCTATACGATTAGACCAAGTAGGTTTCCCAGCAGTTGCAACACTGGGTGCTAATGTATCTATCTCACAAGTTAGATTGTTAGAGAAGTACTTTCCAAATATTGTACTTGTTGCAGATAACGATGAGGCTGGCAGCATAATGAAAGATAAGTTAATTGAAAAACTTGGTTCTGCTGTTAGTGTTATTCAATTAGATAAAAAATATAAAGACATTGGCGATATGGATGATGATGCAATCAGAAGCATTGAGTTTCAGTTTGACAAATCAATATCGTCTATGCTAAAATAATAAAAACACATAAAGGAGATAATATGAGCGTAGTAAAGGGATTAAAAGCAATCAACGCCCTGCTCGACAAACCAAAGTATGACGAAAACTCACCAAAGGTAAAGTGGCTAAAACTTGCTGATGGTCAATCAGTAAAAATCCGTTTCATTGAAGAACTAGATGAAGATTCTGCAAACTATAATGAGTCTCGTGGTCTTGCTCTAGTTGTTAAGGAACACACAAACCCAAAGGACTATAAGCGTAAGGCTGTAGATACCATGGAATCAGAAGGTCGTGACTGGGCTGAAGAAATGCACCGTAAGGATCCAAAGGCTGGCTGGAGAGCCCGTCTTCGTTTCTATTGCAATGTTCTAGTTGACGATGGCATTGAAGCACCTTATGTTGCAATCTGGTCAATGGGTATCAGCAAGCAATCATCTTTTAATACAATTAAAGAGTACGCTATGGAAACAGGCAGTATCTCAAACGTACAATGGAAGTTGAAGCGTAATGGTCAGGGAACTGAAACCAATTACACTCTTATTCCATCTGCTCCAGATAAGGAGCCATTCGACTGGTCTGGCATTGAGCCATACCCATTGGAATTAGCACTTAAGAAGATTCCATATGCGGAACAAGAAGCCTTCTATCTAGGCTTTGATGGTCCAACAACAACTTCTGCTACCAACACAGATTGGTAACATGAACTACGCAGGCTTACACGTACATACACACTATTCATTATTTGATGGTGTTGCTACTCCAGAAGAATATGTCGACCGAGCAGTTGAACTTGGTATGCCAGCATTGGCTATCACAGATCACGGAACCTTATCTGGGCATCGGGAACTGTACCGCATTGCAAAAGCAAAAGGTGTAAAGCCTATTCTTGGCGTAGAAGGATATTTTTGTGCTGATAGATTTGATAAGAGGGCAAAGGCAGAAC